>SDBT01006809.1_pt1 | contig 18896 bp, 9 predicted proteins | sample 2277101 | NCBI WGS metagenome assembly SDBT01 (sample SAMN10404973, study PRJNA504765) | marine sediment metagenome | isolation source: marine sediment core GS10_PC15, 103 cmbsf | place: Arctic Ocean: Southern Knipovich Ridge | collected 2010
AGAGAGCGGAGAGTATTTCTGAAACTGGGTTGGAAAGGTTTTTTTGACTGAATGGCGGGTGGAGTCTATCTTATTGTTGACCGTTTTGCTGTTTTTGTTGCTTTGTCTCTATTTTTTGGCAATGTTGACTTCCCGATTTTACTGTGTTATTTTAGTTTTGTTGTGGCGGCAACCGGAATGATGGGAAATTAGGCGAAATCGAAGTTGTCATATTAAGGAATTCTTTATTGCTGCCGCAGCAAAAGACAAATCCTTATCCCAAAGAATGGAGTGTGACTCATGATCAAGTTACCACAAATCTTTTTCCTAGCCACGGCCGTGCTTATTGTTCTTCTTGGCGGGCTCTTACCTTTGTGCTTCGGTCAAGAAGAGTATGACATCGTTCTCCGCGGAGGGACGATCGTTGATGGTTCAGGCGCGCCTCGCTTTCATGCAGACGTTGCGATTCGTGGTGATCGCATTGTCCGCATCGCATCTTCTATTCCAGCAAAAGATGCCAAACTAGCGGTTGATGCCACGGGCTTAATTGTCGCACCGGGATTTATTGACAACCATTCGCACATCGGACCCAGTGTCCCGCAATTCCCTCTTGAGGAGAATTTCATCCGGCAAGGCATTAGCACGATGTTGGCAACACAACACAGCGGGAGCGTGCCATGGCCCTTGAAACCATACATGGACAGCTTGCGCATGGCCCCTAATGTAGGGTTTTTTGCAGGACACAACTGGATCCGAAGGCAGGTAATGGGGTTAGAAAACCGAGCTCCGACTTCGCAGGAGCTGGAGCGGATGAAAAGCATGGTCGAGCAAAACATGCAAGATGGCGCACTCGGGCTTACGACCGGACTGGAGTATGTCCCAGCTGCCTATTCCAGCACCGAAGAGGTCATTGAATTGGCGAAAGTCGCAGCAAGCTACGGTGGCATTTTTGTCACACATATGCGATATGAGGGCGCCGGCTTGCTGCAAGCAGTGGAGGAAACGATACGAATTGCTCGAGAGGCAGACATACCAGCACAAATCAATCATCACAAGGCCGTGGGCGCTGCCCAATTTGGGTTGAGCAAAAAAACACTCGCCATGATCGATTCTGCACGTGCATCTGGGCTCGACATTAAGCATGATCTGTACCCTTACATAGCATTCTCCACAGGTTCCAGTATCCTCTTCCCGCGGTGGTCTCTTGCTGATGGTCGGAAGGCTCTTGCCAAACGTCTTGCCGATCCCAGCACACGAGCTCGCATCGAAAAGGAAGTACGCACTATTTTCCTTGACGAATTGGGAGAAGATTTACGGAACGTGCAGTTTCGCAGGGTCCGTTCAGATCCGAGCTACAACGGACGAACACTCGCCGAGTATGTCATCGATCATGGCCAGCCGGCCACGCTGGATTCCGGGATCCAAGCCTTGATTGACCTACAGCTTGCGGGCGGTTTCAGTGGCATCTTCTACGGCATGGACGAGGATGATGTCAAAAGAATTATGCAACATCCATGGGCGATGTTCTGTACTGATGGAGATCCCATCGGTTATGGCCAGGGATTCCCACATCCCCGCAGCTATGGAGCATTTCCTCGAGTGTTAGCTCGCTATGTCCGAGAGCAGAAGGTCCTCACTCTGGAAGAAGCTATCCGAAAGATGACATCTCTTCCGGCGCAACAGATCAACCAAACAGAGCGGGGCCTAGTAAAAGAGGGCATGTACGCTGATTTGGTAGTGTTTGACGCGGACAAGATTAAAGACCTGGCCACGTACACGGACCCGCATCGTTTCTCGGTTGGGATTGTGCATTTGATCATCAACGGTGTTCCTGTGATTCGCAACGCCGCGATCACCGGGGAAAAGCCCGGACGGGTCCTGAAGGGGCCCGCCCGTCCAGATGCTTTAAAGCAGCGCAGTAAAGAATAATACTGAAAATGCTTCTCGGTTTATAACGTGAAATTCCTCTCCCTCTAGAAGGAGGCTGATCCTGGCCTCTCTGAGATAACGGATTCAGGAAGGAATTGAAAACACTAACACTAGTTATTAGGAAATTCCTTTTTACTAGTAACCCATGGCCCCTCTAAGGGATGGGCGGAGATGATCCGTAAAGTTTATGAAGTTGATCCGATGCTGTGCCTTCGCTGCCGAGGCCAAATGCGAATCATCGCCTGTATTGAAGATCATAAGGTTATCGATAAGATTATCCGCCACCTCAAGCTCACCTTTCACGCCGAGCGCCCTCCTCCGCCTCAGATTGTTCAATATGAGCTCATGATGCCGGCCGAGGAGAGGGGAGAATATTTATAATGGGGATAATTAGCTGCTTTTGATCGATTTGTGGGGTGAAGTTTGTCTTAAAGGCGGTTGTGTGGCCATCTGGAGTGCACTCCAGAGGTCAAGAATCTAACTTTACAGATAGTACATTGATGGGGAGGGGCAGGTCAGCCTTATCATGCCTGTGGATCGCGCGGAACTCGCACACTATTATGAATGAAAACTGAGTTTCGTGTCTTAGCCTTCTGGATGCGTGTTTTTTGGTGATATGGTGGTAGAACTAGTCTCGTTATTTCTCTTCATATCCTCGTGATCCTTTATTCAGAAAGCCGTTGAAAAAAATACACCTGCCAGGACCAGTCGGTCGAGGCCACGCCAGTATGCTCGCCAAGTGGGATCATTGCTAAACAGGATGACGTGGCCCTTTCCGTGGGGAACATCAACAAGATACATCTTATCATGAAGGATATCTTCCGTATCTGCCCAGACATGCCCCATTATTTTAGACTTCTTGGGGAAAGTCACTACGTTTGCACCCGTAAGGGTTTTCTTGAAATGGTAGTTTCCGCGTACTTGTACGGCAATTTCGTTGCCATACCCAATCCCAAGATAATAATCATTATTCACGATCCCTCTAAATATTGCACCGGGGATGTTTTGGAGGGGCTTCATTGCGTTTTCTTTTCCAGTCGATTTATCCGGCACCTCTGTGATGAGCTTGACATCTGTCAGCTCTACTCCTTTACGCGTAGTAAAGGCGGCCCCACCTTTAAGCCCGATAAAAGTACCTCCATTCTTTATCCACTCTTTGAGTTTTTCCACTCCAGTTTTCCCCAATAATCGATCGTATCCAGCCGGAGATCCATCCGGGAAAATCATGACATTATAACGGTACAGGTCAACTGAATTGAATTGATCACCCCGGACGGCTGTGAATGTAAGGTTAAAGCGTTGGTCTAGTAAGGTGTACACATTTCCGAATGAGGTAGCCCTTGTCGGGTTATGAGTAATGACCATGATTCGGGGTTTCTTTAGGTTCCTGAAAAACACGGAGCCGAAAGAGATACCTTCATCTGCCCAACCAGTATTCACGGCAGTGACTTCAGCACCGGTTTCCTTCGCGAGTTCAGAGATCCGGATGTGAAGGTTGGCAGGATTGCGCTCAACCTTTGCTGCTAATGTTCCTTTGGGATATTCATACCCGCTGTTTGAAAAGCTCTTCATGGCGAGTGCAACTTTGAATCCTTCCTGGAGAAGCTTACCGCACAGTTTGGCGCCCGTGTCAGTCCAGTAGGAAAAAAGGTAGGCATATTTAGCTTGGCCCCCAATGATCTTTCCTTCAGGCTTCGGAGGTTCATTAACAAAACCATCCTCAGGCAAGGGAATGATATCCTCGGAAAACGCTGCCTCAGTAAGGCCATAAGTCACAGGCAGCGACCACGCTGTAACATCATAAAACCAAAGGGGTTCTTTGGGAACATCTTTCCCGAGCTTTTTATTCCGCTCGATGGTTGCATAGACTTGTTTTAGAAACTTATCTTCAAGCGTTGGGCTTGGTTCGAAGAGGGCTTTCAACAGCCGCTTTTGTGGCTGTTTGAGCGGTATGATGTAGCTACCTGCGGGAAATCTTCTCGATTTTGACACTCGGTCAAAATATGTCTGGCATCTTTGGGAGGAGACAGGTTTATTGGTTCGATAAACTTCTATTTGATGCCGAAGACAGAGTTCTACTAAGCTGTCAACTCTGGCCGGGTCATCGCCAGGGGGAAGGATATACTGTTTGAATTGTTCTTTGTCTGCCTCTTCCATAGCGCTCTTTCGAAAGTCGTAGTAATACTTCAAGATTTCCTCGCGGTTATCTGCCAGCACTTCAAGCGAGGACATATCGGCGATAAAGTGGGTATGGATAGACTCTCGCAAAGTAGCCATTGTTCCATCTGATCGTTCATACACAAATCCTTTGCTTCCTCCACCGTTCGTCTCATAAGTCATACCTATAGCTCCGCTAAAAGAAGGATAAGCATCCCAGTAGCCAGGGTAGTAGAGATCATATCTTTCGTTTTTTACGTAGGTCCAGCCGTATTGATCAAAGTATTTAGCGTTATTTTTACCGATTCTGGTAGCCCAACTTAACAAATCAGATGGATAATTGAGATTCACTGGGGTGCAAAAAGGTGAGAAGAAATATTCTTCAGGCTGGCCGTGATTATCCACCCAAATTTGAGGGTTCCAATAATACATAGCTTTTGAGGCAAACTGTGTCTCCAGTTGAGTTAGAGCAAAGGCATCACGGTTAACATCGATCAAATAATGATTTCCATCCGTGGTGACAAACCATTCAGAGCGATGCTCGGCCGCAGCCGGATCTGGAGTCCCGGGCTTTCCGATTGTCATAGCCTTAGCCCATGTCGCGAACCACTGGTGGCTATCAGGGCTTAAACAGGGATTGATGATCACAACCACATTTTCCATTATTTTTTCTGTCAGAGGATCTGTACCGGCAGCGAGCTGGTAGGCTAATTGCATGGAACATTCGAATGCGGAGGTTTCATTGCCGTCGGTCCCGAAATTGATCCATCCTATTGGAGGAGTCTCGTTGGCGATCTTGTCTGCTTCTGTCCGACTGGTTTCTCGAGGATCTCTTAATCGAGCGATCGTGGTCCTGATTTCCTCTAATCTCTCTATGTTTTTAGGAGAGCTTATGGCAAGGATATACATTTTGCGTTTTTCATAGGTATGACCATATTCAAACACGCTAACTTTTTCGGTCGAATCTGCAAGTCTATGGATGTATTCAACCATCTGTAAGTGATCGGTTAAATAGGTCCCAATTTCATAGCTGAGTACCGACTTGGGTGTGGGAATAGAGGGATCGTATTTACCGCCACGAAGCCATTCGTATTCCTCTGCGGATACAAGGAGTGGAATACAGAATAAAATGACTAGAAAAAAGGTAAATTTTTTCATGTTATCCTCCGAAAATTTAATTCTTGCAAACAATCAATTCAATAAGACTCAAAGAAGGAAAAACCTGCTCTTGACTGGAAACAAAAAATTTTTCACTCGTTCTCGATTTCTATCACCCCATACCAGTCTCTGAACTCGATTTTTGTTTCATACTTTTGTGAAAGATCCTGGAGTAAATCGATGATTTCCTTCCCGCGTTTATTGTCAACTAGTCTCGGTGAGCCCATCCGCGGACCTGTCACGTGTAGCGTCACGGGAATAAGTTCAATTCTACGCACCTTCTTATCCCTGATCGTGAATCTGGCGAGGTATGTTTCAGATTCTTCCCTGGGATCCTGCCCCCAAAGACTATGATCAGTGTCTTCATAACCAGAAAGGCTTTCTTGATCTCGTGAGAAGACAATGGCAGGGATCTTATTTGGTGTTTTCCATTGATAAATAAAATTTCCCTGGCTGTATAAGATAGGCCTCCCTTTATAAATCTCTATTCCTCTTAGCACGTGGGGGCCATTTCCAAGAATAATATCCGCTCCGGCATCGATAGCCCTGTGGATGACTGGGATCTGATTCGGGGGAACCGTGTTTGGTATGCCGTAGGCTCTTTGGTGCTTAACCCAATGAACATGAAAATGAACCATGACTATATCTGCATGTCTCTTGGCGATCATGATTCTATCTTCTAAAGCCTTCACGTCATCCTCAAGGGGAGCGCGGACGGCTTTCGTACTCCCATCCTCTTGTTCAATCAGAACCGAAGGAGCCACAATCGTTGAAACAACAGGTCCATCCGAAGAAGCTCTTCTTCCCCCACCAGCAGAGTAGTTAGAAAGCAACGCAAACTTTGTCATGTATATTTGTTTTCGGCTTGCAGCTCTTGCTTGTTGGAGATTTAAGCCAGCACCTGCATATCCAATACCGCTTCGTCTGAGGATGTTGAGGCAATCTTTTAATCCTTCAGGTCCATAATCAAGTTGGTGGTTATTCCCTAAACTGACCAGGTTGATACCGATTTTTGTGATTTCCCATGCGAAAGCCCTCTCCCGGCGAAAATCGTATGTTCCTCTTTGTTTCTCTGGCTTTTCATTGATAGACATTTCTAGGTTGCCGTAGCCTATATGAGCATCTTGCATAATCCTGTAAAGATTCTGGTGCTCTGGCTCTTTGTAACCGCTTATTTCCTGGTTGAAAATCATGTCACCCACAGCCGTCACAATTATATCTCCCTTCTCGATTTTCAACAGCTTATCAATTCTCTGGCCCCAGTTGATGTCCGCACGAGAGCCAGCCTCGCTGGGATGATTAAAGCTTAGACCCAATCCCCAAGGTATGGCTACCAATACCAAAATTGCCCGAAAAAGCCTTTTTGAAGAAATTTTCATCGATACACTCATATGAATACCTCCTAAGATTTAAAATAAGGCGCTAAACAGTGATTAAAAAAGTGGGAATTATCAAGACTGTTCGACTGGATTTGGGCGCACAGCATGGATAATATTTTCAATTTAATGGATGATAATACATTATTAATTTATCAGATCTATGTCAAATGAATTAAATGTTTTACAGCACTTCAAAAACAATCTCTCTCAATCTATCCAAGGAAATCTTTGCACCACTTATGGGAAAAACCACATTTTTACTCTGGAATCTTTCCTTCGTCTTCATGAATGCAACGACAGAGAGGGCTCCCGCACCTTCAACGAGCATGTTATGTTTTTCTAAACAGATTTTGATTGGTTTAACAAGAACATCGATTTCACGAAACCAGAATTTAAATTATATACAGCGCCCCGACGTACCCGGTACCAGAGTGGACGTTTCGGTCTGGGAGGACCAATTTTTAAGGAGTTCATACCAAGATTAAGAAAATAAAAAGAGTAAGCTATGGATTCCGAAATGTAGAGCTCTATGTCAGAAAGGTAGTATTGTTTTTTATTTCAATAATTTTCCTACCTCTATCATCACACTTTTTGTTATATATCCTAATTTCTCTTGACATTTTATTTTATCTTAGTGTTAATAATTATGAGAGGATAAATTGGGGAAAAACACGAAAAACAAAAATTAAACCAATGTTAGCAAAATCTAAATTTATTTTAATAAAAAAGGAGGATTTTTATGAAGAAAGTTTTAATTAAATCAAGGTTTCTATGGAGTCTTGTTTTTGCAATTTGTATTCTCTCTTTTGCCATTGCTGATGAGAAGACAGATAAGGTCGATAAGCTGTTTGCTCAATGGGATTCGACTGTTTCTCCTGGAGCAGCTCTGGCGATTATCAAAGACGGGGAAATCATTTACAAGCGGGGTTATGGGATGGCCAATCTGGAGCACAACGTAACAATTGCTCCCACTACAGTCTTCCGTATCGGTTCTACATCCAAGCAGTTTACAGCGGCGTGTATAGCCACGCTGGTCCTGGATGGGAAGATCTCCCTCGATGATGATATACGCAAATATATTCCAGAAATGCCAAAATATGAAAAGCCAATTACCGTAAGGCACTTGGTCCACCATACCAGCGGTATACGTGGTTACACAGGCCTTCTTCCTCTTGTAGGCTATAGGGCCGATACAGATGCCCCTACTATAGAAGAGACTATCGAAATAATTGCGAGACAAAAAAGCCTGAATTTTACTCCTGGTGAAAAGTATTCCTATTCAAACTCGGGCTATTTTCTGCAGAGTATAATAGTGGAGAGGGCAACCGGCAAGTCCATGAATGAATATGCCCAGGAGCATATCTTTAAGCCGTTAGGCATGAAGAACACTTTTTTCCATCAGGACCACACAATGATTATAAAAAATCGTGCTGACGGATATTCTCCCACGAAAGAGGGCTTTCGAATTAATATGACCAACTGGATGCATGTAGGAGACGGAGGCATATACACCACAGTTGAGGATATGTATCTCTGGGACCAGGCTTTCTATAACAATAAGCTGGGGAAGGAATTAATAGAGCTCATTCAAACACCGGGTGTGCTTAATAATGGTGAAAAGCTTGATTATGCTTTTGGACTCAGGATAAGTGATTACAGAGGATTGAAAACGGTTGGCCATGGGGGGAGTTGGGTTGGCTTCAGGTCAGCGATTGTTCGTTATCCGGAGCAAAGGTTTTCTGTGGTTTGCCTGGCGAGTCTAAGCACCATGAGTCCTTCCTCACTCTCTCGTCAGATAGCTGATATCTATCTTGCTGATCAGTTCAAGGAGCCTGCAAAAGAGACCGAAAGGCCAAGAAGGGGCGCTCCTGTTGAAGCTGCCAAAGAGCTTTCTTTAACGCCTGCTCAGTTAAAGAAATATGCTGGCGAATATTATAGCGAAGAACTAAATACAACTTATAGGCTGCTGGTAAAGGAAGGGGCACTAGTTTTAAAACGCATAAATGCTTTAAAGTATCCCCTAAAAGCTGTGGGCCCAGACAAGTTCATTTGGGGCAGAAGGAATATCGATTTTACTAAAAATAGGAAGAAAAAGATTACTGGATTTGCCCTCGGTATTGGTCGGGAGGGAAATATAAAGTTTATCAAAAAATAGCAATATGCCAGAGACCATGAGTTCCCCAAAAAATAGTATATAAAGAAGTTCCTTTTTCATCCCAGATATTATGGAAGTTTTCCCAGGGTGGTCAGAAAGTATGTTCGAAAAGAAAAGGTTTTGAAACTGGCAGCTATATCTTTCATTAATGTTCTCTCAAACTTGAGATTAAACAGGTTGGAAGAAGTCATTTAACTTTCCTACCTCTATCATCACACTTTTTGTTATATATCCTAATTTCTTTTGACATTTTATCTTAGTGTTAATAATTATGAGAGGATAAATTGGGGAAAAACACGAAAAACAAAAATTAAACCAATGTTAGCTATTCCAATGCTCATCAGGGTAAGATACGCAAGGCCGGTTCTGCGCTCTCCCATCCCCCTATTATTGAAGAAGAGCCAGACTATGTGCCTTCCAAAGGCTGGGCGGAGATTCGCCGCAGGGTCTACGAAGTGGATCCGCTTTGTTGTCCTTCATGTGGTGGCCAGATGAGAATCATCTCTTTTATCGAAGAGCCGAAGATCATCGACAGGATCATCGCCCACCTCAAGCTGACCTTTGAAGCTGAACGGCCGCCTCCGCCTCATATTGCCCACCAGGAACTCCTGATGGCAGCCGAGGAGAGAGGGAAATATTTCTTAAGGGGCTTCTTAGTTGCTTTGAAGTCCACCTTATAGCTGTTTGCTTGGTGTTTTTAGCAAATTGTCTCTCTTCTTTAGCCTTTGACCTTCCTGTTTTTCGTGTGATATATTCATTCATAGATGTCAAAGGCGGGAATCCGCCTAAATTTGAGCTGAATTAGTGACGAGCCCAAAAAGGAAATTCTTATAAAAAAGGAGTATTTAATGAGGAATAAGAGGGAAGAAAAGAAGCTTCATCGAGGAGGAATGAGTCGTCGGCGATTTCTTGGCGGCTCCATTGCTGCAGTGGTGGGCACGGGAATACATGGACAAGAGAAGCTTTTTGGATATGATCGACCGCCTGCAACTCGTGAATTAAAAATCAAGGAGTACCGCACTCTAGGACGCACCGGGTTCAAGACCTCGGATGTTGGATTTGGCAGCGGAGGATTGACAGATCCGGCTCTGCTCAGCGCAGCCCTGGATGCGGGAATTAACTACATCGACACTGCGGAAAGTTATGGAAGAGGGCAGACAGAAAGGATAATAGGAAGTGCCATCAAAAACCGCGACCGGAAATCTATCTTCATAAGCACAAAATTGGGATTGAGAAAAGATGTGTCCAAGGAATCCATCATAAAAAGAGCACGTAAATGTCTAGAAAGGCTCCAGACCGACTACATTGACTGTTTGATGATTCATTCACCGGCAACAGTCGAGCGTTTGAAAATTGAAGGATTTCATTCTGCCGTCCGCGAACTCAAGGCTGAGGGAAGGGTTCGGTACTGCGGCCTTGCCAACCATGGGGCTCAATGGAGTGATGTCCCCGAGACTATGGAGAAGGTTCACCTCGCTGCGGCTGAGGATGGTCGCTTTGATGTGGCGGTTTTCGTCTATAACTTCTTACAGAGGGATATGGGCGAGAAGATATTGAAAGCCTACAAGGAAAAAAACATAGGCACGACTCTATTTAAAACCAATCCAGTTTTGAATTACCTGAGGGTAAAAGAGACTATCGATAAAGCGAATGCAGAAGGGAGAGAGGTTCCAGAGTCCCAAAAAAAGCTTTTTCTAAGATTGCGAGCGAGAGCTGACCAGACAGAAACATTCAGGAAAAAATACAACCTGACTAACAGCAACGAGGTTCGGGACGCAGCGATCAGATTTGTTCTCAGTAATCCCCTTGTCAATTCCGCATGTCTTACCATAAATAATTACAGCGACCTGGAAGCTTATGTTGCCTTGTCCGGAACAAGGTTCGGATCTGCTGATCGTGAAAAGCTTACTGCTTACAAAGCTACATTCGGTGAGTTTTACTGCCGTCATGCCTGTGGAGAGTGTGAATCACAGTGTCAGCACGGAGTACCTGTGAACACCATAATGAGGTATTACCATTATTTTGAAGCTCAGGGCCTTGAAAAAACCGCCATGCTCAAATATGCTTCTCTTCCACGAAATAAAGCCAACCTGTGTTCAAGCTGTATGGGACATTGCGAGAAGGCCTGCCCTTATGATGTTCCTATCCAGGGCTTACTGGTAGTTGCCCACCAGACGCTTACGATTGCCTAAATTCGTTAAAACGTTAAAGAAGTCCAGCTGCTTTTTAATATAGAGGTGGGGTCTTTCCCGACTTATTCTACTGTAATTCCGAGTTGCTCAAGTCTCTCTGAGATTTCACATACAGGTTTCAACGTGCACACCAAGGTCAGGGCAAAAACCAGAAAAGATGCAGAGAGAGGGGAGAATATTTCTGAAACTAGGTTGGAAAGGTTTTTTTGACTGAATGGCGGGTGGAGTCTATCTTATTGTTGACCGTTTTGCTGTTTTTGTTGCTTTGTCTCTACTTTTGGGCAATTGACCTTGCCGCCTTGTGTGTGATATGTTTATTTTAGGATATCAGCCGGTGGAAATTGTGGAAAATTGCGAGGGATTTGTGACGAGCACAAAAAGGAAATTCTTATAGTGGCAAAGTTAATTTCCCTTGTCAAAAACAGCAGGTAAGTCTCATATATTGCTAATAAATTTAGCGCTATTGACAGAATTAGGATTATTGTATATAAAATAGGCACATTGAATTTGAAGGAAAGGAGGTAATTCATGTTTAAGCGTTGGTTGACATTTTTTTTCCTATTGCCAGTTCTGGTGTTCTTTTTTGCCGTTTGTGCGAAAGAAGAGGCCGGGGAATTTGATATTCTTATCCAGAATGGCAAAATCGTTGATGGAACAGGAAACCCCTGGTTCTACGGTGATGTCGGAATCAGAGGCGATATAATTATTGAGGTGGGTAATCTCACGGGAAAGAAGGCGGCTAAAACAATCGATGCTGCAGGGCTAATCGTTTCTCCTGGCTTCATCGACATGCACACTCACTGTGATAGAGGATTGGGCAGAGTTGACTCCAATGCCAATCTGAACTATTTGATCCAAGGAGTAACTACGGTCAGGACCGGAAGCTGCGGATCTGGCACATACAAAATCGTCGAGACCAAAGCTGCTTGGGAAAAGATCGGCATGGGAACAAACGCTGTGATGCTGGTTGGTAATATACCGGTCCGCAGAGCTGTAATGCGAGAAGAGCTTCGCGAACCCACACCAGAAGAGATGGAAAAGATGCAAGAGTTAATCCGGCAGGCCATGCAGGAAGGGGCCTGGGGAATAAGCACTGGTTTGGAATACGGCGGGTATAACAAATTTGTTAAGACTGAAGAAGTCATAGAGTTGACAAGAGTTGTTGGCGAATTTGACGGGGTCTACACCTCTCATCTTCGTGATGAGGCCGCGGAATTAGTTGAAGCCGTAAAAGAAACCATAAGAATTGGCGAAGAGACTGGCGTTCCGGTCAATGTCACTCACATAAAGGAAACAGGTAGGAACAACTGGGGATTGATGAAAGAAACTGTCAAGGCTATCAACGATGCTAGAGAGAGAGGGATCATGGTCACTGCTGATCAGTATCCATGGGTTCAGGGCGCACCGGTGGGCCTCATTAGGTCCATTCTAGACGTTCCTCGCGATATGGAACCTATGGCAGAGCTGAGAAAAAAGATGAGAGATCGCGGGTTAGAGGATTCCGAGAGAGAGAAAATAAGAGAACAGTATGTTGATGAGCTGAAAAAGGCTTTGGCTGATAAATCTAAGAGAGAAAAGATTGAAAAATTCAATGTTGAAGGGGATCCTGTCTTTCCTAGCTCTATTTCCCGTTGGGGATGGCACGATTTTACTGTTATGGTTTCCGATAAGTACCCTCATTTTGTCAAGAAAAATTTTATTGACATATTTAAGGAACTTGGAGCAGATCCCTTTGACACAGTTGTAGATTGGATTATCAATGATCCTGACATGCTCTTCGCCTCTGGCTCCCAATCAGAAGAAGATATGAGACATGCTATGGTGCAAGAATGGACGATGGTAAGCAGCGATGGAGGTGCTGTTTCTATAAGGAAAGAGACAGACAAGCCTAGACGAGGTCATCCGCGTGATTTTGCCAGCCAGGTCAAGATTCTCCGCAAGTACGTAAGAGAAGAAAACCTCTTGACCTTAGAAGATGCAGTCAGGAAGATGACTTCATTACCCGCGCATTACATCCAGATGAAAAACAGGGGATTGCTCTTAAAAGGGTACAAAGCGGATATAACTGTATTCGATTTTGAAAATATCAAAGATGTAGCTACATATGCCGATTCAGAGCGCTATGCCACTGGAGTAGAGTATGTGATTATCGCTGGGAAAATAAGCGTTGAAGAGGGCAAATATGATGGCGCCCTCAATGGGAAAGTCTTGCTGGCAACAGAGAATAAATAACCAGATATCTCTTTGTTTTATCTGACGTTAGTGACCTGCCCCCCAAATATCGTTCCAGGTCTTATGTTAGAATAAGACGTGGATGAGGCTCACAGTGGGCTTAAAAGATGATAATAAAAACCCTTGAGCCTCTATTTCCTTACGCCTTGTTATTGCATCGCTGGCGCGAAAAGAATACCGCTCAGGAAGAGCCGATCAAGCCCACGCCAGTAGGTGCGGAATGTCGGGTCGTTTGCAAATAGAATGACGTGACCCTGGCCCAGCGGCACATCAGCAAGATAGAGCTTATCTTCAAGAATTTCTTCTGTATCTTTCCATTTGTGTCCCATGATCAGAGATTTCTTCGGAAATGTTGCAACATTTGCTCCTGTTTTGGTTTTGGAAAAGTGGTAATTACCTAGAACTTGAACAGCGATTTCTTCAGGATAGCCGAACCCGAGGTAGTAATCGGTATTGACTGTAACCCTAAAGATTGATCCCCAAATGTTTTCCACTGGTTTTTTCACCTTTATATTTTCATTTCCGGATTGCTTTTCGGCCTCTCTATCATGGACTTCGGTGATAAGCTTAACATCTGTTAGCTGAATTCCTTTTCGGGTGGTGAATTCAGCTCCTCCTTTGAGGCCTATAAAGGTACCGCCGTTCTTGATCCAGTTTTTGAGTTTTTCAATTCCGGGTTTTCCCAGAAGCCTTTCGTAGCCGCTGGCTGATCCATCAGGGAAAATCATGACGTTATATCGGAAAAGATCAACTGTGTTGAAATGTTCTGTGCGGACAGCCGTAAAACGCAAGTCAAAACGCTGGTCGAGTAAGCTGTAGACTGCGCCAAAGGCCGTTGCCTTGGTTGGGTTATTTGTTAGAACCATGATCCGTGGTTTTTTTAAATTTATCACATAACTTGAACCGAGAGAGATACCTTCCTCAGCCCAGGCAGTGTTTACCGCATACACTTTGATCCCGTAAGCCTGTGCTAGCTCGTTAATCCGGGTATGCAGGGTTTCTGGATTGCGCTGGACCCGTGCAACCAAAGTCGCTCTGGAATAATTTCTGCCGCTGTTTTTAAAGCCCTTTAGTGTTAGAGCAACGTTGTATCCTTCCTGCAAAAGACGGCCGCATAATTTTGCTCCTGCATCACACATGTACGAAAAAAGGTAAGCATACCCAGCACGACCACCGATGACTTTTCCTTCTGTTTCGGGTTTGGTAGTGACAAGCCAATCCATTGGCAGCGGTATTATATCTTCAGTAAACGCTGCCTCTATGCCAAAGGTTACTGGAAGAGACCATGCGGTTACATCATAGGATATGTTGGCCCTCTCTTTCCTAACGGCGGATCCGAGTTTTTTGTTTCGCACTTTTATTGCTTCTATCTCTTTTAGATGCTTGTTTTCCATCTTTGGATCAGGCTCAAAGAGCGTTTTCAATAATCGTTTCTGGGGCTGTTTAAGTGGAACAATATAGCTCCCGGCAGGGAAATTTCTCGCTCTGGATACACGATCGAAGTACGTTTGCGCCTTTCGTGATGAAGTAGGTTTATCTGCCCTATATACTTCAATCTTATGACGAAGGAGAAGTTCGATCAGGCTGTTGACTCTTCCCTCATCGGAACCCGGCTTCAGGATATACTGCTTGAACTGTTCTTTGCCTACTTCATTCATGCCGGTTTTCCGAAAATTATAAAAATCGTTCAAAATTTGTTCCCGGTTATCAGCCAGGGTTTCAAGCGAGGCAATATTGCCAATAAATTGGTGGTGAGTTGCATCCCGAAGGGTTACCAATGTTTTATCGTCTTTTTCCCACACAAATCCTTTTGAGCCTCCACCATCGGTTTCATGGAGCAATCCAATTGTACCATTAAAGGAAGGGACCCCCTCATCGAAATAGCCTGGATAGTAGTGGTCATAGTTCTCACCTTTTACAAATGTCCAACCGTATTGATCAAAATAGCGCGCACAGTTCTTACCGAATTCCGTCGTCCACTTATAGTAGGTCGAGGGAAGATTGAGATTTATTGGTGAACAGTAGGGGGGGAAAAAATATTCCTCTGGCTCGCCGTGACTGTCTACCCAAATCTGGGGATTCCAGTGGTAATACATCTCGGCGGCTGCCTGAGTCGTGAGTTGGGAGAGGGCAAAAGCATCTCTGTTTACATCGATTAAATAATGGTTGCCGTCTGAGCTTATAAACCATTCGTTATGATGTTCAGAGGCAAAGGGATCAGCGGTGCCCTGTTTTCCGACAGTAACTGCCTTGGCCCAGGTTACGAACCATTGATAGCTGTCCGGGCTCAAACAGGGGTTGATAACCGTAACCATATTTTCAAGGATCTTCATGGTCAGAGGATCAGTACCAGCAGCAAGCTGGTAGGACAGCTGGATTCCGCATGAAGTTGCAGCTGTTTCATTGCCATCAGTTCCGAAATTTGCCCATGCAATGGGGGGAGTCTCTTTGGCAATCTTTGCTGCTTCAGATGAAGTTGTTTTTCGTGGATCAGTCAAACGTTCTATCGTTGTTCGGATTTCCTCTAACCTTTGCATGTTTTGGGGAGAACTGATTGCGAGGATGTACAGATTGCGTCGTTCGTAAGTTTGACCGTATTTGAAAACCTGTACTCTGTCTGTCGCTCCTGCCAGTTTATGGATATAGTCTACGATCTGAAGGTGATCGACAAGGTATGTTCCGATTTCAAATCCTAGAACTGATTCAGGCGTTGGTATTGAGGGGTCGTAAGTTCCGCCGCGCAGCCATTCAAATCCCTGTGCTGAAAGAATCAGCGGACAAAAAACCAAAACAGAAAGAAAAGTCGATAATTTTTTCATTGTTTACCTCCTTATTAATTTTGTTGGTTATCTTCTATAATAAAATCATAAATTAAAGCGGGAGATCACCCCTGGTTTGCCCTCCCGGTCAAAACCATAGCCCATGGCGCATCCAATCAAGTTCTTTCCTCGGATAAACAGGGAATTGACTTGCAATCCCCTGGGACTTATTACCCAGCCTTGTGTTTCAAAGCTGGGGAGCTTATTAGTTAATGAGTTTAAAAGAATTTTAATTTTCATGTCAAGTCTTTTTTTCCTTGAAAATCATTCTTTTAGCGCAATAAAATATTAAGGATAAATTGGGGAAAAGTTAATGCTAAAAGAGATCATATATTAAGTTAGAAAAGACCAAATCCTTTGAAATCCATTGAGTTTGTACAATAAACTAAAAAGATATTTCCATCCTTTAAGAGCCGTCCTGGTAGCAATCCTTATTTTTCTTCTCGGATTGGGGGTTTCCTTTGCTCAGAAAGTCCCTCTTCCTGAAGAGATCCTTGGATTCAAGGTAGGAGCAGATTATCATCTGGCAACATACGAGCAACCCCTTGAGTATTTCAGAGCGCTGGAGAAAGCTTCCCCGAGGATGAAGGTATTTGAGATGGGGAAGACTGAGATGGGGAAGCCGATGATTTACGTAGTTATCACCTCAGAGGATAACATGTCGAAGCTGGACCGTTATAAGGAGATATCGGGGAAGCTGGCATTGGCGAAGGATTTGACCGATGAGGAAGCGCGCCGTCTGGCTGCTGAGCCGACCAACCCCAATCTCCATCCCCTGTTTTTCTCGCGGGAGCTCTTTTCCATGTTACTGCATGAAGGACTCATCAACCTGGAACTCGGGCAAAAGATCCTGCGCTGGCGCTACACAGGTTTTAATGTGCACACCAAAGAGAGAACCACAACAAAGAGAGAAGCAGAAAGAGTCGGCAAATACATGATAGGACCTCTGCTTTCGCTCAAGCGGCTCTCCATTGATAAGGCTGAAGGTAAAGTTTGCTATCAATATGGCAAAGACAGCTCAGAGCTTGAGCGGATGGATTATCTGGAGTTTATCGCCAGAGTGACCTCGCATATTCCGGATAAGGGACAAGTCATGATTCGTTACTACGGGCTTTATGCCAATGCCCACAGAGGAAAGATGAGCAAGGCAGGAGTCTCGCCCTCCCATCCACCGATCATTGAGGAAGAGGAGAGATTTGTGCCATCAAAGGGCTGGGTGGAGATGATAAGGAAGGTCTATGAAGTTGACCCTCTGTTGTGCCCTGCGTGTGGAGGCCAGATGTCAATCATCTCTTTCATAGAAGATCATAAAGTTATCGACAAGATTATCCGCCATCTTAAGCTCACGTTTTATGCCGAGCGCCCTCCTCCCCCTCATGTTGTCCAGCAGGAACTCTTGACGGCAGCCGAAGAGAGAGAGGAATATTTCTGAGCATCGGAAATCGTGTGATTCATAATTGAGGGGATGAAGTCTATATCATTTTGAGCTTTCTTCATAATATTCTTTGTGAATATATCCTTTCTCCCGATTTCTTTGTGTTTGACCACAAGGTTTCTCTATAATATAGGCTGTAAGGGATGTCAGAGGGCGGAAATTGGATAAAAATGTGAGTAAAACAATGCAAGCGCAAAAACCAAATTCTTATCTTAATTATATGTCCCATGTGAGACTTTTTTGAAATCAATAAAACCAAGCCAGCCTCTCATCTCTCAGACGTAGTGAAATTTTTTTTGTTGGCCTAAATCTATATCTTATTGCGGCCCAACTACGAAATTAGATTTTTCATATAAAAGCGATTCCCCTTAACAGATTAATTTGATTATTTAATTCTTGACATGAACCAGCCATACAGTTCAATAATTTTTATGATCTCCTTTTGAAATCTTCAAGTTATCCTGAAATTTATCTCTCATACTTGACTTTGACCTGGTTAAATAGAAACATATTCAGTACTCGATGAAGATTAGGAGTTAAGCATGCGAAAAAGTTGGGGATTTTTTAGGTTTTTTATCATTCTGATTCTATTGGCCAATCAGTTTTTTTGTACTGCACAAGAAAACAAAGGAGTTGTTGGCAAAAACGGAATGGTTGTTTCAGTGGATGAGTTTGCTTCCCAGGTAGGAATAGATATTCTTAAAAAAGGGGGGAATGCTGTGGATGCAGCCGTGGCTGTTGGTTTTGCCTTGGCTGTTACGTTTCCTGCTGCAGGCAACATCGGTGGAGGAGGATTCATGATCATCCGATTCCCCGCTACGGAAGAAGCTGTTGCTCTGGATTTTCGTGAAATTGCCCCTGGCAAAGCGACCCCTGATATGTACCTGGATGAAAAAAGAAATTATGTGAAAGAGAGGAGTTTATTCGGCCATCTTGCAGTTGGAGTTCCTGGGACTGTTAAAGGCTTTGAGCTGGCGATGGAAAAGTATGGGAACCTGAAATGGGAGGATGTTATCAGCCCCGCCGTAGAGCTTGCCGAGAAGGGATTTAAGCTGAATAAAAGGAGGGCAGATTCGTTCAACGGGTTAAATAAGAGATTTGAACGGGGAACTAAAGAATTTTTCCGGATTTTTTCCAAGCCAGACGGGTCTGAATTCAAAGAGGGGGATATTTTTATTCAGAAAGATCTTGCCAGGTCTCTGAGGTTGATTGCCGAAGATGGCTCTCAAGCCTTTTATGAAGGGCAGATTGCGGAATTAATCGCTCAGGATATGAAAAAGCACGGCGGCTTGATCACAAAGGAAGACCTGGGAAAATATGAGGCTTTTGTAAGAAAACCGGTAACAGGAACCTATCATGGATACCAAATTATTTCCATGCCGCCGCCAAGTTCCGGTGGCACGGCTTTGATTGAAATGCTTAACATTCTTGAAGGTTTTGACCTGGGACAAAAGGAAAGGT
>SDBT01006810.1_pt1 | contig 18893 bp, 27 predicted proteins | sample 2277101 | NCBI WGS metagenome assembly SDBT01 (sample SAMN10404973, study PRJNA504765) | marine sediment metagenome | isolation source: marine sediment core GS10_PC15, 103 cmbsf | place: Arctic Ocean: Southern Knipovich Ridge | collected 2010
GGCGGAAGATGCCCCCAGACATCCCGGACCATTTTTCCCTGAGTCACCCTCCGTAGCCAGCGGCAGGCGTGGCCACATGCTCGATGATCATGTCCACCGTGTAACGAGCCGCTCTCGGGTCCAGTAGATCGACCTTGATACTCTGGAACGCACCGCCTGGCCCGGTGAGGGTGGTCATGTCGAACTGAGGAATGATAGTCGGAGTGCCAACGATGAAACTGTTGCTAGCAGTAGCTGGAGCGCCGCTAGAGAAGTCAGCTGCATGGTCCGCGAAGACTATGCTATTCGTGCCCTGCCTAATCTTTACTTGGTTAGCCATATTGCTCTCCTATGCCCTAGCATCTTCGATGTCGCCTGCATTGATAATACCCTCAGGCAAGTCGATCTCCGTGGAGCGACTGATTTGCTCGTTGCGGAATGAGTTCAAAGCCGCTCGAGTCGGCCCAGCATCAGGCCAGATGTCTAGAAACACAGCCTCGTCTGCTCCTGCCACTTTCGGGTCCAGAGTGGCTCTAGCAACTAATGCCAGCCATTGGGACTTCTGCGGATCGAGGAGTGCCGTGTACTCGGCGGGATCGGCAAGGCTGGCGGCCTCTGTACCTGTTATAATGGGTTTGATACGGGTAATCGACCCGTCGATCAGGTTCAACGAATCGGCCAACTGATGATGGGACATGGGTCCGGGTCCAACGTTCTGAGACCCTACCCCGTTGTACCCGAACACCTGCGGGTCGTTGGTGACCTCACTCTTTAACGCTTGGCTTACCATTTCGGTTTCCTCATTGTGGTCTTAGTTGGCTGAGAGGAGCCATTCTGCTTCATCACGCTCCATGGCTCGCATCACGTCACAGGACTCTTTGACAGGCTCATCGTATATCAGACATTCTACGATGTTGTCCATACGCCAGTTGAGGAACTCCCATTTCTCGATGGTGACTTGGACGTACTTCACGTCTCCGAGAGGGAAGAGTCTAGTCGTGTCCCACTTACCCACGTTCTTGATGGCACGTGCACGAGCAGCTTTATTCCGATATCGCAGCTGTAGGGTCTTGATGATATCGTCCATGCGCAGATTTGCAGTTTCCCATTCGTCTGTTGTGACACAGGTTTCGAATGTGCACCCCTCTTCAGCTATAGCCCCGTAGGAGGCTATAGCCAAAGAGAGACCAAATATAGAACTGAGTAGTAAGTTCCTCATCGCTACACCGTTTAGGTTTGAGGCATCGTTATGGTATAGGCTGTCAAAGAGACAGTCGCACCGGCGACAATGGCAACCGTGTTGAAGTTGAAGTCGAACGAGGAGGTCGTGCCAGCGGAACCATCGATCTCAGGCGTGACTGGAGTCGGTGGGGTTGTTGAAGTCGAGACCCGACAGTACGTGATAGTAAACGTACCATCCGCGTCATCGGCGTCTGAGATTGGAAGGTTGGCTGTTGCAAGACCACCTGGAGCGGCATCAGCACCCGCCCCGAAAGCGGGATCCTGCATAGTCATACCAAAGGCGAGTGAGCCTGTAGTAGCCGCATCAGGATCGGCAGGCTGTGAACCATCTCGTCCTTCAATGACGGCAGCACCGCCACCAAGGTCCAAACGGTCGACGATTGCATCGACTGCATCAATTGCAGCCTGTGCGGAGATTCTTGTTGCGAGGGCCATGATTCAGTTCCTTATCTGACTAGCCGTTGGACGCAATGTTCGCGCCCTCCGGCAAGGGATCAAAATGCTCAGCCCCTTCAGGATTAGCAACTCGCTCTTCCTGCTCGCCGGCATAGACGGGCCACTCGTCAGGGATGATGCGTTTGCCATCCTCACTCATACGTTTGCCGATGACGCGTTTGGAGACCTGCACACGACCAATAACGCCAGGAAGATGATTGCCATCCTGATCAATAGCCAGACGATCTCTGAGCTCTCTGTCAAAGGCCTCGTCGGTCCTAGGAGTGAACTTCTCCTCGGCTTCTGCCTGGAACTCTCTGATGGCTTCCGGCCCGAGATAGCCTTTGATCTTCTCCAATAGGTACTCGTGCTCATCGCGATAGGCGAAATTGAAGAAGTCCTGCATGACATACGCATGTCCTGCAACGTATCTCCCAGGAGTAGTAGGGCTCTCTACGTCTGGGAGAAGAAACTGAGCAGCGTAGTGCTTCGCTGCCATGTCGAGGGTCGAAGTGTCTAATACACGGGACATTTTATCTTCCTCTCTGCTGAGTAGCTGGTCTTAGGTGAACTTCCTGATTCGCGCTCTGAGAGGTAACTCCCAATGAGCTTTCAAACCTCCACCAGCGTCGACATCGATCTTAGCTGTATAGAGGACGTTCTTGACAAAGGCGACAGTATCTTCGATAGTACCTTGATAGTTGCCATTGGATGCGGCCAGATAAGCCATCGCGATTGGGCCATCAATTAGGGCGTCATCCTTATCGAAGATGTTTGCCGTCACAGTGGCAGAGTTCTGAAACGCTCCTGTCGTGGAGTCCTTGAGTCCGATAACCTGGATCAGGTTATCATTCGCGATAAAGATGACTTGATCAATTGCCATCTCGTTACTCCTTATTAGGCTGAAGCCGCGTACGTCAAGGACGTGATCTCGACGTTCTGCCCACTAGTGACTGAGGTATTGTCCATCTCGATGTCGCCACCACCACCCGTACCTGTTACAGTACCTGATAGGACTAATGCGTTATCTCGGTCTCGAATCTCGAAGTTGTCCACAACCCCCGTATCACCAGCATTGGCGTTCAAGGGAACTCCCGCAAGCGTGATTATGCCAGCTGACGCTACACCAAAGGCAGGGTCTTGAAAGTCGATTGTCACGATTTCGGTCGATGACGCTTTGAGGATAATGTCGCCTTCTGTATCGGTGGTACCAGCATTAATAGCTGCGTCAACTGCATCAGCCAAGGTGTTCCTTAAAGCGGCTACGTGTGTTAAAGCCATTATGTGACCCTCGCCGTTCCTGTGGTTTCAGCTGGTTGAGCTCTTAAGGCTCCTGGCATGTTTCCTTGCTTATTAGCCATAGTCAAGACTATCATACCTTCCTGCCTCCAACGAAGAGCTGCCTTTAGTAGCTGATCGTTTCCGTCGCGGACGTGATATGTCTCCCCTTCAAGATAGCTATTCCTACAGCCGTGGATAAGAGCTTGGAAGGTTTCGACTGGGGTGAATTGAGCCAACATTTGGTCACCTAGTTCTTTGAGGCTTTCCAGGCCTTGACAAACCTGATCCACCATTCCTCGAGATTCCAGAAGCTGTCGTTGCAAGCTGCTTCGGCCTTAAGCTTTACGGCCTCTGTGACGCCAGGCTTGCGACTGTTCATCGTCAAGCAATTGTCCATCGTGTCCACCTGGAACTTGGACATCACAGGAAATGGGTTGTGAATAGTCCTGGTGTGCTGCGTTAGAGGCGGTTGCTGACAAGCGCTAATCGTCAGCAAGGTCACGCGCGGTATCGGTAACCTTAGTAACGTCCATCTGCTCCATTGCGACTCCATGCTCCTTCCTCCTCTCTTCAGCTTCAGCTTCCGCGTCTTTGCCCCGTTGGGTTTCGGCCCCCGCCTGACGCTCGGCTTTGCGGACGTTAGCCTCTTGCTGGCTCTTGCCTATCCCGACAAGGCCTGCGACTAGCTTGATGCCCGCTGTAATGGCCCCAAACATGACTAGTTACCAGTCGGCGTAGGCTGGACCCCACTAATCGGTCGGGTGCTAGCATTGGCGCCGGTCTCAGGGAGACAGAATTCGATATCCCCCTTGGTGGTGCGCATGTTCACTTCGGTCCTGACACGAGCGCGTAGAAGAGCAGGTGTGAACTCACACCATTTGTCGACTGCCTTGGCGAGGCCGTCATAGCCCTTCGACTCCAGCTCTTTGCCGGTCGCGACCACTTGATTGAGATACTCGAAGGAGGCTACCGGCGCGTCGAGAGCCTTGAAAGACTCACAGCCACCGACATAGAGGCCAGCGACCATGGTTAACACTAAAGCTTTGGTGTTCATTGTATTACTCCCTATTTCCTTGGGATGAAACGGATTCCCCAAGCGAATACAGTTCCGAAGGCTGCTGTTGCCATAGCAGCCTCATTAGCCGTGAATGTCACTGAGGTGAATTGAGGTAGAAACATCACCAGGAGCACCCCGAGCGCAGCACCAACCGCACCAGAGCCAACGACGGCATTGGGGTTCGTGGGATTCATGTCTTTCTCCTCTGGTCGTTAGAGACTAACTAAATTATAACATAGTATACTCAATGAGTCAAGCGACCTAATAGGTCCATGTGTTAGGCCGTACTCTATCGCCTGCGGTCTCAAGATCATCTAAATGAACAAACCTTTTACTCCAGCTCCCCTTCTGCATAGTACCTATACCAGTGAAACCGAAGATTTTGGCATTAGAGATCAACATGTATGCTCGACCACCCCAGATATTGATGTCTACTGCACATCCAGTAGTGTGAGGGCCATCCTCTCCTGTTGTTGAGATCTCTGCATTGTACTCGGGTGACCTATATCCTGACGTCACTACAAGGGGGAAATCTAGAAACGACCTTATAGCTTGGACCTTGTTCATGAACTCATGGACAACTAGGATAGTCTCCGTCTTACGGCATCGAAACTCAAACGGCTTGAAGTTGACCCAAGGCCAGTCATTAGGGTCTATAGCTTTATAATTTGTAGCGTACATTTTCACTCCATCCGATCGCACAGGGGTGGCCGCCGGCTCAGCTGATCGCTTATAGGTTGTTATCGATGATAGCCTGTTTGATTGCTGCCTTTGCAGCTGCTGGTGTTATACCTTCGCGATCAGCATACGCGAAGATGAACCCCCTGAAGACACGCTTAATGTCCGAGATGTCTTCTATGATCTCGTCCAGCGTGGGAGGTATAATAGGAGGAGGTGCTGTGAAGTTCACACCATCATATAGCCATCCCTCCTCAACTGCAGGATCAAGGATCTCCACGAATATAAGGTGTGGGGCGTATCGCCCGTCGATACTGCCGACGACAACGATCTCTCTGACGACACCATTATCTATTCTACCGAATCTAGCCATGATCTCCTCTTACCACCTGACGAATACGACGCCATCGGCGCCTGGGTACGTGGTGTTCAGAAGTCCACCGCCTCCCCCTCCGAAGGGCTGATTGCCAAAAGTACCCACATTGGCGTCGCCCATATGACCACCTGCTTTCCCACCACCGTTTGAGTTGGTGACGCCAGTGCCGCCTTCAAACTGGGCTAGCTTGCGGGGATCAACTATAGTCTCTTTACCACCACCAACTCCATTGTTACCTGGAGTACCACCTTGTCCTCCAACTCCGCCTGTAATAGAGGCTAGTGTGCCGAACGAACTAGTGCCTCCATTACCGCCGGAAAGCCCTATACTTACAGCTCTTGTGCCACCTTTACCGATGGTGATGAGGTGTGTATCTGCTGGGTTCACCTCGAGGAATGTAGAGAGGAAGCCGCCGCCCCCACCTGTACCTGCATCTTGGTCATCTTGATACCCTGTTCCACCGCCTCCCCCCACTATAGTCACTTGAACTGAATTCACTCCTGCAGGTATCGTGAAGTTGGCTGTGGTAGTCGATTGGAAGTCCTTATTAGTGATCGTGTGCACCCCAGAGCCCTGACTGGTTAAGTTTACTCGTGACGTATCGCTTAGAGCATCGGCTCTAGAGGTATACAACGCGAATTCGTCAGATGCTATAGAACGACAGAAGTAGTCAGTAGAGTTATCCGAGCCCGCGGGGAGGGTTGTAGTAGAAGTCAACCTGTAAGGACCATCGCCGTTTGTGAATGGGTGATCTGGCTCTGTAATCACGTCGGTTGTGACATTCACATCGCCAGGAGCAAAGGTACGATCAGCAACGAACCTACGTAGGTTGGTTCCAAACTTAGAGGTAGCCAAGTTGGCTAAGAGCACTTTCTTAGCTAGAGAGGTACTGGCGTCATAGGCGACTACAAAGTCGGCAGCCGTATCTGGTGTTGTATCCTCTGTCAGCAGATTGATGACTTTGAGGAAGTTGGAAAAGGTTATCCGCCTATTGTCAGCAGCCGTTGCATCGTACACTGCTAATGTATCAGCAACAGCTGGTGAGGTCAAAGCCGTAAGGCTATTGATGTTAAACTTCAATCCTCCCGCAGTTAGTTGCAGACCCGAAGCAGCTGCTAGGAGCGTGATCAAGCCGCCAGCAGTCAACTGCAGCCCTGGATCTGTAGCGAGCTTAATGGCCAAATCGTCAGGCGTGCCACCAGCTTGTGTAAGGCTTTCCACGCCGCCATTAGCAGCCAAGTTGAGCTGAGCACCAGCTCCTAAGGCGCCCTTCAACAAATTGAACTTGTCAATGATAGCCGCAAGGTCAGTCAGCAGAGCCTGTTTAGGATCGTCTGTACCTGCATCGGTATTAGTTTTTGACGCATCAGCTGGTAATGTTGTAGCCATGGCTTACTTCCTTACTTAATGGGCCCCTTTAGTTCGATATCGACTAACACGTCAACTAGGGTGCCAACGTCATCGAATATTTTAAACTCCGCTGCAGCATTAGAGTTCCCTGTAACAGTTGCGGATTTAGATACTAAGGTCCAAGTATGAGGTACTGTCACACCTTGGATAGCTGTGATTTGAGCCGTAGTGATGACGGCCATTTTATCCCGAGTAGCCACCTTGAAGTGGCCAGCAGCGACAGATTCAAACCAGATGGCGGATTCAGTAGAGGGGTCTAAATCCTCAAATGAATCAATTACGACCTCACCATCAAGTATGGTGCTCATCGTTTTGAGCTCTGCTGCTGAGTCAGCTACGCTAACGCGGATCTCAATGTAACGCTCTTGAACCACCTGTGTGAGTGCGATCCATGTCTCTGACGACAGGTCTGAACCTTCAGCTGAGGTATGAGTGCGCATCTCGATCGTAGGTGTACCTGTCTGAGTTGTTGCTACAACAGGTGTGAAAGTTATGTCAGCACCTAGGTCTATTGTAGGTGTTTCATATCGGATGGGTGAGTTGTTAGTGGCTATTAAATTAATCGTCGATGGGAGATTGTCGATCGTTGCAGGTAGGCTATCGATGTCGCCTGATGATGTAGCAAGCAACGTGTTCTCTGGCCCGATGAAGCAATCGGTGAGCGTTCCCGGCCAGGTTAGATTCTCTTCGATCCTGGATAGGAGTGCGTTCTGCAGTCTTGGATCGCCTATCGTGGCAGTAGCGAATACGGCGTTCAATGATTCGTTATCAGATGTATCGATGGCCTTGATTCCAATAGACCAAGTGCCTGCTGACAGCTCATTACTTTCGAAAGGCGACGACGTCAAGAACCCTATGTGTAAGGGCGTAGCAGTATCCCAATCGAAGCTACTACCTGACTGATACCTTATTTGGTACCCTCTGTTGTCGAGTGGCTTATCAACGTCAGTCCAATCATACCTACGAGTACCATCGGGCAGCCTTTGGAAGGTGAACGTCGTTAAATTAGGTGGGCGACTAGACTTGCCAACAACTGTGTGCCCATTGATTTGAGCCCATGTGTTACTGACTGTGCCATCTAGGAATAAGAAGCGACATCTAATGTCAAGCACGTCTCCTTGGTCGATCCCGGTGATGATGATCTCTGGGGCATCAGCGGGTACATCAGGGATAGATATCCATGAACCAGCACTACCTGTAGGCCTATATTGGGACTCGATTTTAGATACTCTGTCCAGGTTGCGAGCCGTCATTGCTAATGATATTACGACACGTGCCTGTAAAGACCCATCAGGGGAACGGACAAGGACAGTCTCATCAGATCGGACTGATACCACTTGTGGAACAGTTGAACCAGGAGGTGGTGTGATTTGACTACTATGAGAAGGTATAGGTCCTGAGTCAGCTGTGTGTACTGCAGGAGCAGCATCCATACAAACAAGGCGAGCAGTCAGATCTGGTCGGGGCTCAATAGACTTAACTATGAGCTCGACACTCTCCACACCAGTTTCACCATACTGGACCAAATCGCCTACTAGAGGTGTCTGAGCGACGGGGAATGGGGTATCATATGTGAGAGTATCTGTTAGACCATCGGCATCAGGTGTTCCACTGACAGCGTCGACTCGGGAACTCCCATCGTCGGTATTACGGATACGGAGCGAGTATGTCTTGACTACGTCATGAGCTACACGTTCATCTAAGACAACGCCAGTTACATTACCTCCTCCAGTATTGACAACCTTAATTCGACCGGAAGCTATTCCAAATAGAGGAACATCGTGCTGGAATCTTATTAAGCTGCCACGCTGACAAACAAGGTATTCGATGTCAGTGGTAAACGAATAGGACTCTGGTCTTAGACGGGCTTGTGCGATATGGAATCGACCATCCTTCCACACTTGGTCCTTATCAGTAATACCCACCATCTCAAGGACTTCGAACTTTGTGGCATTCATTGCATCGAAGCCATCGTCAAATACGAGGCGCTCATCCAGATCCCAATTCTCGTCGCGATTGGAAAAGCGAACCCTAAATGCATGGGGTTGATCTATGAATAGTTTTTTGCCGTTAAACTCCTTAGAGTTCCTTGGCGTGAAGTGCTGCACGATAGTAGTTTGGACTCTATCAATAGCTACTCCCCATTTGCCATTGCGAATATTCAGAGATGCACGACCTGATGAAGCTACGTCTCTCAGAGTATCCTGCACCGAGTTAACAAAGTCGCGGTTCATATTGAACTCGAAGCCGTTGGTCACACAGAATCCATGCCAATCTTTCAAGCTCTCAAGGTCTACCCGATTGTCGGCTATTGGACGTGCGTTGCCAGGCCCTTGGAGCACCTCTCTGAATATAGATGCTGGGTTGCTCGTAGCTCGGGTGATCCAACTCAATGTAGGTTCATCCCAATCAGGTATCCTAGCCTCGACAGTAGCTCCTAGTTGATCAATTATACCATTGAGTTGACCAGTAGCCTTGATCCTAAGAGCTGTCTTAGCTATCCCAGGCATATTCACAGGATCTATATTGGTGATAGTGCGGAGAGCCGTCCAATTGGTTAAATCAAATACTTGAACACTTGTCGTATCAGCTGTTGTCCGAGTTAGGTGGACATCATACTGATCTGTTGCAACCTGCCAGCGAAGCCCTTGCCTAATAGCCGTGCTTTTAGAGGCTGTTATATTAATATTCCCTGCCAAGGTCAGAGCATCCATAGAACCCGATATGTGGTATTCTACCTTGATGTTTACTGTCCTACTACCTTTACCACCACCAGGAGTGAATTCAACTAGCCCTTGTGGCAGTGTGATATCGACCGACAGCTCATCTGCGTTGGCTTGAGAGGTTCTGATCTGAACCCCATCAGCAACTGTGAGAGCAATACTAAGAGTCTCTTCGAAGATATCATTGGGAAATAAGGTCATGGCAGGATCGCCAGGCAGACCCTCAACAGTCTCTATTTGTACGTCGTTAAAGGTACTAATATCAGTCTCGCCGATTTTCATGTTCGTGATAGTTAAAGGTCCCTGACCCCATACGAAGAGCATTCTCAGATATTGATCATCACCCACGATCTCTGTAAAAGGCCGTGCACCAAGAGGAGGTATGATCCCATGTCTGCCTAGGAGTCTTGGAACAGCTCCGAAAGGCCTGAGCTCATTTCTAGTGCCCTGTAGGAATAGTGTCGGGCTATCAGCTAAAGCGCTACCTCCACCAAGCCCAGATGCCAGATTACCTAGCTTAGGTTTGGGTGGTGGAGCTATAACATCAATTAGTAGGTTCCCAACTGTCAAAACAGCTGCAGATATTAAAGCTGCACCGATTGTGCCTGCTGCAAAGCCTAATAGAGGGGGTAAGAGTATTGCGATAGCAATAATGGCGATCATCAAGATGATCCTTAGAGGATCCTTACCACCCTCGCCACTGCCACCCTTACCAGGTATAACTCGAATAGTTACATTGGTACCAGGCTTAGGTCTTACGAGATGCCAATTCTCTTTGGGAATAAGGTCGTCATCTATAAAGATATGAGCATGCCTTCTCAGAATTGGATCAGTTTGTACTTCCTCTAGAATTTCGGTTAAAGTCAGGCCAGCAGGTATCTTAAAGTCCTGCGTCTCCGTCGAGAAGGGATGAGGCGCTGCCACCACTGACACAGACTTATCAGCAGGCCCTATAATTTCAGCCTGAGTGGATTGAGAGGGATTAATGATTAAGGGCTGCATGCCTGAAAACCCCTAAAATCCTATTCCGCCACATGTACCCATCGTATTCCTCGATCACTGAGTTGATGCCTCTAGATGTATGCAGCATTAGACATGGAGCTACAACAGTCGAGACATGGATTGGATGCCCTAAAATTCTGAGGAGGAGGACGTCGCCCGATTTAGCTACGTCGAGTCCTACTTGGACCCATGGCGGCTTCGTTGACTCCTCAGCTATACGTCTGGCTGCAATCTCGATTTCGTCCTCAGTGCCATAGGTGTAGTTACCATAATGAGGCACTACTACACTAAATTGCTCCTCAAGGACTATTGTTAATAGCCCCCAACAATCAGCACCCTTTAAGTTACGACCTCCATCTAGGAAGGGTACTCCTATGTAATCATTGACCCATGCAGGTGCTAATGGCATTAGAATACACCTGGGAATCTACCAGGATCAAACACCCCGGCTGGATAAGGTTCTTGTAGGAAATCTTCTAAAGTTAAATCCCCTGATATAATCAAGGCGTCATAATTCACATTAGACAAAGTAAAATCAGGTACTGAAGATTCAACGACATCCAGAGCAGACGACATGACAATCTCAATTAAAATTGTCGGGGCTGTAGTTATAGATCTTAGAGACTGTACCATCACTCTATCAACATTGTCTATTTGCAATTGTGCCCTAGGTGCTCTAGTATGATCCTCAATGGGTAAAGTTAGCTGGAATGGGCACGACTGGTATAGGTTACTCCTACTAGTTACATCTACTCCATCGTTTGTCACCCTAAGAGGGGCTGGTAGATCTGGGTGGGTTATTGTCAGTAGAATTATAAAAGCTTCTCCAGTCTCCGCTGAGAATATAGCCTGTTGTAGCGTTACAGTCTGTATAGGCCCTCCAACCATTGTGAGGACGGCCGGACTAGCCTGCATTGCTCCTAAGGCCGTTTTGTCTCCATCGCGGACTACACCTACAGTGATCGCAGTAAGAGCTTGTGGTGTCCCAGTAACATCAACCTGTACGACAAATGCGCCAACTGTAAGAGCAGTGGCAGCCTGCATTGTCCCTGTTGCTGAACGATCGGCCACTTCTCACTCCTAGGGTAGAATTTCCCAGTCTAGAATGGACGACCATAGATCGTCCTTAAAAGGCTGATACTTTGGGGGTTTAGTAAACCTGATACTGATTGCAGCGGCCGTCCTAGGGTGAGTATGAGTAAATGACAAAGTCCCTGCTTGTAGAGTTGCGACATAGAAGGTGTCCAAAGTAGCCACCTCAGCTTTAGTCAGTATTAGTGGATACTTCATAGGTCTTACGCTAGCTGTGAATCGCCTACGTAGTTTATCAGGGCCTGAGTCCATCTCAGTGCGCAAAGCTATATCAGGTACCTCTTCCTCAAACCCAGCTATCAGAGGGCTCTGAGGTAATCCTGCTGGCCAAGCTACCATTGACTATCTCCCTACCAGCGTTGGTGTAGCACCAAATAGGCTCTGTATTGCTAGGGAAGTCTGCCCACCACTTTTAATGCTCTTGGCAACAGAGGAGTCAATTATGACGTCGATATCCATACCTCCTCCAGCCTTCCGTGATTGCTGAGTGGTCACATTAGCGTTGGCGTTATTGATGATATTGATTATAACATCACCACGCTTGCTACTAACGCCTCCAATAGCAGCTACACCTAACTCACCTGATTTAGTCCTTTTTAGAGGTACGACAGCTTCGTCACCGGCCTCACCACCTATATTCATACCCCCTCTAGATGGAAATAGCGTGGGGCCTGATAAGATTCCACCCTTGCCTAGCTTTCGTACTCCTCCTGGGAAAGCAGCTCCTTTGGCAGCGACAGAAGATGGTACTCCACCAGCAATTGGATTTACTCCTGTGAATCCACCTCCTGCGAGATTACCAATGAAGTTACCCAGAAAGCCAGCTGCAGCCTTGGCGAAAGGATCGACGATAGCCATCTTAAGGATAGTCTGGAGTATCTCACTGAGGACGCCCTTTACTATGTTACCGAACTTGAGAGCTTCCTCATCACCCTCAAGGAACGCTTTGGTTATTGCTGAGCCAACGCGCTCGAAAGTCCTCTCGAAGGATTTAGCGATTTCGTCACTTACCCGCTTCATCTTGTCGAAGGTTGCCTGTGCTCCATCAAGGTCATCTAAGGATCGACTGAATTCCAAAGTCCTCGCGGTTACAGCGCCTATAGATAAACCTATACCGTCTATAGACTTCCTGAAGGACTCAATAGCATCACGCCTCTTAAACTCCTTGTTTAAATCCTTTACAGCATCAGCACCCTTTCCAAGGGCTGTTATCCGCTTTGCGATATCTCCGAGCTCACGGTCTGCGGCCTTGAGAGCGTCAGGTAGCTTCTCCCAATTACTAGTGAAATCGCCTACAAGTACTTTGCCTTCCCTAATGGCTGTAAATAATAGGAATAGGCCATTAACAGCACTTGAGGCAAAGATCCCATTCTCTTTAAGTAGGTCGTTCAGCTTCTTCAGTGCTAATGGGTTTTTACTGATCGACGCAACTAGTTTGCTGGCCTTCTCAAGGTCATCTAGAAGCTTGAAACCCGCTGGGGTAGCTGTACCCGCTGTGATTTGAGCCTGCTTCTCACCAAGGACTTCAAGCTCACGTGTTAAATCCCCGACCTTCCTAGCGACTTTTGCGAAAGCCTTTGAGGCTTGATCCTCTATAGATGCTATCTCAATATTATTTAGCTTCCTTAGTTCCTCTCTTAGCTGCTCAACTTTCTCCAACGGACCAACTATAGCAGTCGTACGAGGATCTTGAAATGTGTTTTGAACAAAGCCTTTCTCAGGATCTATACTAGTTCCTGGCGCGAGCTTCCTGAATTGCTCAAGCAGAGTCAGTTTCCTAGCTGAAAGCTTTATAGCTGCGTCTAAATTAGCCTCAGCGATTACCAATTGAGCTACTATGCCCTCCTTGATGCTACCTGAAGTAGCTTTTGAGACTGACCCTAGAAGCTCCTGTTGCTTAGCTAGTTCGGCAACTCTAGCAGCTAGCTTATCAGTGGCAGTAGCAGCTTTGCCTATTATAGCTTGGAATATCCCAAAACCTATCGCGCCCCCTGCTAAAGCTCCAATGAGGAGTGCTAGCCCTGTGCCAAGCTTTACAAATGGATTAAGTGCTGTCACAGCATTAAGAGCAAACATAGCTGCTGATAACTTCTTGATGCCTCCTACAATTTTGGACCCTACAAGAAAGATAAAACCTCTGGAGACAAGACCTATAGCACCAAGAACACCAAAGAAGGTTATTGATAGAATAGCCAAGTTCTGAGTGAGAAACCCAATACTGCCGCTGGTAGCATCGACGACACCCTTGAAAACTTTACTTGCACCAAATGCATCATCGACAGCCAGATTGAACAAAAACATCGACGTGCTCAATCTATTAATTGACCCCTGAAGTGTATTAGCTGCGTTAGCACCTGCTTCACCAAAGTCTTTAACTAATTGCTTACCTATCTTCTGGATGAAGTCCTCAGCCAAGACATCACCTGTCTTAACCATCTCCAACATTTTCCTAGTTGTCACACCGAATGCACGGGCTGCTAGTTGCAAGCCACCTGGGAGCTGCTCACCAAATTGGCCTGTGAGCTCTTCAGCCATGACTGTGCCCTTAGACATAATCTGCCTAAGGGAGACGAGGATGCGACCAACTTGGTCTGCGTTCAAACGTAAAGCAGCTGATGCTGCAGATACACCCTCAAAGGCTCTTCGAATACCTTCGCCTTCAACAGTAGTACCTTTAGCAGCAGCGGCTAAACTTGAAAACTGTAACGCAGACTCTTTTAGATCCAACCCGAATTTCTGAGCTGTTCGTGCAGTGAATTCAAATTCCTCCCCAGCTTGTAAAATTGAGCCTGTAGCAACAGTGAACCTGGATATGATTTGATCCAAAGCACGACGAGCACCAATAGCTCCTGTAGTCAGCTTAGCAAACCCAATAATGGCACCCGCAATACCACCAAGCATACCAGCAATAGCGAGCGTAGACCTTGAAGTGATAGCACCTAAAGCTCGGATGCGAGCGCCAATCCCAGAAAGGGGTCCTACAGCCAGAACAGAGGCAGACTCAAGATCTCGGATCACCTCAGTGAAGCGACCAGCCTGTTTTCGTGCCCTAGACGTGTTGAAGGAATTTAGGGAGCGTTTTGTTTTCCCCATCCTGGCTGCAAATGTATCTTGGACACGATTGAACTGAATCATGCTGCGCTTACCCCGAACCATCTCTCTGGAGAACATCTTCAGGGCATTAGTAGTATCGGCGAATAGACCTGCGGGAGCACCAGCCTTAGAGAGCTTCGCCCTCATCTCAGCTACAGCTTGGATATTCTTTCTGAGCTGGCTCTCTTGCTTGGCCAACGCTGATGCAGCTGCTTTGGCACCTTTAGCTTGAGAGCGAGCAGCCTTATCAGTCTTGGCAGCCAACTTATCTAGGTCACGAAAGATCTTATCCAAACCTTTCGTGCGCCCAGTGATACCGAAGGTGATGTCGCCTAGATCTAAAGCCACGCTTACCTCTTAGCTGTAGGTCTTATGACTCTCGATTTGCCAGCCATTGAAGCACGTTTCCCTGACGGAGTTGCCCTTGGCACTCCAGGTTTGTCCTCATTGGATATCTTTATAAAGGCGCTCCAACGAGCAAACTCAGCAACAGGCATCTCCGTCAGGACTTCGTGCTCATATTTACCCAGCATCTCCGCTACGACTAGGATGTTATGTCGGAGGATGCTGCTCCGGAGTTTTTTTCCGCGCCCAGGACGTCGATGTTGGTGAGACCCAACATGACCTCATTGAGCTTCTCAACATCCTTAGAGAAAGGCATGTTCATAATAGCGTCGAGGTCAGCCTCTTCGAAGACTCTCTCCTCAGTCCCAGGTACGAAGCAGTACTCCACAAGTAGCTTCAAGAGAGCTACCTTACGGTCCTCTTGTTCCTGAGCCTCTAGGATTTGGCCTAAAGTTGGCTGACGAAGCTCGACAATGGCTCCGAAAAGGGTGATCTCTTCCTTCCGGAAATTCTTGGAGGCAAAGATCTTACCCCGGAGCTCATCACGCGTCGATACTGGCCCATTCGACTTGGCGATTTTGGTGGCTGTCATAACAATTCCTTTCCCTAAGCCTAAGGCTCAGTTTGAGTTAACACTATACTGGGGTTATAGTTAGACGATCGTTGGGGAGCCATCAGCGGTCGCAGCCACGGAGAACTCGTTCATGGCTTCTAGGCCTCCGGTGAGAGTCATTTCGGTAATGACTCCATCCCAATTCTCGCCGGCTACACCATCGTCCAGGTACTGCAGTTTGGGTTTGGTTTCTGCTAACCATGCAGTGAGTGCCTTCTGGATTGACGTTGACAACGTCGATGTCGGGTCATGGAGCCAACCGAATGGGATCTCAACGAAGGTGATCCCAACTGCGCCAGGCGCAGGAACATTGAGAGACGCAGAGAGGGTCTCTTCCTCGAGGGCGCCAACGTCTCCACCTTGCCCATGGCCTGAGAACTTGAAGAACCCTCTTGCAAGGGATTTAAGAGCACCATCGGGGTTAACCTCGATAATGATCTCGTTCCTTGCAGCAAGGTCGGCCTTGAAGGCATTCGTGAGATCATAGATGCCTGTGATATCGATACCCGCCGTACGCAGACCTGGATCGAAGGTTCTGTAACCTCCATTAGCTTGCGCAGTGGCGAAGTCGGTGGTCTCGATGAGATCGGCCGTCATCGTGAGAGTGAACGACGTTGACTTGCCTAGGGCAACGACTGGGAAGTAGGTACCCGTGACAGTAATGGCGCCGCCTGGCGAGTAGGCATCCAGGAACTTCACCCGACCGAAGAGGTAGTCAACCCAATCGACATCGGCATTGTGATCGACAGCAGCATCAAAGAAGACGAAAGGCGTGACACTGCCAGTGCGATCCCAGATCTCTTTGGCTTGATCATCGATCTTGTAGATCTTGCCTGACTCGAGAGTCATAGACTCTGTGGTCATAGTCGTAGCGGTACCAGGCTTCTTGAGATCCGCTACGTAGCCGGCGAACCCTTTGTAGACGGCGTTGGCATTCAAGCTGACGCCTAAGAGGCCGATTTCGTTGGAATTGTAGGTCTGTCCGAAGACAGTATCCGAGAGTTGGGCAGCATCTCTGTCCAGATTACCTGTCCCACCAGGGAAGGTAAAATAGTTAGATCCGCCGTCGTCTGAGATCTGAATTAGCTTTCCAGCCATCTTAACTTCCTCCAGTTACAAGGCGATGCGATTGGTTCCAGTAGCGGGCTCGATGATAAGGTTGAAGTTTAAACTGAACATTGGTCGATTCTGCTGGTCGTAACCTAATGGTGTGATGTCACCAGCCATCGTAACCGAATCCCACCTATCACCATTAATGTCCTGACTAACCAAACCTAGAAGAGCGTCTTTGACCTCCACAGCCTTAGACTGCGCTGCTACGTAGCCACCAGGAGCTCCTCTAACCCTGACTTGCAGCGAAGGGAAATCCAATAGGAACTTTGGATTCGGGTTCGTACCACCACTATTATATACGGTGACAACAGTATGTGGCGCAGTAGGCTGCTTCCCTATGAAGATTGCCCATCCCGAAGTAGCTCCGAAGGTTCCTACTCCCGCAGTTACTAATAGATCCTTTGCTCCTACAGCATTGTCAGCCAATTACTTCTTTCCCTTTGTAGCTGTGCCGTAGCTGTCGATAATGCTTCGTTGTACCTCGAAGAACATCTCATTGAGAGGTCCCTCTAAGAATTTCGATTTGGTAGGCGGGTCATGGAAGAAGTCCATGTTCTCATGGACTATAACAGCATACTCAGGTTGGCCAGCTCTTGCATAGCCGATTTCAACTGTGCCGCCCTTTGGATCAGCTCGAGCCTCCAAATAGCCACTGAGCTTCAGCTTTCGAGTATCAACAGGCACGACTCTCTGTGACTCCTCGAAAACCGGCTTCAGGGCATCCTTCAGTATCTCAGGGGTGACATCCTCAAGTTGGGCGTAGAAGAATTTTAGGTCCTCCACGATAGCCCGCGTTTGGTCGCGCACCTGGCGAGTATAGTTGGCCAGTGTGGGATCCAAGTTCTTGGGGATCTTCTTGCGCCCAATGTTTATCTTGACATTGACAACCATCTATAGAAAAGCCCTTCGATCTTGACTTAGATCCCTTAGGTCGGGTATCCTAACAAATTGCTTAATTAATCTTGCTTCGCCCACAAGTGTTGGGTCTGCAGCAACTGATGTACCATCAAACAAATAGCCATTGATGGCCACGTCAAACTCTACGAACACAATGGCTTCACTTACAATCTCTTCTCCAGTCAAGGTTCTAAATAGTTCGTTGCGTCCCTCCCAGCGTCCTTTCATAGTCACAGGAGCTGTAAATGTGAAACCACCGAAGCCGTCTGGTGTGGCAGCCCAATAGGTTATGTCAGCATTAAGATTCCTGACTGGGGCTATCATTAGACAACTCTGAATTGAGCCTTCGGTAAGGCTGTACCCTCTGAAGCTAGTCTGCCAGAGGTATCAAGCACTAATGCTTGCTGGCCATAACGAGTCAGAGCCAGGCCCTTTCCGAACTTATTCGCGTAGAACTCCGACGACTCGCCGGTTTTCGAACCGATAATCCCGCCGCGCTCCTCAGCCAAGGTAGTAAAGTGAGCGGCTAAATACAGTTCTATCTGTCGCAAACGAGCTGCGGAAAGGCCCTGCCCTGCAAGGCTTTCGGTCACGATGAGATCGGCAGTCTCGATAAAAGTCGACATCTCAGACCTTTTGGTGCTTACGTCGACGATCTCGTTGACCTCATCTATTGTGACTAAAGCCATTAGTCGTTACCTTCTGCAACCATATCCACATTGATGGTACCCGATGTCCAAGCAGAGACTCGAGCTTTTACCCACCTCAGAGGAGCGGTATTCACGACTTGCCCATCAGCTGTGGCGTCTGACCCGACTTGAAACCCATGAACAGAGTTGGCGGGCTTCACCGGAGCAAGCGACCCATGGATCTTGACGGTACCAACGGTGATGCCAGTAATTTCGAAATGATGGGGACTGTACCCAAGAGTGTCGATCCACTCCCCAACATCTACGGCAACAATCGCTGTGAGCAACCGCGACGTCAGGGCGCCATTACCTTGGCTCTCTGGCGCCCTGACAATTGTGCGATCAGCCATGGCTCACCTCCTTAGGCGTCATCGCCATCACCATTGCCATCACCACCTTCGTCTTCTTTTTCGGCGTCGGCTTCATCGTCCGCTTCAGCGTTGGCGGCTGCTTCAGCATCAGCTTTCGCTTCAGCTTCGGCGACTGCTTTGGCTTTTGCACGCCTAGCGCTGGCGGCAGTAGCCGGTTCAAACTGGTCCTTGAAGTTCTCGTACTGCTCGTCAGTGAGCTCGCAAGTCCCACCGACTTTGACGGTCTTCGGATGATTCCTGTCTGAGTTGTCGATAAACCGTCCCGCAGTGACGATATACTTCTTCTTTCTCGCAGCCATGACTTACCTCCCTTACGAGTAGTGGACGATGCCGGACTGCCCCTTGGCATCATCTTTGACACGGGGAACCATGATGGCCATGACCTTGAAGTTCACGATCATGCCGCCCTGAGTCTCCCACTGGATCGGAGCCGGCTGTTGGCCGACAACCATATCGACCACGTCGCGGGTCATCTGCACCAATAGGACGACGGTGCC
>SDBT01006811.1_pt1 | contig 18892 bp, 21 predicted proteins | sample 2277101 | NCBI WGS metagenome assembly SDBT01 (sample SAMN10404973, study PRJNA504765) | marine sediment metagenome | isolation source: marine sediment core GS10_PC15, 103 cmbsf | place: Arctic Ocean: Southern Knipovich Ridge | collected 2010
GCAGCCTCCGCTAATTCCCGAAGCAGCCGATTCCAATACCGCGGACAAATCGCTGATTTGTTGATTGTGCCAACTTTCGAAATCCGCCGAAATATCGGCCCAGCCCACTGCCCCGAGACCTGCCGCCATTCAATCAATGCCCGCACCGGACACCGCTTATCATCACCAAACGGGATCACGCACTGCATGCCCTCCCCTACCTGATCGGTTTTGCTGCGAGGTAATGTGATGATCATCCCATCACTGACGAAGTTAACTTGCTCCCACGTCAGCGCCACCAACTCACTGCGGCGAAACGCCCCAAAAAACCCCAGCAACACCATCGCCTGGTTTCGGATATTAGGCGCCGTCTTGTTCTGTTTTAAGTGAGCGATGATTTGGTCAATATCGGCCAGCCTCAACGCACTAGCTTGGCGCTTGGGTCTGCCATGCACCCTGGCAATCCCACGTAAGGTTTTCCTCACCAATGAACTTTGAGTCGGATCATCATGGCCTTTGAGTTTGTGCCATTGACGAAGAGCAGTCATACGACGGGTCAGAGTTCTCGGATTATAAGTACTGGCACAGAGTTTTAAATAAGCCTCGATGCCTTCAGGGGTCGCCGGCAGCGCCCCACCCTTTTTCAAAAAATCCTGGATGTCTGCATGATAGGCAATGCGAGTGTTATCACTGGTGGCTGCATGGATGTAAGGCGAGGATATAACTTGCGTGTCAAGCGCTTGGGCCACTGGCTGTTGTTCTAAATCTTGTCTTTTAGTCACAATACGCTCCTTTTTCAATCACGAGGCGAAATGAACGCCAATTTGCATAATTACCAAACACTGACCTGAATTACCCCGTAACATACCATAATATCCATTATGGTACCTAATAATTTGGGCTTTTTTGGGGGGCAAAAATTCTTTAAAATATCTCCGGTGACAAGGACAAGGGAATAGACATAAAAAATAATAATCTTCCCCTAAATTAACGGACAGCGATTTGTTAATTCGGTTTATAGTGAGCCAGATCAGACCACTACAGTCCGAATGACTGTAGCCCTATCAATTATTCGTGACGACATTTCTCGTGGCGAGATAATTCATCATAAAACCCCGGGCTGGCTTTCCAGCGTTTGTGGGTCCACAGCCATTGGTCGGGGTGGGTTAGGAGCAGAGATTCTAAAACTTGATTATATTGCCGGGTGTTTTCGACCAAGGTTTCGCGGGTTGTGGGGTATTCTTGCCAGCGCAAGGGTGCAAAGAATTCCAAAACGTGTTGGCCATTGGGCTGGCGGTAGCTGGTTGCAGGCACGACGGGAACATTTAAATGTCGCACTAAAGTTGCTAAAGCTCTGTGTGTGGCCGCAGGATAACCTAAAAAATTTGTGATAATAGCATTTTTACCACCGGAGCTAGCGTGTTGGTCCATAATGAAAAACAAAGCATTATTGGCTTGTAGCGATTCGGTGATCTGCTCCAGCGAATTATCTTTTGGGATCACACCTAAGCCCGCTTTAAAATAACGGCGAAATAATAGCTGCTCCACCCATGGCCATTTCAGTGATTTGCGCACGAAAAATAAGCGCCCGCGATACTGCTGAAAATTCAAAATTCCGGCGATGGGTGCAAATTCCCAGTTGCCAAAGTGCCCGGTTAACACAATCGCACCGCGCCCGGCATTATTAGCATTAATTAAATGTTCATGGCCGCGCACAAGTGCTTGGTTTTTCAGTTGTGATTCTGACATAAACCGTGAGCGGAGATTTTCCCAAATCGATCGCAGCAGATGACTATAAAACCCTTGCGCCAATTTGGTGATTTGATCCGGCGATAAGATCCCATCGAAGATACGCTGCATGTTGATTATCACAATACGCTTGCGATAAGGCAGGAAGTTGAACGCCAAGCGCCCGGCTAGCGTGGGTTTGAGCTTATCAACATAAGATCTTAGAGCTTTGATTTGAGATGCGTGCATTATGTCAGCTGATAGCGCGTATTGCACAACAGGCTGTTAAACTGGCAAAGCCTCGGGAAATCACCATGCCGACGTCTGACTGGCAAGATTGCGGCTTCGAGCTCACTTGCAAGTTAGCACAATCTGCGGCAACTTCGCCTAAGGATGCAATGCCTGGAGCTTGACCTTCACGTAATGATAGCAGTGTAAGAATACTTTCAATCACACCGGCACCTGCCAAGGTGTGGCCAATAGACCATTTAAACCCTGTAACAGGAACTTGATGGCCACCGAAGACTTGCCCAATCGCCATGGCTTCGGTTTTATCAGACAATTCAGTTGCGTTAGCGTGTGCGGTGATCAAACCAATTTGTTCGGGGGATTGCCCGGAAAGCTCCAAAGTTTTTTGTAGCGCGCGCCGTACACCTTGGCCATCGTCACAGATCGATAAAACGCCCTGGGCTTCGCCGCAGGTGGTGCCGCCTAGGACTTCACCGTAAATTGTGGCATTGCGTTGCTGTGCCGAGGCTTCGGTTTCAAGGATCATGACGCCCGCGCCTTCACCGAGTACACAGCCATCACGATCTTTAGCAAACGGTTTAACGCCATTTGCGCTCAATAAACCGATACCACCATAGTACGCTAAGGCTTGAGGGATTAAGCCACTGTCATAACCAATCACAATAGCGCGGTCGATCACGCCCGCTTTTACTAAGTTCCATGCTTCACCGAGCGCTTGTAAACCCCCTACTACGTGATTCGTGAAATTTTCATTTGCGCCTTTAAAACCATTTAAAATACTGGCGTAGGCGATAACATTGTTTGGCAAAATACGCAGTAACCACATGGGGTGTACATCTTCCAATAAATGTTTACCAAAAATTTTTAAATCATCCTGCGCCTTACTCATCAACGGCATAAAAGCATATTGCTGAGAAAATTTAACGCCGGGTGAGCCGACCACTAAGCCAGTGCGATCGTTAAAGTCAGTGGGATCTGTCAAGGTATCGCGGTACTCAACTAAGCCGCTATGCGCCATGGCTTGAGTGACAGCATGGATGCCGATCACATCATGGCGTGAAATGACTTTTAATAATTTACGATCTGGGACCATTTGGCGTGGGTTGTAATTTTTTACTTCGGCGCCCAATGGATATTGCCAACCGTCTACATCCCATTGTGTCATCGGTGCAATACCGACTTCACCCTTTTTGACGGCTTGCCACGTATCAGTAATATTATCTCCTGTGGCAGTTACACAACTGTAACCTGTGATTACGACGCGATTCATGCTGCACCTCGATTAGCTAAGTCAGGATGTTTGAACACCAAGCAATTGTTGGTGCCGCCAAATCCAAACGAATTTGACATGGCCACGCCAATTGAAGCTTCACGCGCACCTTCGGTGACATAATCTAAATCGCATTCGGGATCAGGCGTGGTGAGGTTTGCAGTCATCGGAGCAATTCCGTGATGAATAGCCAAGACAGCAATTGCACCTTCAAGCGCACCCGATGCTGAAATTAAATGGCCCGTCAAACTTTTAGTGGAGCTAACAGGTATTTTATACGCGTGTTCACCGAGCACCGTTTTAATGGCATTGGTTTCACTCAAGTCATTCATTTTTGTTGAAGTGCCGTGAGCGTTAATGTAGTCGACATCTGTGGGTTTGCAAGCGGCGTCTGACAGTGCGGCGCGGATCGATTGCATTGGCCCATCGCCAGACGGCGGTGAGTCAGTAATGCGAAATGCACTAATGGAGTTACCTTCACCGGCTAGGGTTGCGTAAATGCGAGCACCTCGCGCTTTGGCTTTTTCTAGCGATTCTAGAATTAAAAAAGCTGCGCCCTCGCCTAACACAAAACCACCGCGCGTTAAATCAAACGGGCGACTGGCTGTTTGAGGATCATCATTAGCGGTAGATAATGCGCCCAACAAACAAAAGCTAGAAAGGCCAGTGGGATTGAGCATGGAGTCATAACCACCCGCTAACATATAATCAGCTTCACCACGGCGAATGACACGTGCGGCTAAACCTAAGGCCTGCCCGCCGGATGCACACGCAGTATGAACTGTAGTTGAGTAACCACGAATGCCATAGGATTGAGTTAATAAACCGATGCCGGCACAGGTTCGGGTTCTGGCAAAATCGACCGGTTGACAAAAGTTTTGTCCAGGTCGACTTAGCTTGTGATAATCCACTTTACCGTCAACTGCAAATTCTTTTTGAAAATCTTGCCAATAATCAAATTCAGCTGTCATCAAACCACTACCGCCCACTATGCCCCAACGGTCTGCTGTGGTTGCTGTGGGTTTAATCCCGGCATCGTCAAATGCTTCTTCGGCTGCAGCTAAGGCGAAGCGAGTGAATAATACTGATTGGCGTAAGAGCTTTTTGTCGGTGATAAGCTTGTTAGGATCAAAACCTTTGACTTCAGCACCCATTTGGGTGGTGAAAGTACTGGCATCAAATTTTTCAAGACGTTGTACTCCAGACTGACCTTTAAGTAAGGCTTCCCAAGTAGAAGCCGTATCTAATCCTAGCGGGGTGATCATGCCAATCCCCGTAACAGCCACTTGAGTTTGAGTTTCACCAAGGCTTTGGGGGGCGGGGTTACGTGTCGTCATGAAGTTAGATCCGTTATGGGTTGGCAAACGATTTCGCAGCTGCAGATCATTTTACCGTCTAATTTTGTGCGGCATTGCAGTAGGGAGTGATCGGCAGTTGCTTGCTTGAGGGTTAACTCGGTCGTAATACAGTCGCCCGGCTGAGCAAAGGCTTTGATTTTAATTTTACGTAGCGCACTGACGTGAACTCGCTTTGCTATACCGCTAGCATCTGTAAAAAACCGCCGCATTAATTCCACATTGGATTGCAGCAACAGCGATAAAGGTAACACGGGTTTACGTGGAAAATGATCTTCAAAATACGGCGCCAAAATACTGATCTGTTTGCTAGCGATGAGTCGTTCGCCAACTTGGTGTTCGATAATGTGATCGTAATCACAAAGTCCAGCTTGCGGCTTAACAGAGTCGTGCAAGCTGTTGCTTACCGGAGGCTCTACCCATTCACCGGGGCGATGGATCATCGCATATTGCTGGCGCACTTGATCCGGCGCGTTAAACATTTCTATCGGCAAAAATGGGCCGATGGCATCCGTCAAATGCAACACCGGTTTACCCCGTACGCTGGCAACACTGTGATAACGTAAAGCTTGGTCGTCAAGTTCATCAACCCAAGTTTCCAGATGTAAACTATCGCCAATTCGCGCATCGCCCAATACGGTGACTTCACCAACCACCCCTGCAACCGGACGGATAGTAAAATCTTTTAGTGCGATGATATTCCATGCGATCAACTGCCCCAGGGTTTCACCAATCACAGTGGGCATTAGGATAGTGTCACCACGTTGATTAGTCGTAAAGTACGTATCACTCGGGGTGATGTGTTTCACCCCGACGACATGTTTGCCAGGTTCAGAATGCAGAATGCGATCGACGAAATTAAAGTTCATTTTAGTTTAAGCAGCTGTCGTTTCTTCAGCGGTAGTGCTAACTTGCGCTTGTGCACGGAGTACTTGCTTACAAATCGTTTCTACAGTGAACAAGATACCGAGAGCGTTAACTTTTAAGGTTTCTGGATAGTAGCTGTCAGGCACTTCGGACAAAAAACTTTTTAGTATCGCTAAACCTTTTTCAGTCACCACACCGTTTTGTTCGAATTCTTCATCAGTTAAACCACCGCGAATATCTTTTTCTAGTTGCCCGCGAGGGAGTTTGATCGAAAATTCTTTTTCTAATTGAAACACTAAATCCAAAAAATCGATCGATTCCGCGCCCAAGTCATTGACCAAACGTTTATCTAACGCCACATCAGATTCTTCTATCACCAATACGTCAGCAATAATTTCTGCGACCTGCGGATAAATATCATTTACTGTTTTCATGTTACTCTCTCCTTTTCAATAGCTTGATCAACGCATTTTAAAGCCGCCATCGACTCGTAATACTTGACCGGTAATGTAATCAGCGTAAGGTGACGCTAAAAATAGTGCGGCGTGGGCCACATCTTCAACTTGGCCAAAACGTTTAATCAGCAAGCGATCATACACTTCATCGGGGGCTAAATCGCGGATTGCTTTAGACATATCCGTTTCAATCACGCCAGGTGAAATGACATTGACGCGAATATTTTTCGTGGCTAATTCCACCGCCAAGGCTTTACTCATAGCAGTGACGCCACCTTTTGTTGCAGCATATTGCACTTGGCCTTGACTGCCCAAGCTATCGCAAATTGAACTGATGTTAATAATATTTCCATTGCGTTGGCGCATCATATGAGGGATCACAGCTTGGCACATGCTGAGTGTGCCTTTAACATTGGTGTTTATCATGTCATCGAGATTATTAGGCTTAGCTAATAACAATAAATCATAATGCATCACACCGCTGTTATTAATTAAGATGTCGATGCCATCTGCGCGATGCACTGCTGTTTCAATCAGCGCTTGGCATTGCTGTGGATCTCGAATGTCGCCTTGGACTAATGTTAACTTCCAGTCTTCTCGCTCTGCTTGCTCAGCCAGCTCCTGCGCCTGCGCTTCACTTTGATGATATAAACCCGTCAGCGTTGCCCCGTGTTGGCAAAATTTCTCTGCTATACAACGGCCGATGCCCCGCGCGACACCGGTAATAAAAATGTGTTTATCTATGAAAAGTGTTGAATCGAACATCATTATCCTACCGTGACGTAGCCGGCATCAACAAAAATGACTTGGCCTTTAATCATTGCGGCTTCTGGTAAGGATAAAAGATAAATGGTATCGGCCACGTGCTCAGGCGCCAAAGTGTCATCAGTGAGGGTGCGTTTTTCAAATTCTTTGAATAAGCGCTCACGTTCCGGAAAATACTGCACCGCGTCGGTATCAAGTAACCCTGGCGACACCGCATTCACCGTGATCTTATCCGCCGCTAATTCAAAACTTAAGGAGCGTACTAACGATTCCAACGCAGCTTTAGAGGCGCCAATAAATGAATAATGTGGCAAGGAGCGAATTGCCCCTAAACTTGAAACCGCAATCACTCGCGCGCCAGGTTTTAATAATGATTTAGCTTGTTGCACTAATAACGGCAACGCATAGGCATTCGTTTCCAAACACCAACGCCAATGCTTGAGTGTCATCTCCATCGCAGGTTTCAAGACACCGCTGGCCGCATTGCTTACTAAAATATCGATATGATCATAATGCTGCGCGACCGCTTGCATCATTTCTTTGACCGAAGTGGGATCGGCAACATTTGCCTGCACCGTCATAGCTTTCACGCCCAGCGCTTCGATTTCTTTAGCTAATTCGCTAGCCAAATCAGAACTATTATAATAGTTAAGAATAATGTCACAACCCGCTCGTGCCAACCGCAAAGCGGTAGCCCGACCCACACCTCGAGCCGCTCCCGTAATCAATGCAACTTGCTTTGTTAATGTCTGACTCATTACTACCCTTTTCTCTTCGAATTCAGCGGGCCATTTTACCGCATCTCACCAAAAGATGCGAGATTCATACAGCAAATCAGCATTATAACTGAGCTGGGAGTACCGCTTCAAAGGCTTGGCATAGCTGTGCCATTTGCTCAGGCGTATGGCTGGCGCTCAGGCTGATCCGCAGTAAGATATTATTCTCTGGGATAGCAGGTGGTAAGATAACGTTGACGTACACACCACGCTCTAGCAAACCTTTCCACGTAGTTAAGGCATTCGCCAAGCCTGGCATTTTGACAGAAATCACAGGGCTAGGTTCTGGGCCGAGTTCGTAGCCTAGACTGGCTAAATGATTGTAGAGTTGATGCGAGTTAGCCCATAGGCGTTCGCGTAATTCGGGTTTGGATTGGATGCGCTGTAAGGTCACACGCGTAGCGGCGATAGTCGCCGGTGTCGGCGAAGCAGTAAAAATATACGGGCGGCTGGTGCAGCGGACGTATTCTAATTCTTGATGTGGGCTCACGCAAAAGCCACCGATGGAACCCAGGCTTTTACTGAATGTACCGGTGATGTAGTCCATCTCATCAATTACATTTGCAGCTTCACATAAGCCGCGACCTTGTTGGCCGAGGATACCGAGTGAGTGCGCTTCGTCGATCACTAAGATGGCGCCGTATTGTTTTTTTAGTTCGACGATTTCTTTAATCGGCGCAGTATCGCCTAACATGCTGTAGATGCCTTCGATAATGATCACGGCATCTTTAGCGCGATCACCTAAACGGCGTAAGCGTTTATTGAGATCGTTAACATCGTTGTGATGAAAGCGGATCACCTCGGCGCCGGATAAGCGGCAACCATCATAAATACTAGCGTGAGAGTGAGCGTCAATTAGGATCACATCACCCGGGCCAGCTAAACCTGAAATCAAGCCTAAGTTAGCAACGTAACCGGTTGAAAAAACAATGCAGTACGGTACACCATAAAATTTCGCAAAATCTTTTTCTAAGTCAATGTGTGACGTGTAGGTGCCGTTGGCCATGCGTGAACCATTAGTGCCGGTGCCCTGCTTTTGCATGGCAGTACATGCTGCATCAATCGCATCTTGTTCGGCAGTTAAACCTAAGTAATTATTAGTACCGGCTAACACTGTGCGCTTGCCGTTGATAACGGCTTCGGTTTGTGAAATAACTTCTTCTATGACAACGCTAACACTCTCGACACCGTTGTTTTTTAAATCTTGACGAACCGCCAGCAGCGGCTCAAATTTATCGTAAATTGACATGGTTAACCTTTCTCTATGATGGCTTGCAAAGCACGCGCAAAATCTTTGATGGTACGAAGTTGTGGGAGATCATTGATGGGAATTGAAATGTCGTAATGATCTTCCGCTTCACCGATTAAATTCATGATACGCAATGAATCTAAACTTAAATCAGAAATTAAATCGGTGGCTTCCGTTAAGGGTTTTGGATCATCAAGCAATGGTTGGATAAATCCATAGACTTGAGTCACGATGGCTTGGTAATCACTCATAAGTTCACCTTGTTTTGGTAGGATGTAAGCAACTTTCAAGTCCTTGGGCTAAGGAGACTTGAGGTTGCCAGCCCGTTATTTGGGACCAACTGCTATTATCGCAAATCCAGTCTAGGTGGTACAGCTCATTGACCTTGTCTGGCGTTAAAACGGGCAACCGGCCACGTAACTTAGCCCAACTTGCATTGAGATGCGCTATCCAGGTAACGGCAGTATTAGAGAGCGGGATTTTGAGAATGTAGCCTTTACGTAGACTTTGGACCGCTGCAATGACCTCCTGCCAACTGTAACCGGTGCCCGTGTCATCGCAGATCTCATATGTATTTGATGGACAGTCATCCAACTGTAACCAGCGTACAACAGCTGACACCAAGTCTTCAACATGGATCAGTGAAAAGCGTGATTCAGGAGCAGCGGCAATCGGCGCAATACCACGGTAGATCAGTTTAAGTAATGGCAGCAAGGCAAGATCTTCTGGGCCATAAATTGCCGGAGGCCTTAAGATCACCCAATTAGACAGCTTATTTTGCTGACGCAACAGATCTTCACCCTGGTATTTACTCAAAGCATAATTTGATAATGTAGGTTCCCGCGCAGCCAAAGAAGAAATCATGCAAAACCGGGGAATTCGGGTTTGCGCATGACAAGCTTGCAGCAATTTCTCTACGCCATCGACATTGACATGCCAAAAATCTTCTAGCGTTATGCCGCGAATTGTACCAGCACAATGGACAACAGCGTCAACACCTTCAACCAATTGCCGTAAAGCATTGAGATCGGCTAAGTCACCGGGTATCCAGTGAATTAAAGGCGCCTTGATAGCAGCTTGACGTTTTGGATCACGCACCAGAGCGCGTACCTGCCAACCTTGTGAAGCAAAAGCTCGCGCTAAAAATCTCCCGACAAAACCTGTGGCGCCTGTCAGAGCGATTTTCAGAGCCATAATAGATTAAGCCTGGCGTTTCAAATAAACGTTGCGGGTCGCAGAGCGTGATAACTTACCCGATGTGGTACGACACAAAGTACGGGGTGGAACCAAATCAACTAAGCATTGAATGCCATGCGCTGCGTGAATTTGATCTTGCAAACGCTTAGCTAAGGTAGCGCGTTTAGTTTTATCAGGTTCGCGAGTTTGAACTAATAGCACTACTTGTTCACTACCCGATTTAGACGTAATCGAAAAGGCGGATGCGTTGCCTAACTTAATTTCAGGTTGTTGCTCTGCTAAGTATTCCAGATCTTGCGGCCAAATATTGCGGCCGTTGATGATCATCATATCTTTATGCCGACCGGTAACAACAATGATATTATCTTCTGTCAAATAACCTATGTCGCCGGTATTCAACCATCCATCGGCAGACAGTACACATGCCGTGGCTTCAGGATCATTAAAATAACCTTGCATCACACTGGGACTTCGCAAATAAAGATGACCACATTGGCGAGCGGGCAGACTGTTCCCAGCCTCATCACAGACTTTAACTTCAAAATCTGGGAGTGGATGACCGCATTTAACAAAAAGTTTTATTTCGTCTGTGTCAGTGGGACCGTCAATCAAACGAGCTTGATGACTATCAGCCAAAATGGAGGCACTCACACTTTCGGTTTCAACACCCACATTCAGCGGTGCGAAGCTAACACCTAAACCGCATTCGGCCAAGCCATAGGCTGCAACAAAAGAGGCAGGATTAAAGTTAGCGGGTTCCAGAATTTTGGAAAACTTGGCTAACAGTTGTGGGCGAATTAATTCTGCCCCGCAACCTGCAATACGCCAGTGACTCAGGTCATAACGACCGGCTTCGCCTTCACGCAAATGCCTTACACACAGTTCGTAACCAAACGGTGGACTAAAAGAAATAGTGCCCTGGTTTTCACTCAGGATCCGCAACCAGCGACGTGGACGTTTAGCAAAATCTTGCGGCGGTAGATAATCAACTGAAATTTGGTTTGAAATCGGCACTAACACCAGACCCACTAAACCCATATCATGATAGAACGGTAACCAAGAAACACAGCGATCATCCGACTGCATATCAGCGCAGTGTTCACTGCAAAGACATCTTAAATTATGGGTAATTTGGCTTTGAGTAATGGTGACCCCGCGCGGGAATTGCGTGCTGCCAGAGGTAAATTGTAAATACGCTAATTCATCAGGCTGTAATGGCGTGAGCTCGCCAGCGCCATCTTCAAGTGCTAAACAGGCATCCGTTGTGCCAACAAAGGCCATGTCTAGATCTTCACTGGCTCGCTGTAACAGGGGTAAATAACGCTCGGATGCAATTGCAATCTTAGCACCACTAGTTTTCAGTAAAGCTCTTAACTGAGTGACGTATGCATCAATGCCCCCTAACTGTATCAACGCCGGTAGGGCACACGGAACCAAACCTGCATACTGGCTTGCGAAGAAAACGCGATGAAAGTCAGGATGCGTCTCAGCGACAATAGCCACTCGAGCTTGACGCTCAGGATGTAAGCCAAAAAGCTTAGGAGCCAGTGCTTGAGCTTGCTGTCTTAACTCATGATAAGGCAAGACAAATTCTAATTTGCCCGAATCTGTATAAAAATTACAGCCCGTCTCGCCACCTGCTGCATAATCCAAGACTGCAGCTAAATGGGTAAAATCAGCTTGCCTAAATGCTAACGCATGCTGAGTTGGTGTTACGTCCATCGTGGTTAATCACTCCTGCACTTAATCATCAAATAATTCTAACCATGTCCGTGGCTAACTATCGCTTTTTTCTCAGTTTTTTGAGACACTACCGGTTCTGTTAGATCAGCATATCGGATAAGGGCATTGTACTATGAAAAATTTAAATACGCGAACTTCTACGCAATCTAAGACAAGTCAGCCTCAACTGCAGATCTGCCCTGTGATGGGTAAACGCGGCTTGCGAAAATTCCATCAAATGGCGGGCAAGCTCTATGAGAACGACCCATGCTGGGTAGCGCCTTTGCTAGTAGAGCGTAAAGACCATTTTTCTCCGAAAAATCCCTATTTTGCCCATGCCGAATACCGTGCTTGGATAGCCTACCGTGAGGGTCGCCCAGTTGGGCGGATCACGGCTCAAATCGACCAACTCCACCTTGAACGCTACCAAGACTCCACCGGTTTTTTTGGTATGCTCGAAGCTGAGAATAACCCCGAAACCTTTCAAGCATTATTTGCCACAGCCGAAAATTGGCTACGAGAACAAGGCATGAAAAATATCCGTGGGCCTTTCAATTTCTCAATCAACCAAGAATGCGGCCTATTAGTCGAGGGGTTTGAAACACCTCCTGCCGTCATGATGGGACATGCCCTGCCCTATTATGGTCAACAAATTGAAGCCTTGGGCTTTACCGGTGTCAAAGATTTATTAGCTTATTGGGTTAACACTGATTGTGATGTACCGCGCGCAATGAAAAAAGTCATTCATCGTTTACGCGATCGGATCAGCATTCGGACTTTACGCCGTAAGCATTTTGATGAAGAGATGAAAATTTTGCGTGATATTTTTGATGACTCCTGGTCTGACAATTGGGGCTTTGTTCCCTATACCGATGAAGAGTTTGAGCATATGGGAAAATCCTTAAAGCAATTAGTGCATGATGATTACATCCAAATAGCCGAAGTGGATGGTGAACCCGCATCGATGTTTGTCTTGTTACCCAATATTAACGAAGTCATCCATGACTTCAAAGGTAAACTCTCACCACTCAATATTTTGAAGCTTATTTGGCGCTTAAAAATTTCTTCGCCCAAAACTGGACGGGTCCCATTAATGGGTATCCGCAAGAAATATCAAAATACTATTATGGGAGCTACCTTAGCGTCTTTAACCATACTCGAAGCACAAAAAGCGGCGATTAAACACGGGATCCGTGAAACAGAAATGTCGTGGATTTTAGAAGACAACCACCGTATGCGTGGTATCTTGGAAGGCTTAGGCGGAAAAGTCTATAAACGCTACCGGATTTACGAAAAAGCCCTGCCATAATGCGAAAAGTAGGACTCATCACTAACGTTAATAGCGGCGGTAATAAAAAAGGTTTCGATGCAGTACGACAAGTCATTGCATCGCATTCTAATGTCATTCATCACATGGTCAAATCTCACAGTGACATGGGTGAGGCTGTCGCTCAATTAAAACAATCTCAAATCGATTGCTTAGTGATTAACGGTGGTGATGGTTCCGTTCAATCTATTTTAACGCATTGGTTACAGCAACCCGCTGCAAGCAAACAGCCGAGTGTTGCTGTTTTGCGTTCTGGGACAGCGAGTTTGGTCGCGCGTAGTCTTGGCATTAAAGGCATGCCTGAACAGGGGTTAAAAAGATTACTGCTCTGGTCTACTCATAGCGGCGGGCATCGCTTGCACTCACAACGTAAAGCCGTATTAAGAATTAAATTTCCGGATCAACAACCCGATGTGTATGGATTGTTTGTTGGCGCTGCGGGGATCTCCCAAGGTATTGAGTATTTTCATAAAAAATCTTTTGGTCATCGAATGCGTGGACCACTATTACCTGGAATAACTTTTTTGCGGATGATAGTCTCGGATTTTATAGCACATAAAGACAATGTCCTTCATCCTATTCCCGTCATGCTGCAATATGATGAGCATCCGGAACTTCACTCTGACTCAATTTGCGTACTGGTAACCTCGCTAGACAAACTTTTTTTTGGGACAAAACTTTATTGGGGAACCCAACAGAAACCATTGCATCTTACGCATGTACGCCCCGCAGCGAATAAGCTTGTTCGCTCTCTCCCCAATATATTACGTGGTAGGGCTACTTCTAACTTCACATTTGAAAATGGGTATTTGAGTGAGAATGTGGAAAACATAACGATCAAGTTACCCGGCAGGTTAACCGTTGATGGTGAATTTTTTCATTATCAAAATGCCGAGCAAGCCGTAAAAATCAGCGTCGGTGATTACTTCGAGTTTTTGACGGACTACTGAGTATGCCGCTTGCCAATGCAGATGCAGAGAGTTATCTGTTCATACGAAGTGTCTAGCAAGCTCGCCTGGATTCCAGCTTTCGCTGGAATGACGGTGGATCCGCATCGTGAGGCTAAAACGTTAATTACTCGCTTCGTCCTCAACTAATTGAATAACAGCCATCGGTGCTTTGTCTCCGGTTCGTAAACCGCATTTTAATACGCGAGTATAACCGCCGGGACGAGGCTTGAAGCGTGGGCCGATTGTAGTAAACAACTTGGCAACAGCTGCTTTGTCACGTAGGCGAGCAAAGGCAAGCTGTCGATTCGCAACGCTGTCAGTTTCCGCCAAAGTGATCATCGGTTCAATATAACGACGTAATTCTTTAGCCTTAGGCAAAGTTGTTTTAATCATCTCATGATCAATCAAAGACACCATCATATTGCGAAACAGTGCTTTTCGATGAGTGGAGGTACGATTAAACTTTCGTCCTGCTTTGCGATGTCGCATTTTTACTATCCTCTAGCTTAGTGCCCTTGCCTGTCTTGCAGACCTGCTGGTGGCCAATTTTCTAATTTCATGCCTAATGACAATGCTTTTGAGCCTAAAACATCTTTAATTTCTGTTAAAGATTTTTTACCTAAGTTAGGCGTTTTTAATAACTCGATTTCTGTGCGTTGAACTAAATCACCAATATAATAAATGTTTTCAGCTTTCAAACAATTGGCTGAACGGACAGTTAATTCCAAATCATCAACTGAACGCATTAACAAGGGATCAAATGCGGGTTCAGCAGTAGCTTGAGTTAACTCAGCTTCGTGTTGCAAGTCAACAAATGAAGCCAATTGTTTTTGTAATATCGTTGCCGAACGACGAATAGCTTCTTCAGGATCAACAGTACCGTTGGTTTGGATATTTAATACTAACTTATCTAAGTCAGTACGTTGCTCAACCCGCGCGCTTTCAACCGCATAAGATACTCGCAAGACTGGGCTGTAGGTAGCATCTAAACGTAGCATGCCAATTTGGCCTACAGCAGGTTCGTCATCGTCATGACCGTGAGCCGCAACTTCAAAACCACGACCCCGTTTCACTTTCAGTGTCATGTTTAGTTCTATTTTACCGTTGATGTGGGCAATGATATGATCGGGGTTTGCAACACTCACATCATGCTCTGTTGTAATGTCAGCAGCAGTTACCACACCCGGACCTTGCTTTTTCAAATGCAATTCAATAGTTTCTTTACCATTGGTGTCAATGGCGACACCTTTAAGATTTAGCAAAATATCGATAACATCTTCTTGCACGCCTTCGATGGTTGAATATTCATGTAACACCCCATCAATTTGTGCTTCAACAATTGCCGCACCTGGCATTGAAGATAACAAGATGCGACGTAGCGCATGACCTAAAGTGTGGCCAAAACCACGTTCCATAGGTTCGAGGATAACTTTAGCATGAAAGTCATCGATTGCTTGCACCTTAATAACCTTAGGTGTAAGGAAGTTTGAAATATCTGCCGAAAATGAATTTGACATGGACGGTGGTCTCCAGGCGCTTATTTAGAATAAAGTTCAATAACTAAATGGACGTTATATTCAACCGGCAAATCAGTTATTGTCGGTGAATATTTGTAGGTTCCTTGCATTTTCTTTTCATCTACGTCTATCCATTCTGCTTGCTGCCGCTGTTGCGACAAACCGATGGCAGCTTTGATGCGTGCTTGTGACTTAGCACGTTCACGAACTGAAATCACATCGTCTGCCTTGATCATGTATGAAGGAATATTAACAACTTCCCCATTCACTAATATCGCTTTATGCGAAATCAATTGACGTGACTCAGCACGAGTAGCCGCGAAACCCATACGGTAAACTACGTTATCTAAGCGCTGTTCTAATAACACTAATAAGTTTTCACCCGTTGAGCCTTTTTGGCCTGCTGCCTTTTTATAATAATTTCTGAATTGTTTTTCTAACACGCCGTAAATACGACGAAGTTTTTGTTTTGCACGTAACTGCACTGCAAAGTCAGTTAGACGTTTGCGTCTCGTACCTTGCTGCTGCCCCGGTGGGACTTCAGGTTTGCACTTTGATTCTAACGCACGCACGCCACTGGTGAGCATTAAATCGGTGCCTTCGCGTCGAGATAATTTACATCTGGGTCCTAAGTATCTAGCCATAAGTTAAAGTCCTCTACACGCGACGGCGTTTTTTCGGTCGGCAGCCGTTATGTGGAATACCGGTTACATCAGTAATTTTTGACACTTTAAAGCCAAGTGCATTTAATGAACGTACGGAAGATTCGCGACCTGGCCCAGGGCCTTTAATCAACACTTCCAAATTCTTCATCCCGAACTCGTCGCGCGCTACAGTTCCACAGCTTTCCGCTGCAACTTGTGCCGCAAACGGTGTGCTTTTGCGTGAACCACGATAACCTGATCCGCCAGCCGTTGCCCAGCAGACAACATTACCTTGGCGATCAGTAATCGTAATAATGGTGTTGTTAAATGACGCGTGAATATGCGCCACACCATCTGTCACAATGCGTTTTGACTTTTTACGAACACGAGTTGTTTTTGTCTTGGCTACCATAAATTATTTCCTGGGAATTATACTTTTTTGCGTTTGCCTTTACGGGTACGCGCATTAGTTTTAGTACGCTGACCGTGCACAGGTAAACCCCGACGGTGTCGCAAACCACGATAACAGCCTAAATCCATCAATCGCTTGATGTTCATTGATACGGTACGGCGTAAATCACCTTCAACCGTCAATTTAGTTACTTCGGTCCGAATAGCTTCTAACTCTTGTTCGACCAAATCCTTTACTTTCGCCGCCGGATTGACTCGGGCAGCCGCACACATTTTCTGGGCGCTGGTGCGTCCAATGCCATGAATGTAAGTCAAGGCGATTACAATGTGCTTTTGTACTGGGATGTTAATACCGGCAATACGTGCCATACTTTAACTCCAACTCAATTAATTAAATGTCTTCAAAAAGCGCGCTAGTTTACCGTTAAATCAGCTAAATTTCAACAGTAATCGCAAGAAATTTCGCATATAAGCGTTATCCCTGGCGCTGCTTATGTTTAGGATCAGTGCAAATGACACGAACCACACCCTTGCGTCGAATAATTTTACAATTTCGACAAAGCTTTTTGACTGATGCTCTAACTTTCATAATTTCTTATCTCCCAACCTTACTGCAACATATTCATCCCAGTCATACCACCGCCCTTGACATTGGACTTCTTCATCAAAGACTCATACTGATGGGACATTAAATGCGCTTGTACTTGCGCCATAAAATCCATGATAACGACCACAATAATCAACAACGAGGTACCACCAAAGTAAAAAGGGACATTCCAGCCATACATCAACATTTGCGGTAATAGGCAAACCAGTAATAAATAGCCTGAGCCAACCAGCGTTAAACGGGTCATGACTTTATCGATATAAGTCGCGGTTTGTTCACCGGGTCGAATACCCGGAACATAAGCACCAGATTTTTTTAAATTATCGGCAGTATCTTTTGGATTAAACACTAAGGCCGTATAAAAGAACGCAAAGAATACAATAGCAGCTGAATACACTAATAGGTATAAGGGTTGCCCGGGTGACAAGGCCAAACCAATGCTACTTAACCAACCCATGCTGGGTTCACGCCCAAACCACTGCGCTAAAGTAGCAGGCAACAGAATGACGCTGGATGCAAAAATTGGCGGGATAACCCCAGACATATTAATTTTGAGCGGCAAGTGACTGCTTTGCGCAGCATACACTTTACGCCCTTTAGTACGCTGAGCATAATTAACAGTGATCCGCCGCTGCCCGCGTTCCATAAAGACCACAAACGCTATAACAGCTAAAACAATTATTAAAATGAGTAATACCGAAATCGCTTGCACTTGACCTTCACGCATTTGTTGAAACATCTGTCCCAATGCTGAAGGCAAACGTGACACAATACCTGCGAAGATGATCAGCGAAATACCATTACCGACTCCGCGTTCAGTCATTTGTTCGCCTATCCACATCAGAAACATGGTGCCAGTGACTAACGTTACTGTTGCAGTAAAATAAAAAGTGGCATCGGGGTTTAGCACAACACCTTGTCCAGCGAGCATCTTAGAAACACCAAAGGCTTGAACCAGAGCTAATACGAAGGTTCCATAACGAGTATATTGATTAATTTTACGCTGGCCAGATTCACCTTCTTTTTTCAACTGTTCGAGTTTTGGCGAAACAGCCGTAAACAATTGAATAATAATAGAGGCGGAAATGTAAGGCATAATGCCAATGGCAAAGACGGCGAAGTGCGACAAAGCACCACCCGAGAACATATTGAATAAACCGATAATGGTATTTTGCTGTTGATGAAACAAATGCGCCAAGCGCTCAGGGTTTAAACCCGGAACAGGTACATGCGCACCAATGCGAAAAACAAAAATCCCCAGCAATACAAATAGCAAACGCTGGCGCAACTCGCTTAAACCGCCTTGACCTTTTGATAATGCATTACTGATCTTAGTCATTACGCTTGTACCTTACCACCTGCCGCTTCAATAGCCGCTTTGGCACCTGCTGTAACATTAACTTCACTGGAAATATCGATAGCTTTTTTCAATTCACCCGACAGAATGATTTTAACGCGCTTAGCGTAACTATTGATGACACCCGCTTTACGTAAACTTTCCAAGTCAACAACCTTGGCATCGACTGCATTCAATTCATGTAGACGGACTTCATCCGTAATGCGACCAATGCGTGAGCTAAAACCCGATTTCGGTAAACGGCGTTGCAATGGCATTTGCCCACCTTCAAAACCTAATTTGTGAAAACCACCGGAACGTGCTTTTTGGCCTTTATGCCCACGACCGCAAGTTTTACCCAGACCTGAACCGATACCACGGCCTCGGCGTTTAGCATTTTGGGTGCTACGAGGATGCGGTTTTAACGTATTGAGTTGCATGGCCTAAGCCTCCTCGACTTTTAATAAATAGTGAACTTTGTTAATCAT
>SDBT01006812.1_pt1 | contig 18891 bp, 13 predicted proteins | sample 2277101 | NCBI WGS metagenome assembly SDBT01 (sample SAMN10404973, study PRJNA504765) | marine sediment metagenome | isolation source: marine sediment core GS10_PC15, 103 cmbsf | place: Arctic Ocean: Southern Knipovich Ridge | collected 2010
CACTATTCCAGCATTCCATTATTCCACATGCGAGGCAGAAAATTCGGCCTCAGCAAATCCTCATATTTTCAACAAGTTGTAGAAATTCCGAGACGTTTATCCTGGAGCGATATCCATGACTGATGGCAAACAGAGAGTCTTGTTGACCGGAAATGATGCCGTGGTTGAAGGACTGTTTTGTGCGGCTGGGACCAAAAGGCGTGTTGTATATGCGGGTTATCCGATCACCCCTGCATCAGAAATTGCCACTCGGGCATCTGTAATGCTTCCAAAGCGGGGCGGGGTCTTCATACAGATGGAAGACGAGATCGGCTCCATACAGGCGATTTCAGGGGCGGGGCTTACCGGTGCTATCGCGGTAACGGCCACCTCGGGCCCGGGCTTCAGCCTGATGTCAGAGGGGCTTGGCTTTGCCGCCATGGTTGAATCGCCGCTAATCTGTGTGAATGTACAGCGGGGGGGGCCTTCTACCGGCATGCCAACGTGGATGGGGCAAGGCGATATGATGCAGGCAAGATGGGGAACACATGGGGACAGACCTGTGATCGTGCTGGTGCCCAACTCTGTTGAGGAGACCTTGTTGCTTACTTATGAGGCCTGCAGGCTTTCTCAGAAGTACCTGATGCCCGTGCTCTTGATGTTGGATGAAATCATAGGGCATATGGAGGAACCGATCACGATTCCGGAACTGCCTCACATACCGCTCAATCCGGACATGCAAATCATAGGCAACGGACATCGCCTCCATCGGACGGGCCTGACCCATGATCTTGAAAGACACCTCCCAAGGATAAACCCTGACACAGAAGAAGAATTGGTTGGATACCTGCTCAACAAGGTCAAGCGGAATGCAAAAGAGATTGTGAGGTATGAAACCTACGGGGATCCCGCAGATGCCGAACTGATTGTGGTCTGCTACGGGTCTGAGTCTCGGGCCGTAAAGGCAGCCGTGAGACAGGCCCGGAGAAGGAGATTCAATGTGGCCATAATTCGACTCATTACTGCCTGGCCGTTTCCCAAAGATTTTTTCCGGAAACTCGATGCAAAGAAAAGACGGTTTTTGGTGGCAGAAATCAATGCCGGCCAGATCAGGGTTGAGGTGGAGAGGTACATAAAGAAGGGCAGGGTTTGCGGCTTGAACCGGATGGGGGGCAGGATTCACACCCCTGCAGAAATCATGGATGCTATCAAGGAGTTAGCGCCTAGAGTGACCCCATGACAAATGACAAAAAAGGAGTAAATCGTGGACATTAGCGAACACCCATATGCTGATTTTCTGAGAACAGAAATGATGCCCAACATCTGGTGCTCTGGTTGCCGGATCGGCAGGATCAAGAATGCCTTTATCGAGGCTGTTCAACACCTGGGTTACGACCCTGACAAATGTGCAGTAGTCTCGGGGATCGGCTGCTCTTCTCGCGTGGCAGGATACCTGAACCTTGACGGCATCCACGCCACTCACGGCAGGGCCGTACCGACAGCCCTTGGGGTCAAGCTGGCCAATCCAGACCTGAAGGTTAGTGTGATGGGGGGTGACGGAGATATTTTGGGGATTGGAGGGAATCACTTCCTGGCCCTGGGCCGACACGGCTATGACGTCAACGTTTTTTGCATGAACAATTACGGATACAGCATGACAGGTTTTCAACATGGACCAACAACACCCCTTGGCGCACGCACCCTCACCACCTCAGGCGGCAGCCCCTATGCTCCAATAAATCCGGTGGCCGTTGCCATGGCAGCCGGTTACACTTTTGTGGCCCGATCCACCTCTGCCCACCCTTATCACCTGATCGACTGCATGATCTCTGCCATGAAGAACGCAGGTCCCAGCTTTGTTGAGATCTTGTTTCCGTGCATACTCTTTGAGCGGCGCAACAAGATCAAATCCCTTGAGGCCTTGTTTTTGGACAAGGCTAAGATCAAGGAGACCCTCAGCCAAGATGACATTAACCAGAGTGATTTCACAAAGGAAGTCAGTCTGGGGATTTTCAGGGATGGGCCGGTTCGAAAGACACCTCAGCTGAGTCTGGTAAAATCCGCCAAGAAGCGTGTTGCCAAGAAGTGTCATGTGGATTTTAAATCGAGGAAAAGCGGCATCAAGTATATGCAAATTCGCATGGAGGGAACCGGGGGCCAGGGCATCGTCCAGGGCGGCAAGGTCTTGATTCATGGGGCAATGAACATGGATCCCAAGTTGAACAGCACACTGACAAAACGATACGGGCCCGAGATGAAAGGGGGAAGCTGCCTAACCGATGTGCTCCTGTCATCTCAGCAGATTGACTATCCCTTTGTGGAAAATCCAGACCTGCTGCTGCTGATGTCCGATCTTGTAACGAGAGAGCGTGGCGGCGAGGTGATCATCAACAAAAAGGGTACGATCGTAGTAAATGAGTTGATGGTCAACCCCAGTCTGCTGGACAACTTGGCCGGCAGTGTTAAGGTTTTTACCGTGCCGGCAACCCAGATTGCCCGTGATAATTTCAGGGTTGTGGTGGCCAACAATGTGCTGATGGGGTTTGTCTGCAAGGTAACGTCTGTGATTGACAAAGACTGTTTCAAGGCAGCCATTGCAAAGAGTGCGCCTCCGGGAACCGAGGAAATGAACCTTGCAGCATTTGACAAGGGTTATGAGTTTGGAAAAGGGCAGGCATGATATTGCCCAAGAGCCTTTCAACCAAACCCAAATAACCAATGACTACTGACCACTGACTAGCCGGTAAACCGGCTCAACAACTACAACTAATTATGGTGGTCTCGTAAAAAGTCCGAATTAGACGGGGTGACATATCCATGAAGCATGAAGTTTCACGGGCACGATACTGGAATATTGAACAATGTACCATTCCTGTAGGAAAGGTAAAGATCATAGATGGTTTTTGCAAAGGTGGAGACGATTGTGATGACTGCATACGCCTTTGTCCCGAAAAGGTCCTGGAAAGGGGTACAACAACCAATGAGAGAGGTTATTTCCCGCCGATCGTCCTTAAAGAAGACAAGTGTACCGTGTGCGGCAGATGTCAGCTGTATTGCAGCGAAAATGCTATTTTTGTTGAAGAGATCGGCGAACGTACTGTGACCGCAGAGGAGATAGCCTTGAGAGAGGAGAACAAACAGTAGATGACGAATAGTGGCATAGGAGTATTTATCTGTCATTGTGGGACCAATATTGCCGGGACCGTGGACTGTTCAAGGGTCAATGAAGCCATAGACCGGACCGGGGTTGCTTTGGTCAGGGAACACCCTTACCTGTGTACCGGAGGCCAGGCACAGATTGTCAGTGATATTGAGGAATATGGGCTGGAGAGAATCGTTGTGGCAGCGTGTTCTCCGAGAATTCATGAGGAAACATTTCGAACAGTCTGTTCGGTCGCCGGCATAAATCCGTTTATGATGGAGATGGTCAATATCCGGGAACAGTGTTCGTGGTGTCATACATACGAGCCTGACGAAGCTACCCAAAAAGCCGTAGAACTTGTACACATGGCCATTGAAAAAGTGAAGCTGAACGAGCCATTGACCCCCTTGAGGGTTCCCATGACCAAGAAGGCCCTGGTGCTGGGAGGCGGCATAAGTGGTATTCAGGCCAGCGTTCAGCTTGCCGATCTGGGTCACAAGGTGATTCTGGTAGAGAAAGAGGTGACCATTGGCGGCAAGATGGCCAGGCTCAACAAAATCTTTCCTGACCAAAACTGTAGCCCTTGAATTCTCGGGCCCAAGATGATGGATGTCGGTCGGCATCCCAACATTGAGTTGCTCACCACGACGGAAGTTGTCGACGTGAAGGGCTATGTGGGGAACTTTGAGGTCTTGTTAAGGAAGCACCCACGGTACGTCACTGAAGATTGTACTTTTTGCGGTGAGTGCATGCAACGGTGCAATGTATTCACCGAAGATGAGTTCAATGCGAACCGGGGTTTGAGAAAGGCTATATATACCCCTTTTCTGCAATCTGTTCCCAGGCAATATGCCATTGACGATCAGGCATGCATCCATTTTTCCGAAGAAGGGTGCCAGAAATGTCTGGAGGACTGTAAGAAGCATGCCATCGATTTCACACAGACAGTTGAAGAAGAAACCGTCCATGTGGGTGCCATTATTGCAGCTACCGGAATAAAGCCTTACGATCCTACTGGATTGTATGGATACGGTGACCCTCGTTTTCCTGATGTTATCACGTCCATGGAACTTGAGAGGATGATGTCGCCTGAGGGGCCCACAAAGGGACAGGTTGTGCGGCCATCCACGGGCCAACCACCTGCAAGCGTTGCCTTCATTCAGTGCGTAGGCTCCAGGTCTTTGAAAGAAGGCCAGCTCCGGTATTGTTCAAAGCTTTGTTGTGCCAACAGCACAAAGAACACACTTCTCTTGAAAGAGTACATTGGAGGCCTTGAGATATACGTTTTTCACAACGGCATCCGGACCAGCGGCAACAGACAGGAGAGAATGTATCTTGAGGCGCGAAAGCAAGGCGTTATTTTCGTCAACGCCTTTCCTGAAATGACACAAGACCATGTCTTGACCTTCTGCGATCCCTTTCTGGACGAAGACAGGTTACTGAAAAAACAGTTTGATCTTACAGTCCTTGCAGTCGGGGTTGTGCCGACTGCACAAGAGATGTCCAAGGTTTTGAGTGTGCCCCTTGGAAAGAGGGGATTCATTAGGGAAGACAATCAGTTGTCTCCAACTTCGACCCCGACAAGCGGAATTTATTTTGCAGGTGCCGTGGGAAGTCCGTCGGACATTAAGCAGTGTATTGAGCAGGCCGGCAATGCAGCTATGCAAGTGTCCAAGCATTTACAGAAAGACTTTGCAGAAATCTCTCCCATAATAGCAAAAGTTGATCCGGAGGCATGCACCGGTTGCGGCAAGTGCAGCAATCAGTGCCTGTTTGGCGCTATCCGAGTGGAGGATAAGGTTCCGCTCATCACAGGAGCGGTTTGCCGTGGGTGCGGCAATTGCGTCAGCTCTTGTAAGTTCAATGCCATACGCATAGTCAACTATACGGAAGAGCAAATGAAGGTTCAGGTGAGGGAAGCGCTGGCGCAACCAGAAGACAAGATGATCGTGTTTGCCTGTCATTGGTGCTCGTATGCAGGGGCTGACTTTGCCGGTACCAGCAGGCTTCAGTACAGTCCCAAGACTAGGATCATAAAGACCATGTGCTCGTGCCGGGTGACACCAGATTTAATCAAGCACGCCTTTGCTTTGGGAGCTCCCAAAGTTATGGTCTCGGGCTGTCACCCCGGGGATTGTCACTACATGGACAATAACATGTTTACGAAAGACAGGGTTGCCAAACTGAAAGACAAGTTGAGCAAGAAAGGGATCAATCCTGACAGGCTGATGCTTGAGTGGGTGTCGGCGGCAGAAGGGAGACGATTCGTCGAAGCAGTTCGTAAGATGGAGCAGTTGATGGTGGATGAAGATGAGATAGAGATGAGCAAGATGATTTTCAGTCAGCCCAAGAAGACGAAAAGATCAAGGAAGAGGCGAAACTAGGGGGGGACGAAACGCATGAAAAAAAAGAGAAAAGCGCCTAGCGTGGATGCTGCAGTTAGATTCTTTCTACAGCATTACAACATAGCGACCAAGCAAGATATTGACAAAGTGTTAAAGAGGCTCGACCGACTGGAAGAAGCTGTCAAGGGCGCTAGAAAGACCGGCAGGACAGCAAGGCGAAAAGGTGTTCGGAAGGCTTCGAAAGGCACGAAGCAGGCAGCCAGAGGTCGAGCCAAGTTAACCGATACGGAGAAAGTCCTACGTGTTCTTAAACGGTCTTCTAAGGGCTTGGACATCGCCGGGCTCAAGGCCAAGTCTGGTTTTGAAGACAAAAAGATTCGAAACATAATCTTCAGACTCTCCAAGCAGGGCACCGTAAAGAGGGTAGGGCGAGGCGTTTATGCCATCCTGTGATGACGGCTTCGTAAAAAGTCCATCTGCGGCGTTGCGCTTCATCTTTCGTCATTGCGACGTACGATAAGTACGACTCATTCCTCAAGATTCGCGCGCCTTGCATATGGAACTTTTTACTGTGCCGTCCATTTGATGACTTTTTGCGATTCCATCAGTGATCTATGACAAAATGCTGAACAACAGTCTGTCCGACGATAGTTATTGCTTTGCCTGCGGAGCGCTAAACCCCATAGGGCTTCGTATGGAGGTGTCCTACCTGGAAAATAAAGCCACCAGCAGGCTTTCACTGCAAAAAGAGTTTCAGGGATGGAGCGACATTGTCCATGGTGGCGTCGTGGCAACGATCCTTGATGAGATCATGGCCCACGCAGTGATGCATTATGTAGGCAACTCAGTAACGACCTCCCTTCAGATTACATACAGGGCTCGGTTGGACGTAGGGCAAGAGATTGAAGCTGCAGGCTATGTGGTGGAAAAAAAGAGCCGGGTTGCCGTGGCAAGAGGCGAAATACGAGGAGCAGACACCGACAAGATCATAGCCACAGGAGAGAGCCGTTTTCTTTTGGTCCCGTGACACGTCCCCGCAGGTAGTTTTCCCGCCCGCCCTTTTTTCACTCAGACTTTTGCAGGCAGTGCCGATAGGAGAGAAAAGGTACATGAAGGGAGTCTGTCATGGAGCCTCACAAACACGAAGACCAGAGAAGGCATCCCAGGAAACCCTGCTCTGTGGCCGTGGACGGCCTTGCCTGGGATTCTGCTTTCAAAGCGTTGGCCAGAAACATAAGCCTTGGTGGAGTGTTTATCGAAACCCCGAGCCCTTTTGCTATTGATGAAGAGATTGTTCTGATTTTTACGCTCCCAGACCGTGAAGAACGAATCAAGGTCGTCGGCAAAATCGTCTGGAACGTCCGCGGCGGGCTTGGCGTGGCATTTGATAAAGCACCCGAACCCCTGGCAACAATGATAGAGTCCTTTGCTTGACCGGCCTGCCCCCTGCGAGACCAGTGCGGAAGGACTTTTGCCCCGTTCCCTTCACACCCTGTTCAGGCATCCCCGCCCCGCAGACACTCTGCGTCCATTCGACCTAACCTAGTGCCCATCCACGAATACCGATTTACCAAAGCATGACTTTTGGATGGACACTAGCTCGCCCGTGAGGCTCGACCCATTGATCTCCTGATGGAACTTATACTCGGGCATCTGTTATTTGAGGCAGGGGCTGCGAGCAGATATCTATAATAAAATCATGGGGTAAGAATCACAGATTCTGGCCAGCAACCTGGATCTGGGCATCCGTCGGGGCATCCGTCGGTTGACGCAGGGGAGATTGTATGATATCTGCAATAAAATCAAGGGGTAAAAATCACAGATACTGGCAAGGTATCAGTGTTGCCCCCTTGGCAGGATTTCTTTGCTCTATCGTTTTGAAATCGCCACACTTCAATCACTTGCGATAACTACGGAAAGATCTGGGATTCCGCCCCGCAGCAATAAACCACATGGGGGTCCTACCTTGACGGTTTCCCGTAGGAATTATATATAGTTCTCCCTAAATCACATTACGACACCTTCAAGAACAATAACCTGCAACGGGAAAGCCCTATGGGACTGTCAAAGGCTCCGCGAATGGCACTGAAGATACGTGCACTTGGGGTCGTTTGTGTTTTTCGGATGACTGTAGACTGTTTGGGGCCAAAGAATGGAAATGGCCGATAGCAAAAAGCAATAGGTATCAAGTTCAGGAGAAATAGAGGCATGAGACAGACAATAACTATGAAGTTGTGGCTATGTTTTGGTCTGCTGATCTTCATTCTGGCATCTGTAGGGGTTGTGTCCTATTGGCAGATTGGCAGAATCGAGAAGGATTTACTCCAGATTGTCCAGATAGAAGAACCTCTTCAAGAGGCCATCCTGGAGATGGAGATCAATGTGGGTGAAATGGCCAGAGCAGTATTAAATTACGTCTGGAATTTGGAACCCACAGACATAAAAAAAGTGCGTGATTCTGAAGCTGATTTTGAAAGATTTGCTGCACGATTTGATCAACTTGCTGAAAGTGACGAAAGAAAACGGCTTGCCCAAGAAGTGGCCCAACTCTGTGCCCATTTCAAAATATTGGCCGATGAGATCATCATGCTTGCGGATCAACGACATGCTGATCTCCGGCTCTTCATGAAAGATGCAAAAGAGATCGATAAACTCATTGAAACAAAGTTACGGAAAGTGATCGATAGAGCGGCTCCCAATGCTTTCAAGAAGCTGGAGGCTGCCCTCTATATGGAAGTCAACATTAATAAAGCCCTCGCCGCAATCGAAGCCTATGTCCTGCAACCAAGTCCGGCCCTGCGGAAAGAAATCTTGGACTCGGAAGCAGACTTTGAACGATTCGAGGCGATGTATCGGCAGGCCGGGCTATCTATTGATGAGGAGATGTGCCTAAACCAAATTGACAAGGACTTTGCAGAAGCCGTTAAAGCAGGCAATGAGATCATAGGAATCACAGATAAGCTGGATGAGCTCCTTAAGCGGTTTGAGATGAATCTAGAGAAAATTGATATGATCTTGGATGATCAGATCCAGCCCCTGATACGCGCAGCGACAGATAGGGCAACAGAAGATGCAAGAAGCACTGCTGCTACAGCTGCTGCAGTGCTCTTTGTCATGAGTGTTTTAGGCACTTTAGTCGGAAGCTTTTCAGCTCTAAGCATATCCAGAGGGATTATCAAGCCTCTTGAAGCGTTGGCATGGGGGGCAGAGATGATTGGCAGTGGAATGATTGAGCATAGGATTGACATTAAGGCCAAGGATGAATTTGGGCAATTGTCCAGTAATTTCAATCAAATGGCGGCGAATCTCAAGCAATCCAGAGAGGGACTGCAAAAAGCTCACGACGAGTTACAACAGCGAGTTGAGGAACGTACCGCTGAGCTTTCAGAGTCTAACGAACGCTTGAAACGGGAAATCGATGAGCACGAGCGGACAGAAGAAGCTCTGAAAAGGACAAACGAGGAACTGCAGAATTTTGTCCATGTTGTCTCCCATGACCTGAAAACCCCTATTACCTATATCCAGGGGTTTTCTTCAACGCTGCTCGACAAACATAAAGAAGGCTTGGACGATCAGGGTCGAATGTGTCTTGAGCGGATCGATGCCAGTGCTCTCCGGATGGAGAAGCTGGTCTCTGACCTCTTGGCTCTGTCAAGGGTCGGAAGGGTCGTTGCTACTTTTGAGGACGTCTCATCCCTTGAGATAGTGAAAAATGTAACCTCAGGCCTCAAAGAAAGATTGAAGGCAAAGGAGATAGAGCTTATTGTGGAGGACAGCCTTCCCACGATCAACTGTGATCAAGGGAGGATATTTCAGGTCTTTGACAACTTGCTTGTAAATGCCATCAAGTTTACGGGGGATAGGAAGAACCCCGAGATCGAGATCGGATATGAAGACACGGGAGACTTCCATCAGTTTCACGTAAGGGACAATGGCATCGGGATTGACCCAGAAGATCACCGGAAAATATTCGAGATGTTCCATCGGTTGAAACAAGTAGAAGATGAACAAGGAACAGGACTCGGGCTTGCAATTGTAGAGAGAATCGTAAGTAAGCACGGAGGACAAATCTGGGTGGAGTCTCAAAAAGAAACAGGGGCAACTTTCTATTTTACCTTGGCAAAAAAGTTGTCCTGACTGGATGTAAGTGTTTAAGCTGACACAGCAGGCGCTGAGGTTGGCTTTCACACAGAAGTCTGGCCACACGTACCGTGCTATTTAGACGTTCTCTTCGCTACGCCAAACCGAAACAAAGTGAACCAAAATCGTGAATCTCGCGTTCGAAGTAGATCTTCAGCTTTGCTAGCATTTTGCTTTGGATTTGTCGCACTCGCTCCTTGGAAATACCGTAACGCTCTCCGATTTGCCGCAGGGTCAGAGGCAGTTCAGCCAACAGACGGTTTTCAAGAATGTCCAACTCTCGCTCGTTGCAGGTATTCCTGAAGTCAATGAGTTTCTTGCGAAGAATCGCTTTCCTCTGTTTTCTGGCCACTTGGGCATCGACGGGCTCCTCCTTTGCCACGACAAAACCGATACGTGCCTCGTGAGAACCTTCCTTGACAGAAGCATCCAGCGAGAGTTCAGGTTTATTCAGTCGCTGATCCATGTCCATTATATCTTTTTCTGAAACTCCAAGTCTCTCGGCAAGTAATTTCGGCTCAGGATTAAAACCTTCTGCCTTAAGCTGTCGCTTTTCCTTGTTCAGCCTGAAAAACAGTTTTCGTTGGTTTTGTGTGGTTCCAATCTTAACCAGCCGGCAGTTGTCCATGACAAACCTGAGCATATAAGCCCTTATCCAAAATACCGCGTAATACGAAAACTTAACGCCCCGTAGCGGGTCAAACTTGTGAACAGCCCGCATCAGCCCCAAGTTTCCCTCCTGAATCAGGTCGAGGAAATTGTGCGTCCAAATTTGTTGAAATTGCAGAGCAATTTTGACCACCAGTCTGAGGTTGGAAGTCACTAGTCTGTGGGTTGCCTGCTTGTCTCCATATTGCTGCACCTGAATCGCCAGTTCCCTTTTTTCTTCCTCGGCTAGTATTTCGTACTGGTGAGTCTCCCAGAGATACCGCTGAAGGAGGTAAGGTTTTGACAGGGTTGAGTCTGGTTTGCTTTGAATCCGCTTTGCGTAATGAATCTGTGGCGCACCCGAATGGCTTTGACCAGCATACTCCCCGGTCAAATTGGGCTTTTGTTTGTTCCTTTTCTTTTTTCTATTCATGGCTCTCCCCAAAGGCCTAGTCTTCCCAACTGATATCTTTCAAAAGTACAACGTATCCCCAAAGCTAGACCTGGCACCGAGTATTCATCCTCCCCCGCCTCCACGGTACGCAAGGACCGGGGTTGCCAAAATCCCTGCAAGAATCAGAATGCCCATCGTTGTTGTTACTTTCTTCATTCTTTATGACCTCCTTATTTGAGTTTTGGTTTTGGCTTTTCATAATGGCAACGTATGTGCCAAAAGACGACCAATTCGTTAAGCAGCTAATATTACGCATATTTTTGTCGCCGCTTATTAAGCTGGCCTAATTCTGATCTTCCTGAGGCTCACAATTGGATACTTTGTATGCATCCAGAGCTTCATACCGTATCCAAGTGGATAATAAGTATCCATATTTCTTTTCCAGTCGGGTAACTTCTTTTTCACATCAAGACACGACGGTGTTCCTGTAATTATTGGATAATTATGTGATATTCTGTCCAAGGTTGAGATTCTACTGATTTGGTGTAATTCTTGCTGTATAGTTCTTGCTCATGTTTTCAGAAACTATTGAGGTGGTATGGTTATGGTTAGGGACGGTTTTGATGCTTTTTGGGGCAACAGTTGGAAATGCCGCCGATGGCACAAATGAGCAAGACCAGGCACCATATGCGTTAACCTCGCAAGGTGGGAGCACTCATTGTATGAAGATCAAAGTAGGTACGAGACGCCGACATGGCTTCACGAGGATGAAATCACAACACGTCTGCCATGTCCTAGTTGTCCTGTTTTGTTTGTCCACATGGTTGCCCATCAGTGCTGTTGCGGCGGACAGCATCAACTGGCAAACGTACGATGCGGGCATGGCATTGGGAAAGACCAAAAAGAAAAAGGTCTTCCTTCACTTCTATGCCAACTGGTGTTTCTATTGTCGAAAAATGGCAAAGGAGACATTTCAAGATCCTTCGGTGATTGAACACCTGAACAAAAACTACATCCCTATCAGGGTGGATTCCGACAAAGATAAAAGAACAGCGTCCATGTACAACGTCCGGGCACTGCCATCCACGTGGTTTCTTACAGAACAAGGAGAAAGGATCGGTAATGCTCCGGGATACATGTCTTCGAAACAATTACTTGAGCTACTGAAACGTTTAGCTACTGGAAATAATAAAGCCACACGGCAAGGAGGATAACTTGATGAGAGTTGTTAAAGCCATACTGTTAGCATTGCTTATAGTGACGATTTCGGCTGGGTCTTCACTAGCCAAAGAAGGCTCAGAACCCACACCCGTGGTTGAAGTTGAGGAGTCTACTTATGACTTCAAACAAGTATCCCAAGGGGAGATTGTAAAGCACGATTTTCGGGTGTTCAATCGGGGTGACGCTGCTCTGGAGATCAAAAAGGTTAAGCCTGGTTGAGGGTGCAGTGTGGCCCGGTTTGACCGGACCATCCCTCCCGGTGGCGAGGGCACAATCTCTCTTGAAGTGAATACCAAAAACAAGCAGGGCAATATCCATCAAACTGCAAGAGTATTCACCAACGACCCCAAGACTTCCGAATTGACCATTGGGATGAAAGGTAACGTGTGGGTTCCGGTCCATATCAGTCCCAAGCATGCCCACCTTAAAGGCACTGTGGGGGCAAAAACTGGAACAGTTGTCCGTTTGAAAAGTCAGAAGCAAGAGCCTTTGACGCTGAGAATTGTTTCAGTATCTATTCCGGACAAAGTGGACGTTGAACTGAAAGAGATACAAAAAGGCAGCACCTGGGAGTTGCGCGTAGACAACAAAATCAGTCAACCGACAAACTATAAAGGACAAATCAAGCTGTCGACCAACTATTCTGAAAAACCGGAATTGACTATCCCAATCTCGGGTAACATAAGGCTGTCTGTCGAAGCCAAACCAAAGATGTTGAATTTTGGACGTATGTCAGAAGATCGCCTCCAAGAATTAAAGACTAAGGGAACTCCGATGCGACGCCCGGTGACTGTTACCTTGAACAAAGGCACGGACCTTAGAATTAACGATACAGCTCTTGAGGGGTCAGCTTTTAAGATAGTCGACATAAGGGAAATCCGGTCAGGTCAAATGTATCAGGTCCAAGTTGAAGCCATGTTGGAGAAGCTCGACAGGGGCATAAACACCGATAGATTGAAAATCCACACGAACCAGAAAGAGTCGAAGGTTTTGGAGGTTCCTGTCCGTTTCGAGATTATGGAATAAGGCAGACGAATTTGCATTTGGTTGGAAAGGTTTTGGGCATTTTCTTTTAGAAATGTCGGGATATTGTGGTTTGTGAGAAAACCGCTGGACTGTGGTATGTGCCGTGTGCCCTCAGAGTAACCAGCTGGATCGTGAAGTAAAGATATGTTCAGGTTTAGCCGACGGCGAGGACTGCAGTCTGTTGTCGATACCTTTTGTAGATCTTGGTCGAAGAGCAGAGTCCCCAGAATACATCTTCCTGCTATCAGGTTAAATTAGTGAAAACGTTCACTTTTTTAGGTCTTCGACAGGAATCTGCATTATTCGTGCTTTCAGCCCCCCGCTCTACCAAGATGCCGCCGAGAACTTGACAATATTTGTGATTTACTGTACGAATCTGTTAAAAAATCAAACAGTTGTTTGAGTGTCACCTTTGGCAAGCAAGTTGTAATCGGCTTCTTGGACCTTTTAGCGTCGATATCCGAAAGACATCTTCGCCACCGCCCTCCGACTCCCGAAACGAACCCCGCCAGAGTATACATACAGATATCGTTAGCCGTGCCTGTTGACGTGGAGGTCCATACCAATGGGCAGAAGGATTTGACTTTATACAGTTTTTGCTGTATACAGATTGATACTGGGGGATAGGAGATCGCTCAACTCCTATTGCACTGCGCCACTCACCTTGCAGAGCCAAGAAACGCAGCAACACTAGTATTCGGGGACATCATGGACTTGGCGTCATGTTGCTGTCCAAGGGCCTTGGCAACTGCAAAGACTGCCCCATTGACATCGCACGGCAGCATAAGTCTAATTGGTCAATGACGTCTTGAAGATTCCCCGTTCTTAAAGGCGGGTTGTCTGGCATCTCAATGAGGTGAAATGTCCGGGATGGCTGGACGTCGGGATAACCTGGAGGAAACTATGGGAAAAACAAAAACAATAGGAATATTGCTTGGGTTAATCGTGTTGGCGGTTTCAACTATTCCGGCAAAGGCCTCGGATTTTAAATACAAAGAGGGTCCGAAAGACAATCGTCAGATTGTCTACTATGAGGTTCTGGAAGACTATTCGGTCGATCTGAATGCGTATTTTGCTGACAGTAATATTGATAAATTGCCTGGTGGGTTGAGTGAGAGACTTTCGTTACCTTTATACGGATGGCAACCTACTGGATGGCAGAAGACGCCTGAACAAATTCAGGCGCTCCAGGATCACATTCAGGCGCTCCCGGATCACATAGACTGGTTTAGCTCCTACCCGCTTAAAGGGGATTTTATTGAGTTGGAGGCCGGCATATTGACGGTGAAAAAAGGGTACCGGTGGGATGGCGCCTCAACCCTGTTTAATGACTGTAACATCGCCAACAATCGAGGTTTTTATATTCGCGGTTCCTGTGTGCATGACTCAATCTACGATCTGATGCGGATGGGATATATTGAAAACGACTATTTGGGTAATGATAATTATAGTCACCCAGGGTTTATGAACCGCCTGATGGCAGACTGCATGATGCAGATGATCTTCAAGGAGGAGGAAGAAAGCACCGCGATCAATGAATTCAAATTGGTCAGGTATGGCGGCGCACCGAACACAGAGCAAGACGCTACGAATCTATGTGACCATGGATTATTAGCGCCATGGAAATATCATGTTTCTGAATTGACGGCATGGGCATCGGATGGGAAAGTTGAGCTTCGTTTCCGGCCTGCTGATGCCGCTGATAGAGATCCAAATGGATACGGGGTCGAACAGCATGTATATAGTATATTAAGAAAAGAAGGTCCTGCTGAAAGCACCGTTCCGTGGAAAACGATTGCTATAATCACCGATGATCCGGATCTAGGTGCAGAAAACTACTACAATGAGGCCTGGGATGTTTTCTATACGGACACCGGTGTTGAGAGCGGTGAAGTTTACTCATATCAAATCAAGCTGACGTATGGCGAAACCGACCGGGATATAAGCAGCCAGCATCATGATGAAAGCAATGTCGAGACGGTCGCAACGCGCATCGGACGCGGGAATGCTCTCTACCTGAATACTGAGCCTACTGGCATACTCAGGGACTTTGTTACGGCAGACCTTGTTTCAAATGACCTCAGCGGCGCTTCCATTACATTTGAAGCATGGGTCTACCCGGATGCACAGGATACGACAGCCGCAATTTTGGCTTTTACCACACCTTCTGCAATCGGCGAGGGGAACCGGTTATTGTATGATGGCCCGAATAATCGGTTCTGCTGTTATGACGGCGCAACCTCAACCCAATGTGGGGACGAAGCCGTTCCCGGCCGCTGGTATCATGTGGCTGTAGCGATCAACGACTCCGATGTGGGCATTTTGTATGTCAACGGCGCCCCACAGGCGACCTTTACCACCACCGCCAGGCCTTCAAGAACGGCATTGTTCAGCATAGCCCAGGCATGGAACGGCCCTACGCCATCACAATTCTTTAAGGGAAAGATAGACGAAGTCCGAGTCTGGACAAGTGCCCGAACTCAGGATCAGGTTCAGGATGGCATGTGGTATGCCATGCGGGGCGACGAAGCCGGACTTGTGGGCCTCTGGCATTTTGATGAGCCGGGCAGTGAATTATATGCCTACGACAGTACGCCCAATGGCAATGACGGCGCCTTAATGCGCTTCATTGCGCCAATCCATTTTTTGACGCCGGACATTCTTCCGCATGTTCCTTCGGACGCCATGATACCTGTAGATTCAACCGAGGGATTAATCGCCTTTTATCCCTTTGACGGAGACCCGTTTGATTATACCGAGAACAAGAATGACGGAATCGTGGTGGGGGCGACCCTGACGGAAGACCGGTTCGGCACGACTGACCACGCCTATGTTTTTGACGGTGAACATGATTTTATATCGCTTTCCGAACCTGTTGATTTTGGCCGGGGTGATGCTACCGTGGCATGCTGGGTAAAGATCCCCGTGGATGCTGCCGGACGTGTGGGAATCCTTTTGGGGAACTACAGTAGTACCCCTAATGCCAACTTTGAAATCCACGATGACGGACAATTGAGAGTCTACTGGAACAGCGGAGAACTGAACCTTTTTGGCACGACAGACTTAAGGGACGGCTTGTGGCATCACGTCGCATTTGTGAGAAATACTGCAGATGAGCAGTTATACGCCTTTATAGACGGTGCTCGAGAAACACTGAGTTCCCATGCTTCGGCAGGGACGAATCTCGTATTCGCAACTACACACCGGATAGGCGCCGACCTGAGGGGCGCCGACACACCGTATTTCAACGGCGCCATTGACAACCTCCGTGTATATGAGCGTGCGTTGACAATCGATGAAATTTTTGACCTGGCCGATTCAGATGAGGACGGTCTGCCGGACAGGTGGGAGATGGATTACGGCCTCGATCCTTTGGTGGTTGACACGGACGGCGACGGCATCGCTGACGGAGGTGAAGACCCTGACGGAGACGGGCTTGACAATTTGGAGGAATATAATGAGGGCACCGATCCCAATGACGCTGACTCGGATGGCGACGGTCTGCCGGACGGGTGGGAGCAGATTCACGGCCTCGATCCTGTAACGGCAGACGGAGATGAAGATCCTGACGGAGACGGGCTTGACAATTTAGGAGAATACCATACAGCCACCGATCCCAATGACGCGGACTCCGATGGCGACGGTCTCACGGACGGCCAGGAGGTGAACACCTACGCCACCGATCCCAATGACCCAGACACCGATGATGACGGCCTGACCGATTACGATGAGGTCAACATACATGGCACCGATCCCAATGACCCAGATTCGGATGATGACGGTCTGACCGACTACGATGAGGTGATCACGCATGCCACCGATCCCAATGACGCGGACTCAGATGATGACGGCCTGCCTGACCTGTGGGAGGTGAATAACGGCTTAGATCCTGTAACGGCCGACGCAGATGAAGATCCTGACGGAGACGGGCTTGACAATTCAGGAGAATTTGCTGCAGCCACCGATCCCAATGACGCAGACTCAGATGATGACGGCTTCACGGACGGCCAGGAGGTGAACATACATGGCACCGATCCCAATGACGCGGACTCAGATGATGACGGTCTGACCGACTACGATGAGGTGAGCACGCATGGCACCGATCCCAATGACGCGGACCCTGATGAGGACGGGTATTCTGATGGACAGGAGATCCTTCACGATTCCGAACCGTACAATGTTTCTGATACGCCTGAACCCATGACCATTTATGTCAAAGAGGTCAACATCGGTACCATCAACGGGAAAGGCTGGGACACGGCTTTCATTGACCTTCAAAAAACCATTGCGTTGTCAATTCCGGGAGATAGAATCTGGGTGGCCAAGGGCGCCTATTATCCATCGAAGGCGCATGGCGGCACAGGGGACCGGTACAGGTCCTTCCAGATGAAAAACAATGTGTCAATCTACGGGGGCTTTGCCGGTGATGAAACAGCACTTGATCAGCGTGATATTCAGGCAAATGAGACCGTCCTGAGCGGTGATATCGGAACAGCGGATGATTATTCCGACAACAGCTATCATGTTTTCTACCATCCCGAAGGAACCGATCTTGACGCCACCGCCCTGCTCGACGGCTTTACGATCACAGGAGGAAACGCCGATCCCCAGGATGTTCGCGGCGCCGGCGGAGGCATGTACAACTATTACTCCTCCCCGACGGTGACCAACTGCATCTTCAGCCACAATTATGCAGTTAACGACGGCGGCGGCATGTATAACGATTACTCCTCCCCGAGGGTGACCGACTGCACATTCAGCTACAATTATTCAGTGAACGCCGGCGGAGGCATGTACAACTTTGCCTCATCCCCGACCTTGACCAACTGTACATTCAGCAGCGGATTAGCAAATGTCGGTGGCGGCATATACAACCTTGCCTCCTCCCCGACCCTAGAAAGCTGCACTTTCATCGGCAATGAAGCAGATGGCCCCGGCGCTCGCGGAGGCGGAATGCACAACCAGATGGGGGAGATTCATTCCTCCTCTCCGACTTTGACCAACTGTACATTCATCGGCAATGTAGCATATGGTTCTTATGGTCGTGGCGGCGGCATGTCTAACAATGGCTCCTCCCCGACACTGATCGGTTGTATCTTCAGCAGCAATGACGCAAGTTATTGGGGAGGCGGCATATACAATAGCGATTCTTTTCCGAGGATGGAAGGCTGCACATTCAGCAGTAATTCGGCAGATTACGGCGGGGGCATGTACAACGACAATAGTTATGAAGGCGAGTCTTTCACCATCCTTACCAACTGCATCATGTGGGGAGATACGGCAGACATTGAAGGCAATGAAATCCATAATGTCAAAGGCAGCGTAATCATAAGCTACAGCAATATCGAGGGCAGCGGCGGAAGCGGGGACGACGGAGAACCGTGGAACCCGGACCTGGGAATAGACGATGGAAATAATATTGACAATGATCCGCTATTTGTCCGCGATCCCGACCCGGAAACGTTCGATTACGGAGATCTTCATCTTTTTGCTGATTCTCCAAGCATCGATACCGGAGATCCTTCTGTTTCAGCCGGCATCGATATTGACGGAGAAGTACGCGTTTTTAACGCCATCGTCGATATGGGCGCTGATGAATATGTTGATACGGACGGAGATGGGGTAAGGGATATCGATGATGCTTTCCCTACGGATCCAAACGAATCATCGGATAGTGACGGCGACGGAATAGGTGATAACGCCGACACTGACGACGACAACGACGGTGTCGTGGACGAGGACGATGCTTTTCCCACGGATCCAAACGAATCATCGGATAGCGACGGTGATGGAACAGGTGATAACGCTGACACTGACGACGACAATGACGGTGTCCTGGATGTTGATGACATAGCGGCTTTTGATCCTGATGCGTGTGGTGACAGCGACAATGACGGCTGTGATGACTGCTCTGTAGGCACTGATGGTTTTGGTCCATTGTCTGATGTGCTGCCTGCCAACGACGGAACTGATACCGATGCTGACGGTCTGTGCGA
>SDBT01006813.1_pt1 | contig 18891 bp, 16 predicted proteins | sample 2277101 | NCBI WGS metagenome assembly SDBT01 (sample SAMN10404973, study PRJNA504765) | marine sediment metagenome | isolation source: marine sediment core GS10_PC15, 103 cmbsf | place: Arctic Ocean: Southern Knipovich Ridge | collected 2010
GCACGCGCCAACCAGCAGCCCTCCATTTGAACCCCCCATAATAGCGAGCTTGTTTGGTGCTGTGATTTCAGCCTCAACCAGATGCTCAGCGCATGCGATAAAGTCGTCAAAGACATTTTGCTTCTTCTCCAGCATGCCAGCTTGATGCCACTGCTCGCCATACTCTCCGCCTCCGCGGAGCACCGCCCAGGCCAGCACTCCACCCCGCTCAAGCCACACCAAGTTGCTCACACTGAAGCGGGGCGTGAGCGAGATTCTGAACCCGCCATAACCGTAAAGCAGGGTGGGGTTCGTCCCATCGGTCTGCAAGTCACTGCGATGTGTGAGAAATAAAGGCAGCTGGGTACCGTCCTTGCTTCTCACAAATACCTGCCGGGTTACGAGATCACTCACATCGAAATCGATTGCGGGTAACGATATAGGGTTGGCTTCGCCCGTTTGAAAATCAAAGCGATATGCCGTGCTTGGCTGGAGAAACGACCAGAACGAGAAGAACAGCTCATCATGGTCACGCCTGCCGGTGAGCTCAAAATCATTCGGGGTGCTGGGTATCGAACCTATCGCTGGAAGATCGATGGCTCCAAGAGATTTGCCGTCGAGGTCATAGCGCGAAATCTGATGGGCTGCATCGTGCAGGTACAGCCCGACAAATTCATCGTTCACCATGATCATGTGTTGGAGGGCATCCCGCTGTTCGGGAATGAGCGTTTTGCGATCGATGGGATTCTCGGTATCTATTGCCAGTACGCAGCCGAGCGGCGCATTGGAATTGGATCGAAAGTAGAAAACCGGGCCATCGTTACCCAGAAAAATATACTCGGCTTCTAGCTCTTGAATGAGTTCCACGAAATCTGCGTCTGAATCGAGATCTCGATAAAAGACGCGGTTGCGCGTATCTGTTCCTTGCGAGACATGGATAACCAGGTAATTACCATCGTCCGAGACCTCGGCCGCAAAGCCCCACTCCTTCTTGTCCCTGCGTTCATAGACCAATTCGTCGTTTTCCTGGGCATCTCCGATTCGATGGAAATAAAGCTTTTGGTATTGATTGAGTTCGGTGGTTTCAGCGCCTTCTTCCGGCTGCTTATAGCGCGAATAGTAAAAGCCGCTGCCATCTTTGAGCCACGAAGCTTTTGAGAATTTGCTCCATTGGAGTACGTCTGGAAGATCCTCCCCCGATTCAATGGTCCTGACCCGCCAGGTCAGCCAATCGGATCCGCTCTCGCTTGTGGCATAAGCCAGCAGCGCACCATCCGGGCTGACCGCCCATCGGGTCAGCGCGACGGTTCCGTCAGCAGAAAGGGCGTTTGGGTCAAACAGGACGCGCACTTCGCCATCGATTGAATCCATCACATACAGCACGTTTTGGTTCTGGAGGCCTGAATTGCGGAACTGGAAGTAGCGCCCGGAACGCCTGACAGGGGTGCCTTCCTTCGGGTAATCCCAAAGTTCGGTCAGGCGATTAAGCAGGTGTTCGCGGGATGGAATGCCTTCCAGGAATCCGAAAGTGAGGTGGTTTTGCGCTTCGATCCAGGTTCTGGATTCGGGGGTGTCGGAATCTTCGAGCCAGCGATAAGGGTCGGCAACCTGGATGCCGTGGTAGTCGTCCACGTGATCGACGGTATGGGTCTGCGGGTATTCGAATTTGCTCAGCTTGAGGCCTCTTTGCCCATGGGCGGGATGGAGATCGTGTCGGAGGGGGAGCCCATGCGGTTGATCCCATCAAATGCGGCTATTTTGTAGCCCTCCGCCAGCGTCGGATAGTTAAAGACGGTGTTGATGAAATAATCCACGTTTCCACTGAAGGCCAGCACCGCCTGCCCGATGTGGATTAGTTCACTGGCTCCCTCCCCGATGATATGCACCCCCAGCAACTCCCCCGAGCCATGGCGGAACACTAGTTTGAGGAGTCCGCTGCTGTCGCCTAAGATCTGACCGCGTGCGATCTCTCTGTAGTGAGCCTTGCCCACCTCGTATGGAACGCCGGCCTTAGTCAGCTCCTGCTCATTTTTGCCGACGATTGAGATTTCAGGGATGGTGTAGATGCCATAAGGGAAGAGCTCCGGGAGGCTCTTGCTTTTCACGCCGAATGCATGGCGAGCCGCTAGCCTTCCTTGCTCCATTGAGGTCGAAGCAAGGCTCGGAAAACCGATCACATCCCCTACGGCATAAATGCTGGGGACTTCGGTCTGATAATCCTCATTCACGGTCAAACGGCCGCGATCGTCTGGTATGAGACCGACCGCTTGAAGGCCGAGGTCCTGAGTGGCTCCGGTACGGCCGATACTGTAGAGAGCCTGTTCTGAGGTGAGCTTCTTGCCGCTGGCCAGGTGAATTCGTACCTGCTCGCCAAGGTTGGTCTCAATACGCTCGATGGCCGTAACTTCTTCTCCTAAGCGAAGGATTACGCGATTTTCCCTCAAGTGATAGATCAGTGTGTCTACGATCTCGGCATCGACGAAATCCAGCAGGCGGTTCCGCTTGTCGATCAGTGTCACTCGTACCCCAAGCGCCGCAAACATCGAGGCATACTCGCTGCCAATCACCCCTGCCCCGATGACCGCCAGCGATTTGGGAATGCTGCTCAACTTCGGGATGTCGTCGCTGGCCAGAATGCGGAATCCGTCAAATTCGACGTCCGGGGCACGTGTATCGGAGGTTCCGGTCGCCACGACAATTTTGTCGGCGGTCACCGTGCGTTGGCCGCTATCTCGATTCGATTCTAGACGGAGCGTATTGGGATCAACGAAAGAGGCCGCGGCAGGAATCAATTCCACCGAGTTACGCTTGAGCTGGTGGCGAGTGATATCGAGTTCCTGCTTCACCACGTGTTCGGTTCGAACCAGCAGGTCAGACATGCTAATGTCCTGCTTTACGGAATAGGACGCGCCATACAAGTCGTGCAGCCGATAGCCGGAGAGATAGAGCACCGCTTCGCGCAGCGTCTTGCTCGGGATAGTGCCGGTGTTGATCCATGCACCGCCAACAACGGCCTTCCGCTCTGCGATAGCCACACGTTTGCCGAGCTTGGCCGCCTGGATAGCGGCGCGTTGGCCGGCCGGGCCGGAGCCAATGACGAACAGGTCATAGTCGTATCCGGAACTCATAGGGATTGGAGTCGAACGTGTATTCTAACCTTGAGGTAAACCGGAGACCTATCTAGGATTCGGCACATGGCTCAGCGAAATCCAGATTCGGCCGAGGTTTGCAAAGCTGTGACCGGGAATGAAAGCTTGAGTTCCCGGCCAGACCGGAACGATCTAGCCTACCCGGGAGGTTCTGTGGGAGTCGGCGTGTGTGTGGGAGTGGGGGTCTCGGTGGGCGTGGGGCTCGGCCCTATCGTTTCGATAAGCGTCGGGGTTGCGGTTGGGCCTGAACCGGTAGCCGAAGGAGTCACCCTTGTCGTGAGATCGAATGTTGGGCTGGGCGTGGGCGTTGGCGCAGGTGCGGTGGCTGTCATGCAAATATCGGCGGCTTCGGTGGCAGTCGGAGCTTTGTTGCTATCTTCACGGGTGCGAAGCGAGGCGTCGTATTGCAAGACTGCGCCGCACGGATCCTCGGCCTCCATGAGCTTGATGCCATATTGCCACGCGGCTTGCGAGTATTTCCAACAGCCATCCCAGATGGCCGCACTGCAGATTTGAGATAAGTACTCTGTTGCCAGTTTCCAATCCAAACCAAAGTAGCTGTTGGCGAACAGATAGAACGCAGCCGAATTTCGCCAGCTGGAAGCCTGGTTGTCGAGCGGAGATATGCGTTCTGCCAGTGTCAGATCATAAATTCCCTGTTCCTGATCCCCTCGCCAGATCTTGTCCAGGCCGCGATTTCGCAGCACAGAAAACAGCAGCTGATTCACTTCTGCACGTCTAAAATCCGGCACTTCTGCGATGAGCGTAACCAGGGCTTCAAACGCGATGTCATAGTCACCCGAGCCGTGCGCAGCCTGGGCGGCTGCGAACAATCCATCGATTGAGCTCAGATCGAGGGTCGGTGTCGGAGTGACATCAAGAGTAGGGCTGGGAGTCAGAGTCGGGGCCAGCGTGGGCTGGTCCAGAGCGACGAGAGCATCTCCGAGCAGCTCGCGTGCCGCCGCGTTATCGGGCTCAATTTCGATGATGTAGGCGAATCGCTGACGAGCAAGTTCCCATCGACCCTCTAACAAATCCTGCACTCCCAGATCGAATTGCTCTTGGACAAGGAGCGAGCTTTCGCTGTCAGAGCGTGAATTTCGCTGATCGAGGCCCGAAGCGTATCCCGAAATTCCGCCTACTCCCAACACAATGATGGCAAAGAAAATGATTCCGCCAATCCACAGCAACCATCGGCGCGTCGAACCATCCTGCTCAAGTTGCGGCTGGTCCGGGGGTCGCAGCGGTCCAGTATCCTGAAAATCACTCAAAGGGAGAACCTTCTCGCTGCCGAATGAGAGGTGCCCCAGCCACGCAATTCATCCGATGGATGGCTATGCGCAACGCTTTTGGAGATTGAGTTCCAACAGGTTTTGGTCACTGTCCGATCAAACTCGTATCTACAAATAGTTCATCCCGCAGTTTGCGGATTTCGGACGGCACCGGTCGCAGCACTTGCGCTCCGGTGTCCGTGGTGTGGAACCCCACCATGTTCGGAGGGGAAATTACTTCCTGTCGAATATTCGCCGTATCAATGGAAACCCCGAGCCAGGCCAACGAAATCATCTCCTCCAACGACATGTTTGTGCGCACGCCGGAAGCCAGCTGTTGATACAGGAAGGGCGCTTTGGCAATCAACGTTCCGATCATGTCGAAGCCCACCACCCGATCCAGGATCGCCAGGGCGACCTGCTGCTGCCGTTCCGCGCGCGAAAAATCACCTCCACCCGCCTTCCGATTGCGTGCGTATGCCAGAGTCTCGGCGCCATCAAGGTGATAGGCCTTAGGATCCAGCCAAAAGCTCGTTCGGCCGATGGGCGATATCTTCATTCGTTGTTTCACCAGCACATCGATGCCCCCAATCTCATCAATCAGGTTCTCGAATGTCGCGAAATCGACTACCGCATAGTATTGAATCGGAACTCCCACCACGCTCTCGACCGCCCTCATAGCCAGACCCGGGCCACCTCCTGGAAGGCGATTCCCCTCACCCGAGCTGTATGCGGTGTTGATGCGATTGTGTTGGAAGCCCGGAATGTCGATCCACAAGTCGCGTGGGATGGAAAGAATACTCACCTGTTTGGTAACCGGTTCGACCGATAGAAGGATCATCGTGTCTGAACGAGGCGCCCCAACTCCGCCCTGCCAGTCGCGAAAATCAAGCCCTAGAAGCAGGATCGTGACGCGCGTCTTACCATTCCACGGCATAGGCGTTACTTCTGGAAGCGGGATCGCTGATGTGGGATCGCCGGGCAACAATGGCTGTCCATCGCCATCGGCCCTGGAAACAATTGCCTGGAACGGATTGAGCCCGGTACCGGTCCATGCCGCAGTCAGATCCCGGGTGATGGAGTGCACCAAGATACCCAAAATGAGGATGGTGATCACAAAGCCACCCGTCAGCGCCGCGACGGCCCACTTCGTTCGATCCGATTTTGTTTCGGAGCTCAGAGGCAATCCCTTCTAGCGAAAAAGTGCACTATTGTACTCAAACGCTCATTGCAAGGTAGAGACCAACATTAAGAAACGACCGAACTATTCGCTCGGTCGTCGGGGCACAGTTTATCACCCAGCTATAAGGAATTCATGGGTATCTAAAGGGTGAGCGATCAGCGCGCTTTTTTGAGCAAGCTATTCTAAGCACGGGTAAACTTCACTCACGAGCATCACAGGAGGAAGCGAGTTATGGCAAGCGTTTTGATACTCGGTGGCGGCTTCGGCGGCGTCGCGGCAGCAGTTTCGCTGAGTAAGCAGCTGGCACCAGACGATGAGATCACGCTCGTCGACAGGCGTGATAGCTTCTTTTTTGGATTCAGAAAGACCTGGGCCTTCCTTGGAACCGCGTCGCTGTCAGAAGGAATGCGTTCGCTCAAATCACTTGAACATCACGGGGTTTCGGTTCGGCAAGGCACGATCGAATCCATTGATCCCGCTAGTCGCTCCGCAACCGTGGACGGCGAACGCTTGGCGGCGGACGCCATGATTGTGGCCCTGGGCGCTCAAGCAAAGCCGGAGAGCATGCCGGGACTTTCAGATTACGGCCTCAATTTCTACGACCCTAAGAACATCGAAGCCGAAGCCGCCAGATTAGCGGCATTTGAAGGCGGCAGGGTGGCGATAGTGCTCCCGAACTCACCCTATCCCTGCGCTCCTGCTCCGTTTGAGACCGCTCTGCTACTAGGCGACTATTTCAAAGCGAAGGCGGCGGAGGCCGATATACACGTGTATTCGCCGAAACCAATGTCTCTCCCGGTCATTGGGGAAAGCGGTTGCTCGGTGCTCGAGGAAAGGCTCTCGCTAGAGGGCATTACCTTCCATCCCTTGCATTCGGTGGAGAGCATTGAAAAAGGGAAGGTACGATTCGAAACCGCTTCCGCGGCTTATGATCTCCTGATCGGCATTCCCGGGCATGTCTGCCCCAAGATCGTAGTGGATAGCGGGCTCACCAACGGAGGCGCCTGGGCCAAGGTGGATTCCCGCACGCTCGAAACGGATTTCCCCGAAGTATACGCGGTAGGTGACGTGGTTTCGATCCCGCTGGCCGATGGAAAGAAGGTTCTGCCAAAGGCGGGGGTTTTTGCAGAGGCACATGCCAAAGTCGCCGCGGAGCGAATAGCTGCGAATCTGCGCGGTGAATCCCCTTCAGCAAAATATGACGGAGCCGGATATTGCTTCCTGGAGGTTGGGGATGGCAAGGCCATGCTCGTCAAAGGCGACTTCCTTGCCGAACCTCATGCAGATGTTCAACTTACCGAGCCAGCCGCTGAGCATTACCAGGCAAAGATTGACTTTGAGCATAGTCGGCTGTCAGAGTGGTTTCCCGCCTGAACCTCATAGGCATGCCTAAGTTGCGACTTCGGTTCTAATCCCTATCGGTACAATGGGATTCCTACCCCAGGAGGTTTGATGGATAAAACATTGAGTCTTGGAAAGCTGCGGGGGCTCCAGGAAATCGCAAATCCTCATGGGCTGTTCACCATCACGGCCCTGGATCACCGCGGATCACTTAAAAAAGCGATCAATGCTGAGGATCCGAACTCGGTCAGCTACCAGCAGATGGTCGATTACAAGATAAAACTATTGAACGCGCTTGCTCCCCATTCCAGCGCGATCCTGATCGATCCTATCTTCGGCGCAGCTCCCGCTCTCAGCGGTGGTCACATTTCCGGCACGCAGGGATTTTTGGTGAGCCTGGAGGCAACCGGCTACACCGATGCCGAGGGGGACCGCGTGACCACGGTGGCCGATGGTTGGGGCGTAGACAAAATTAAGCGCATGGGCGCATCCGCAGTGAAGATCCTGCTTTATTACAATCCCGGCAGCGCAACGGCTGAGCAGCAGGAGCAGTTCATCATGCAGGCGGCTGAAGATTGTCGAGTGAATGATATTCCGATGCTAGTTGAGCCGATGACCTACAACATCGTCGACGGGCCCAAGAAGGGAACAGCTGAGTTTGCTAAGCTCAAACCCGAAATGGTCATCGAGACCGCCCGACGGCTCTGCCCTCTGGGGATCGATGTACTGAAGGCCGAATTTCCAGATGACCCAGACTTCGAGAGCGATGAAGCGAAGATGGCCGATCACTGCAAGCAGCTGACCGAGGTGGCCGAAGTACCATGGGTGTTGCTCAGCGCCGGTGTCGGTTATGACACCTTCAACCTGCAGACCAGGCTAGCTTGCGAGAACGGCGCTTCCGGATTCCTCGCGGGACGCGCCATATGGCAGGAAGCTCCGGGGCTTCCTGAAGCGGACCAAGAACCGTTCTTAGCTGAGACAGCCGTCGGCCGTCTCGAAGAACTCACCTCCATTGCAAACAGCAGCGGTCGACCCTGGGCAAGCGTATATTCCGGTGAATTGAAAGCCATTGATGTCGCAGAGGGATGGCAGGTTCGGTATTAGGAGCTAAATCGCACGGAAGCTTCTATCAGAGTTCCTGCTTAACCTCAAATTTACAACGTCCCACGCCCCATATACCCCATTAAGCGAACACTCCTATAGTACTGGGCTCTGGGACCAAAGCACAAATTGCGCCTTCCGGTTCGCCCGCTACAATTAGCTATGGAATGCGTAGTTGTCCGAAATGCTCAGAAGAGATTCAAGACGATGCGGTCTTTTGCCGACATTGTCATACCAAGCTTGATCCGTCGCCCACGCTCACGTCGATGCGCAAGTGCCCCTACTGCGCGGAGTGGGTCGAGATCACTGCCGACCAATGCAAATACTGCGGTCAGGCCCTCCTGGCCGCAGACTCGGCTCACGCCGCTCCCTTCGTAGAGACCAGCACATCCCCGGATGATTTTGCCCAGACGCTAAGACAGAGTCTGCTCGACGACGATTCTGAAGAGGCGGCTGCGATAGCCGCTGCGGCGGCGGAATTCATTGCGGAAGATCCAGGAGCACCGATTGCTGGTGTCGAAGATGAGGCCGTCGAAGAACCAACGGCCGCGTTTTCCGATTTCGGAAACGCAGACTCAATTTACGATGAACCGCAGTCAGAGCTTCGCCGCTCGATGTCCGACGATCCACAAGATGAAGCGATGCCTTCGGCGGAAGCAGAGCCGCAATCAGAGCCTGGTCGCTCTCTGTACGATGAGCCATTCGAAGGTCCACTGTATGAGAGTTTCTCAGATGAAGCTGAATCCACTTCCTCCGAAGAGCCTCAATCCGAGCTTCGACAATCGCTAACCGATGAGCCGGATATGGCAGCTGACCAGGAGCCGCTTTACGACGAGCCGCAATCCGACCTTCGGCAGTCGCTTTACGATGAACCGGTCGAGACATCCAGCCGTTACGATCCAGGAGAGGGTGGTACGGAGTATGTCGAGCCCATCGCGGGAACTGCTGGATCAAGTCTCTGGATGGCCGGGGCGGAAGATGAAGATGATGAACCAACCCAGGACGGGACAGGAGCCCTCAACGCCGGCTCTGGAGAATTCGGGAGATCGGTCACAGGAACCGAAGGCGTAAGCGAACTGCGGGCAGATGTTTCGGGCCCTCCTGGAAAACTGCGTCGCAACGCGGGGAAGGTTGCAAAAGTTGTGATAGTCCTTGCGCTAATAGGCTCAGCAGCCGCAGGGCTTTTCGTCGCTCTCTTTGGCCCTGATGGATGGGGCGTCTTCGCACTCTCAGAGGGTTCCTTAGGCGCGGTAATCTCTGATGCCATTGCCACCGACATCCCGGCGGACACACCGATCCCGCTGCCCACTTCGACCCTGCGGCCAGCGGCAGTGCTGCCCACAGAAATCAAGGACCTGCCGGAGGAAGTCGGCACTCCCTCCTCCGAACCCGGATGTGTGTCGTGGGAGGCCATCACCGTGGAAGATGTGGGCTCTGAAGCCTGCATCTACGGCGTGATAAAGCGCTGGTGGGCCGGCGAGGAGATTCCGTTCATTTCAATATTCAGCGAAGATGAAGGTACCTTCTCGATAATCGATCGGACCACCAGGTATCCTGTTGGACCCGGAACCTGCATCATGGCTCGCGGCACTATCGAGATTATGGGGGGTGTTCGGCCGAACATCGACGCGGATGGAGAGATGGAGGATTGTCCCGAGGGAGTCGTCGAGGGTTAGGGTCTTCGAAGCGCGTGATGCCGGGGAGCACCAGCTCAAGCACTAGATCGGCAGCGCCAAATGCGATTTTCACCGAACGCAGCTCAGCCTCGTAGCGCAGTAAGTCCTCTGTCTTCATAGCTGGAACTCTAGCTGGAAATTGGCTCGGCTCCAATCCCATCCGCGGGGGAATTTGATCAGAATTCCAGATCGCGACAACCATTTATATGTAAGCCCGCTGTAAGTCACAGATGCACTCGTGCGTGCTACAGTAGGGTAGCAAACCGGCTCCGACCATAGCGCCCTCCAAAACACACATTCGTCGGTTTGCTCTCCTCCTCACCTGACCCCCAACATATGCTGGGGGTCAGATGCCTTAAACGTCAGTTTGAAGGTGTTGAGGAGAACTTATGATTGAACGGTTTGCGCGCTTTCGCCCGCTACTGACCCGCGGATTGAGCCTGCACAGTGTTTTGGGCCAGGTCTTCATACACATCGATTATTCGATCGGCCACCTTACCCCACCCAAATCCAATTGCGTACTTGGCGGCCTGCAGCCCTAATCGGCGCAGTTCAGCATCGTTCTCGAGCAGATGCTGCAGTTTGTCCGCAAGCGCCTGCGGGGCGGCGGTCGGGACGTGAAGACCGGTTTCACCGTCCTTCACCAAGAAGACCAAGCCGCCCGTCTCAGAAGCCACCACCGGGGTGCCACAAGCCATCGCTTCGAGCGCAACCAGTCCGAACGATTCGTAGTGTGAGGGCATGACCACGATCTCAGCCGCCGAGTAGTAATACTGGAGCACGTCCTGGTCCCGCCTACCTAAGAACGTAACCTGCTTGTCTAGCTGCAGTTTGTGGACCATCCCCTTGAGACGGTCCATCTCGGCCGTAATCTGTTCGGGTTGAGCGTCTGGCTCTCCGCCTATCACCATCAGGTGCAAATCATGCTGCCCTTGCTGAACGAGCAGCGCTATGGCGCTCAGGAGCGAGTCGAGCCCCTTTAGCGGCTCGATCCTTCCGACGAACAGGATAATTCGACGATCGTCCGTCACCTCCACGAATTCCCGCGCCTCATCGGCCGGAATGGGATAGAAGTGGGAAATGTCGACGCCGGGCTCGATGATTTCCACATTGTCAGTTTCCTGATGGTACAGCCAGCGGAATTGTGCGAGCTCGGCCTCGGTCGAGGCGATGATCCTGTCGGCCTCGCTGAGCAAGCGGCGTTCACTTGAGAGCCTGGCGGGAGAGGCAATTTCATCCGGGCTGCGAGCAACCTGATTTTTCATCTCGCCCAACGTGTGGAACATTTGGATAAAAGGTAGATCCCAGGCATCTTTCAAGGACATGGCGGCTTCGCCGCTCAGCCAGTAGTGACTGTGGATCACGTCGTATACCAGGCCCTTTGACTGGCTAAAATCCTTGATCCAGCTCACGTAGTCGTGTAAGTAATTAGGCAGCTCGTCTTTCGGAAGCGGATGCTCCGGGCCGCAAGGTACATGCACCACGCGGTTTCCGTAGCCAAGATCATGAAGCACATGAGGCACGTGCTCATCTTGCGATCTAGTGAACACATCTACCCCAACCCCTCGTCGGCCAAGGGAGCGCACGAGCTCGCGAACATAGACGTTCATCCCTCCGGCTTCCTTGCCTCCAAGGGTTGCGAGCGGGCAGGTGTGATAAGAAAGCATTGCGATTCGCATGATGTGATTATCACTCCTCAGCACTGTAATATCCAGAGTGGTTGGTATAATCTCCCCGATTTGCGAGACTGGTCGCGAACCGCCGCTATCATCTCCGGGAAACCGCATCTATGCGGTGCAGAGTTTGGCTATGCGCACTTGATGGGTGCGGCTCCACATGCAGCTTCGCACGCAGCTATGCTGCATTAGTGCCACCATAGCTCAGCTGGTAGAGCGAGCGCTTCGTAAGCGTTAGGTCGCCGGTTCGACTCCGGCTGGTGGCTCCTTCATACAATTCGCGTCGCCTATTCACGTTTCCAGCGGTTGGGTTGGCGCGCAAGTTAGCCATGGCAGAAATCTCCCCCAGTATTAAGCGCGTGCAGGAAGCCCTCGACCGGTCGGGGCTGTCACTCGAGGTAGTTGAGCTGCCGCAGAGCACGCGCACCGCGCAAGAAGCAGCGGACGCGGTCGGATGTCAGCTGGGTCAGATCGTGAAGTCGCTTGTCTTTCGCGGCACTGACACAGAGACACCCTACCTTGTGCTGGTCAGCGGATCGAATCGAGCCGATCTCGAATTGGTGGGCGAGCTCGTTGATGAGCCGGTTCGAATGGCTGATGCCGACTACGTTCGTGAGCAGACCGGTTTCGGCATCGGTGGAGTAGCGCCGGTCGGTCTGCAAAATCCGATCCGAACCATCATCGACCAGGATCTGCTGCAATACGAAGGAATTTGGGCTGCAGCCGGCAGCTCGCGGTCGGTCTTTCGCCTGTCACCCGACGATCTCCTGCAGCTAACTGCGGGCCAAGTGGCCAATATCAGCTAGCTCCGATCCAATTCCCTGATCGCACTTGCATTCATGGTGTGGGATCGCGCCTCGCACTCATGGGCTGGGATGACGACTCGCATCCATATGCTTCCTCAGCACTCGCTGAGCGCGTTCGCATCCCCGCTGGCCCGCGCCTTATAATTCCCGCATGACTGATCGATCGCCGCCCCTTGTGATCGGCATCGCAGGAGGCACGGGCTCAGGAAAGACAACGATTGCAGATGTCGTGATGGGTCGCATTGGCGCCGAGCATATCGCGTTTCTTCCCCACGACGCGTACTACCGCAATCTGGACGACCTACCCCTGGCCCAGCGGGATTTAGTGAATTTCGATCACCCAGACTCACTCGATACTGATCTCATGATCTCCCATCTCAAGAAACTCAGGGCCTGGGAGAAGGTGAATATCCCTGTTTACGACTTCACCTGCCATGAAAGAACCCCGGAAACCATGCCCCTCGAGCCGCACCCGGTCATTCTGGTGGAGGGTATCCTGGTGTTTGCCGATCCCAAGCTGCGGGATATGTTTGACGTAAAGATCTTTGTGGATACGCCGCCAGATGTGCGTTTTATCAGGCGGCTTCAGCGTGACATACAAGAGCGTGGTCGCTCAATGGACTCAGTCATTCAGCAGTATCAAACAACCGTGCGGCCAATGCATGAAGAGTTCGTGGAAACATCTAAACACTTTGCGGACGTCATCATTCCGGAGGGCGGCCTGAACACAGTCGCGATGGACATGGTCGTCGCCCGCATTTCCGCTTTGCTCGATAGACGATAAAAAGGAGGCAATAATGGGTTCAAAACAATACAGTTCTCCACCAGAGATGAGTATCGACCCTAATCTCACTTACAGCGCCACGATTAAAACCGCAGGCGGCGACATCGTGCTGCGACTATATGCCGACAAGGCGCCAAACACGGTGAACAACTTCGTGTTTCTGGCCCGTGACGGCTATTACGACGGCGTGATTTTCCATCGTGTAATTGAAAATTTCATGGCGCAGACCGGCGACCCGACCGGCACCGGTACCGGAGGTCCCGGATACAAATTCGATGACGAATTTCATCCTGATTTGCGCCACGATGGCCCGGGTGTCTTGTCGATGGCGAATTCGGGCCCCGGCACCAATGGTTCGCAGTTCTTCATCACCCATATCGAAACCGACTGGCTTGACGATAAGCACTCAGTCTTCGGGTACGTGTCCTCGGGTATGGAAGTGGTACTTGCGATCGCGGTACGCGACCCGAGCGAGCCGAGCGAATCAGCGGTGGCCATTGAGGCGATCGAGATCTCAGAGCAGTGACGGAAGAGGTAAGTCAAGAGGGGGAGATGCGCCAAACCGATTGGCGCACCACCGCTTTGCGCATATTGGCTCTGGTGGCGGCGATCGCCATCACGGTCGCAGGATATCTGCTTAGAGACGAACTCAAAGACCTGGAGGTCCTGGGATACCCCGGCGTCTTCCTCATCTCACTGATCTCCAACGCAACTATCGTCCTGCCGGCCCCTGGTTTTATTGTCACCATAGTTGCGGGCAGTATCTTTAATCCGATCCTGGTTGCAGTCGCCGCCGCAGCCGGGGCCGCGCTCGGAGAACTAACCGGCTACCTGGCTGGATACAGTGGGCGCGGGGTGTTCGAACGATCCCCCTCCTACGATCGGCTCGAGGAATTGATGGAGAAGTATGGCGGATGGACCGTTTTGGTTCTAGCTGCAACCCCAAATCCTTTTTTTGACATCGCTGGCGCGGCGGCTGGTGCCTTACGAATGCCAGTGCTCGCGTTCCTAGCTTGGGCATTTGCTGGGAAGATGATCAAGATGCTGGCTCTTGCCTACGCCGGTGCGCTCGGCATCGATTGGATTCTTGGATTACTTGGCTAGGTTTTGCGCACGCTGCATGACATTCTGCCCAAGGCTCCCCTATCTCCAACCGTAAGGTGCCCAACTGCTGCTAAGATCATGGCTATGCGCATTTTCCCACTTATCAAGCCGCAAATTGCGCCTTCTTTATGGTGAACTCTTTAAGCGCATTTTGGTCGATATCGACACCTAAGCCCGGGCCGGAGGGCACGTCGATCGTCCCGTCTGAGTTGAGCTCGAAACGAGGGCTTGCGACGTCGACTTCATAGTAGCGGTCAGTAGCCGAAATGTCCCCGGGAAGCGTGAATCCTGGCAGCGCGGCCAGGGCGAGATTCGACGCACGTCCAATTCCTGTCTCCAGCATCCCACCGCACCAGACTGGAATGTTGCGGGTTGAACAGAGATCGTGGATTTTGACCGCCTCGGTCAGTCCCCCCACTCGCCCCGCCTTGATATTGATGATGCGGCAGGCATCCAGGTCTAATGCTTGTCGCGCCATCGTGACCGAGTAAATGCTTTCGTCTAAACAGACCGGCGTGGACACGCGGGCCTGCAGCTCGGCATGCGCCTGAATGTCCTCCTCAGGAAATGGCTGCTCGATCAAGACCAATCCATATCGATCCATATTCTGGAAAACTTTGGATTGGTTGGTATCGTAAGCTGCATTGGCGTCGACCTGCAGCAGTAGGTCTGGATGGGCCTCACGCACTGCCTCAACGCACTCAAGATCCATCCCAGGCTTGATCTTCAATTTGACGCGGCGATACCCCTCATTGAGATGATGCCGGACCACTTCAAGCAGCGTCCCGACATCGTCCTGGAGACCAATCGAAACCCCAACCTCGACTTGCCTGCGTTCGCCCCCAAGCATCTCAGCCAGCGGTTCACCCTCAATCCGGCCGGCGAGGTCCCATAGCGCCATCTCAAGACCGGCCTTGGCCATAGGATGCCCCTTGATTCCCGCGACATGGTTGGGAAACTTCGATGGCGCACCCAGCTCCAATCCCAGAATAGTCGGCACGAGGAAATCCTCTAATATGTGCCAGGCCGTTCCAGTCGATTCGTAGGAGTACCAGGGCACTCGCTGCGTCACACATTCGCCCCAACCCCCTTGCCCATCTCCCTCCACATGGATCAGGAGACACTCGCGGTCCTGTTCGACATGCATCGATGTTTCGAATCGGTGGACCAGCGGCATCGAAATATGGTGGATTTCGACCGTGTCAATCTTCATGGATTCAAATTCTCCGTGCTACCCGCCGTCTTCTCTGCTCCAAACACGATGGCTATGCGCAATTTGCCCTTTAGAAACGGTGACTGTCAGGAGAAACCAGGCGGGTCATCCCAATGTGCTTTCGCCCAGACTTAGCACGTAATATGAACGGGGGTATTTTTCCCCCTTTAAATGCTCAAAATCCGTGGCTACGTATCCCGCCTCAAACGCACCTTCAAAAATCGATCGGGTCAGCATCCGCCACTCTTTTGCCAGTCCCATGTCACGGCGCTTCACGTCGAGAAAGTCGGGAGGGATTTCCACCATCACCAGGTTGCTGCTGGGCGTTTCGGCCCCTTCGCCCGGTCGCGGTAAGCCGTCATCTGCCAGTCCGGCGGAATTCAGCTTCTGCGCACCGGCGGATAGATAATTCGCGAAATCAAGGGGGGGGCGGGATCCTTCCAGCCGTGATTCCACTCGATTGGAAGTGAGCCACCAATCGACCTGAAATCGGTCTGAAGGAATGCCTTTGTTCAATCCGTCTCGCATTTCGCCATAGACTTCGCGCTTGTAGGTTCGACAAACGGCTCCCAGCCGATGGACATTTAGGTAGGCATTCACGCTCATCAGGGGATCAAAGGTCCAGGTCGCCAGCCGAATCCCTTGCTGGAGGAGCGCCGCGCGCTGCGCTTGCTTCAGAGCGACCGCCAGCCCCTTACCTCTGTGCTCAGGATGTACCCCCACCTGGTGGGAGCAGTGTTTGAGGCGCGCCATTGCGACACGATCCGGGCTTTCCTGATCGGTTCCCAGAAAACCCATCACGTACCCAACCAGCTTGTCGCCCTCCATTGCCCCCAAAACCAGGCCGCCATTTGAGGCGACCGTGAGCAGCAGGTGTGCGGGCACGATGTCGGTCTCGCTGCCGGGCCAGACGGAACGTTGCAGATCCTCCGCCTGCTCCATTTCTTGCGCGCTGGCAAGTGGTTTGATAATGACGCTAGGCATATAAGTTATGTGCGTCCAATCTGTCGGCCCATAAACTCAGCGATCCAATTGCGCTCTCCCAGATAGCGTAATTGATCAATCATCATGGAGGGTTTCAAGCCGAAGATGGTCGGCATGGCATCCAAACTTGCAGTTCGGCTGGAAGCTAAATAGTCAAACCAGAATGTGGTCAGAGGCGGATTTGGCAGGATACGCTGGAGCGCCCAAGTCATCCCCCGCAGATAAAGTGGCGAAGCATTTAGCAGCCAACGGCGACTACCGGCCGCCTGCATTACCATCTCGACCACCTGTCTCAGCGTGAGGAATTCGGGGCCGCCGACGTCGTAGATCTGTCCTACCATCGATTCCTCTTCCAGCGACCACGCCACGCAGGTTGCCAGGTCGTCCACCCATACTGGTTGGATGGCGGTCTTTCCGTCGCCTGGGATCAGAAATATTCCTGGTGAGATTCCCAATAACATTGCCAGGGAAGTTGTGAATCGGTCCCCTTCACCGTAAACGAGCGAGCTTCGAATGATGGTATACGGCAGGTCACTCTTGCGAATCGCGCCCTCGGCGAGCGCTTTCGCCCGCAGGGTTGGAAAGGCTGAGGAAGGCTCGGCGCCCAGGTGGCTGACGAAAACAATCCGGCTCACACCGGCCTGGCGGGCCGCTTCAACAAGCACACGTGTCCCTTCTACATCCACCGCCTGCAGCCCTGCCGCCAATCCGCCCCGCTCGGCCCCGGCCAGGTGCACGACGCTTTTGATTCCCACCATAGCCGCTCTCACGCCGCGTTTGTCGACCAAACTGCTGATAGCAGCTTCAACCGGGATGCCCGCTGGAAGTTCGGGAGATCGCCTGCTTGGCCTCATCAAAATCCGGACTTGATAATCAGATTGGGAGAGTTTACGAATGACGGCTCGGCCAAGAAAGCCAGTCCCGCCGGCTACGAGGACCAATGCTGTGAACCGGTTTGAGTTAACATAATCGCAGTAGAAAGGTGGGTGCTTTCGAAAGGGCCCGAATTCTATCATAGGGGTCGTGCGCGCCCTTTGCAGGGTCAAAGTGTTATACTCCTCCGAATCCCGTTTTGGCGGGTGAGCCCCGTAGGAATGAGGTCCTGGGCCGTGAATTCAGGCCCGAATCTGGCTCATAACGCGTGAATACGGGCAGATCTACGCTAATTATTTGGAGGATTTAGTGTACCGTAAACGCGTTGTCATTACCGGACTCGGAACTCTCAGCCCCCTCGGAAACACTGTAAAAGATACCTGGGAATCGCTTCTCGAGGGCCGTTCCGGGATCGGACCCATCACGCAGTTTGATGCCAGTGAATTCATCACCCGATTTGCGGGCGAGGTCAAGGGGTTTGATCCTGTATCAGATCTCGGCCATAGGCTGGCACGCCGGCTCGATCGCGTCACTCAAATGACGGTGGTAGCCACAAAGCAGGCACTGGATCATGCAAAGTACAAGATCACTGAGACAAATCGGGATCGCATCGGCGCCATCATAGGGACTGGAGTCGGTGGTATCAGTACGTTAATCGAGCAGGTCAAGCGGTATTTGGAAAAAGGCCCTCGTTGGGTCAGCCCCTTTACCGTTCCCATGATAATTCCAGATGCGCCCGGCGGCCAGATCGCCATCTCATTCGGTATGCGCGGCCCGAATTATGCAGTAGTAACCGCATGTGCTTCCGGGACCAATGCCATCGGAGAGGCAATGGAGATCATTCGACGTGGCGACGCAGATGCCATGATCGCGGGCGGATCCGAGGCAGGGATTGTTCCCATAGCAATCGCTGGTTTCAACAAGATGGAAGCCATGTCGAAACGTAACGACGATCCGGAGCGAGCTTCTCGCCCCTTTGATCTCAACCGAGACGGATTTGTTCTGGGAGAGGGAAGCGCGCAGCTTCTGTTGGAATCGCTCGAGCACGCCAAGGAGCGCGGCGCAAAGATTCTGGCTGAAATCGTAGGCTACGGCTCATCCAACGACGCGCATCACATCACGGCGCCGGCCGAAGATGGCGCAGGCGCAGCAGCCTCCATGGAGCTTGCTCTAGAAGGCGCCGAGCTCGAAGTGGACGAGATCGACTACATCAACGCCCACGGCACGAGCACCAAGCTTAACGATCTGAGCGAGACGGCTGCCATCAAGACCGTCTTTGGAGAAACCGCTTACGACATCCCGATTTCTTCAACCAAGTCTATGACCGGCCACATGCTGGGAGCAGCAGGGGGCGTGGAAGCGGTTTTCTGTGTGAAGGCCTTGGAAGAAGGCATTATGCCGCCCACCATCAATTATGAAACCGCGGATCCCGACTGTGATCTTGACTATATTCCGAATGAAAAGCGGGAAAAAGAACTTAAGCATGTGATGTCCAACTCATTCGGTTTCGGGGGGCACAACGCTACCCTCATTTTCGCCCAGCCTGAGGACGATCAGAAAGTAATCTCATGACTCGCTACGCCCATATAACCGGCTGGGGGATGGCCGTTCCCGAGCGCGTTCTCACTAATCACGATCTGGAAGAAATGTTCGAAGACGCAGACGACGAATGGATCGTCTCCCGTACTGGGATCCGAGAACGACGGATAGCAAATAAATCGGAAACGACCGCTTCACTGGGCACGCAAGCC
>SDBT01006814.1_pt1 | contig 18890 bp, 16 predicted proteins | sample 2277101 | NCBI WGS metagenome assembly SDBT01 (sample SAMN10404973, study PRJNA504765) | marine sediment metagenome | isolation source: marine sediment core GS10_PC15, 103 cmbsf | place: Arctic Ocean: Southern Knipovich Ridge | collected 2010
GAAGGCACTTGTGTTTTATGGCGACATGGGCATTTACACGATGCACCGCGTCTACCGACTTGTCGGATCATCCAAAGGCGGGAAACCCATGCGCCCTTTTTATCCCGAAGGTTGCGACAAAAGCAAATGGGTCGTCAGCAAAGAAGAGCTGTTCCATTACTATGTTCAGGGGCCTTTTCCAGACAACCAATACGCAACCGGGATACTGAAATGTATGAATCCGGACAACAGCGAACCGCATAGTGCTTCGGACATGAAACCCTATCGTCCAGATCTCAATGTGGTGCGTCTACTGAGAAGTCCGGCCAATGCTCCAGTCGAATGTATCATAGATCGGCGTCTGATTCATTATCATTATCAAAAAGATTTCCCTTTCGAAGAAATATTCAAATGGTTAGGGGCGGATCCCAATCGCGAATTCTCTTTTTCGGGGGATGGAAAGTATCGCCGCTATCTGAAATTCTCGTCTGCAGCAAACATGCGTACAGAAGTGATACAAACTTCTCCTCTGAAAATACACGTGGGGGCCATTTACAAGGATTTGTCTCTCGGCGCAAAATCTGAAGTTACAAAGCGCGAACTTACATTTGACATCGATTTGAATGATTACAAAGACGACCAGGGGCGATCTATTAGAGCTTGTTGCGGCGAAGAAAAGAAAACATGTCTTCGATGCTGGAAATACGCCCAGTTTGCAATCCGCGTGCTCAATGACATTCTGACAAAGGACTTTGGATACGAAAGGATCCTGTTTGTGTTTAGTGGCCGCCGGGGTTTGCACTGCTGGGTGAGTGACGAGAGTGCGTGCATCCTGACAGAAGACCAACGAGCCGGCATCCTTGCTTATTTGTCGCCACGGACATTCTCCTTGTCTCACCCGACACTCGAGCGCATATACAAGGCATATGGAAAGGCGGCAGCAGATGATGTGCTCGTGAAAGAACACAATTTGGCAACTGTGATGCGGCGCATGTCGCAAACAAAAACCGAAAAAGAAGTCGCACTTCAGTTGCTTTGGCCGCGTTTCGACAGCAATGTGACAGTGAAGATGAATCATCTCATGAAATTGCCTTTATTGCTGAATCCAGAAAGTGGTTATGTTTGTAAGATACTCTCATCTGATGGGCTTGGCGACCCGTTTGACAAGAAGAATGCATTATCTTCCGTTTTGCTGAAATAAAACACACGGGGATCTCAAATTCGACTCAAAATTTCGGTTTACTCTTTAATCTGAGACTTTAGCTTTGCCATGTCTTTGCCGAACCAGGTCAATGCTCGTCGGAATGCTTGCTCCCGTGCGACCGACTCGTCGGGGTCTGATCCCATGAACTCGTACCGTTCCATGATCGTAATGAAAAATCGGTGCCGATCTTTGGTTTGCATAGTTTCCACGTCTATTCCCCACCGATTCGTGGCACATAGAATGTACAGAGCTCTCTCGTGGTCTTTGCTCATTTCGACAGGTTTGTCCATTGCGAAAGAACTTTGCAGAGTGATTGGACCGAATATTTTTTTAGAAATTCACAATTGTTATTACTTTTGCCTTTTCAAAAAATAAAACCACAATGATTGCCGTCTACGTCTCTGTGATAGTACTGCTTTACTATCTTCAAACTCATTTGTATTCCGTCGAAAGCAATTCTGTGGTCATTGCGGAGCGCTGCTGGTGGCTGAAATGCACCCGATGGTATCGATGTCTCACTGCAGGCAGAAATTTCCTCTGGCCTTTGATTGATCGTCTCGCGAAAGATGCCAATGGGATGCCGGTGCAATTTCACGCACAGAATGTAAGATGCGAAACCGCGCCTTTTCAATGTCAGACAAAGGACGGATTTGACATTACAGTGAAAGCGAGTTACTTTGCCCATGTCACGAATCCCATCTCGCTTCAAGACATTCTGACCAAGGAATCGTTTGACACAAAAGATGGGTTGCAAGCTTTTGCAAATCAATGTGTAGAGGACTTGTTAAAGGCGTCTATAGCATTGATATCTGTCGAAAAAACCCCGATTGATCAGTGGAAGAAAAAACTTGCCAAAGTCAAACCCCAGGACATTGAAGCAATGACTTTGAAAAAGGCAATTAGCCCAAGCTCTATTTCTATCGAGGAAATCCAATTAGTATTGGATGTTGACGGGTCGAGTGAGCACTACGCAAAAGTCTGGAATGTTTTGGGAAAGCGTCGTTCAGAGGCCAAGAAGAAAGACATTAAAGAGTGTATACAGGCAGCAGTGGAAGAGTTGGCCAATGCAAAGGATTTCTCTGCGACCAACAGCAAAGGCGGCCTATTTCACATTAACCTTGTCGTAAACGCTCAATGAAAATGAGTGAGAAAAAAAAGCAACTTCCCTTGTTGCATCTTTACGCGAAAGATTGGCAATAAAAAAAATTGAAAGGGGGGATTGGAGGTAAAAAGGGCCCAAAACAGCATGGTTTTTTCAGTCTGCGTAGACCAGGTTGTTGCACGGACTGAGGCAAGAGGCCCCAGTTCTCCTCGACGTTTATCTGTACTTTGGAAGGATAGGAATGACACTTACTGATTTTCCCGTGCGGCCCGCGGATTTCAAGGGTTTCTTGGTTGAAAGTGACAACGCATTCTTCCGTCCCGGACAAGCTCACCACCATTTTCCAGATGAGTGCGAGGATTTTTCGCGAGGCGCGCCGTCCAGTACTGTAGATGGAGACTTCGCATCCCGGTTGGGACCAAAGGTAGGCAGCAACATAGAGCGCAACGCTGAATGTTTTGCCCCATCGACGCGGAGTGCACACAATGACGTCTGAGCGCAGCTGGTCCAGTTCGTATTCGCGCATGATTCTACCGACATTCCGGTACAGGTCCTTTCCGTAGATCTTTCTCAGACATGCACCCATGTAAGCGCGGTGGAACTTGCGCTGTGCGCTGCTGCGTTTGAACCCAACTTCATCAAGACGCCCCAATGCCTGAATGAGTGCCTCGAGGCGTTCGTCGCCCGTGGTTTTCTCGCGTGCGTCGTCGATCGCACCATAGTATTCCCATTTCGGGCAAATGTTCAGTTCCTTGCGGCATTCGTCAAGATATCTCTTCTGGTCGTCTTTTGCAATGGAAAGAGTCCAATTGCACAAGGGTAGTACTGAAGGTATGGAGGTTGTCATTGTCTTTTTTTCTCTTCTTTTCATTTAGAAGAATGAAAATGGATATATACTTTATGTGTATGGAAAATACAATGGTATTAAGGCCCTTGAAACGACGGCTATGGACAATCCGTTTGATGAAATCAAAAAATTATGGAAGGATTATGAGGGGAAAACCGACAAAACCCAAAACGTCAAGGATGAGCTCAAAAGAGTTGTATTCGAATGGAATGCGAAATATTGCAATTACCGCTACAGCCACGACAATGACATCGCCACAGCACTGCCTCCGTTAGTGGGTACGGGCCGAGGCGTGGAACTCGTCAAACATGTCATTATACAAGATGACTTCAAAATACTGCACATCGTCGCGATTTTAATTCGAAAAGAAAATACAAACGAATTCCATACGAATGACACATACTCTGCCGCTGGAGGTGTAGACCACTGGGAAAAAAAGTATCGAATCACGGCAACGACAGGCGGGAATACTTTACTCAACGAAACTTTTCCGAATATTGTAACATCAATGAAAGGTATTCGAGTGCAGGAGTACAACAAAAAACTGAAAGAGGGAGACATTGTTAACGTTTCGTATTGGAATCAAGTCCCCGAAAAAGATAACCCAATTTATCCAAATTACGACGTAATGGGGGTCATTTCGAAAATTAATAACGGGAATGTGACTTTGGGAGTGTTTATGTCTGGAGGTCTTGTACACAGGAGCCAAAAGGCTGTATCTATCACTGATTTTGGGGACGTCGATACTATTACTATACCTATCTGGGCGAGTGAAAAGATATTACGTCTACAAGACAAAACGCTAGTCGACGTTTTCAAGGACCAAAAAGAGCTTTATGCCAAATTACAAAATGCTCTTGTTCAGATGAAAAACATGAAAATTGGCCAGTTTGATGAAAATGGGAAGTTTGTCAAAACCACAGAAGTGGAATCAAACCCCGGAGAAGCGACGCTATTTTATGACGAAACCATTGGGGCATATTTCACGTATCAAACCTTTGTGGGCCAGTTTTCATTGTCACCCTCAAGAACCAGATTCGCGGCATTGAAAGACGAGAAACCATTCACGACCCTCATGAATCAGTTGCAAAACAAAGGGGTGTACTCGTATGACAGTAGTTGGGGGCCCAAAAGGGTGAGAGAACTACAAACCAAATTGGGAGGCATAGTCCGCCCTTTAGCCACGGAATTCGATAAGCGGTACACGTACTTGTTGGGGATCATGGGAACGGAACCCGAACCCTCAAAGGTGGTACCGGCACTGGAAGACCTGACAGCAGAAAACATTCGGTTGGCGGCAGTTATTACCAAGCAACTTTTTGAAATCGATCAGTTGAAAAAAAACGTATTGAAGGTCTCAAATTTGCAGAAACAATTGAGTGACAGAGACAAAACCATTGGATCATTGGAAAAAGAGTTAAAAGAATCGACGGCGGCGGTTAAAAATGGGGTATTGGAAACAATGGCCCAAAAGGATATAGTGAAGAAGCTCCAAAAGAAAATCGAGAAGATTACTCAAAAGGATATAGTGGAGGATCTCGAAAAGCAAATCGAGAAACTTACGAAAGAACTTGAGGCCCAAAAGATGCCAGTCCCTCCAACAGTCAAACCCAAAATCTCCAAAGAAAGACAAGCCATTCTGAATGAGATCGAAGTAATGAGAGCCCAAGTGACCGCTCTCGGCAATCGATTCAAAAAGATGAGATCGGGACGTGAAAAGGAAGCCCTGAACGGCATTGAAATCGCACTGCAGAAAGAACTGATTGCCCTTTTAACACGTTGGGCAATACTGGATGGAGATCTATAACTCTTTATTTACACTTTGGAAAATCATCCCCCGACACCGTTTATCTCCCAAAGAGTATTTTTTTACTGTTTTTTTGTATTTCTCCAAATGCTTCATTTAAAAAAAGTTTGGCTGTTCAAAGCAACCCTTTGTCATTCGCTTTTTTGGACAAGAAAATGAAAGGCATCACTGCGTTAGACGATGTGACTCCGGCTGAATACAAAAAGAGGCAGCCTGCCTTATCAAAGACATTTAAACGTTATGCATTGGCAACTGTGCTGATAGAATACACACTGGCTGGGATGTCGATCGCGCTCATTGTTATATATTGGAACACTGGATTTGTATGGACCCAGTTTCTGCACTTGCCGATGCTCATCAGGGCTATGTTGCTATCGGGCGTTGAACTGTGCGATCGCATTGAAGTGTACAAAATCCTGGGGGTTAACAAATACTATAAGATTCTGCGCCACTTCACTCGCTATCCAAAGTTGGCATGGTGGTTGCTTTTGGGATTTACAAGTTTGTATCTGTTATATTGGTGGATTCCGATCGTCCACATTGTGCATTTTGTGAAAAACGGGCTCGTCGTAACTGCCCAGTTCCCTCTTTATATCATCCTCGACGTCCTCTTTTTTGTTGAACATTGGATCGCGGTGCATTTGGTATACAAAAAGGGAGTGGTGGAAAACGTCATGCGAAAAAGTCCGGAATTGCAATACTGCAGAAGAAGTAAAAAATCCCATCGTGCTCGATCAATTTTTGAAGTGTAATAAATTGACTTTTATAAAAAACAATGTTACAAAGAGAGCACGAGGCTGTTGTCGTTTTTGTTTGTGCCACTTCCCGTCCGGCCTTTGATTTTAGTACGGCGGTGTCCATTGGATGTCTTGGCGTTCTTTGGGCTCTTTCCTTTCATCCCAAATGCCTCGCATTCATCCGGACTGAGTTTCAGTTTCTTCGCTACGACACGCACTTGCCATCCCATGTGCAGCATATCATTTCCTTTGATACCAAGTCGAACGAGATGGGTTTTCTGAAGCCCCAACAGCTCATTCCAATCTGAGAAGCGGCCCTCCATCTCCTTCATTTTGATTTTGGTCAAGCCACTTTTAATCATATCAGGGACTGTCCACCCCATTTGCCCCAATTCCTTAATTGAAAAGTTATACTCTACAAATGCATCGAATGTCATTTCGAGATCTTGCATCAGTGTCTTGTAATTCACATTGTATAATTCAGTAAGAGCAATGACAGGCGCAAAATCGGCGTCTCCGATCATTTCTCGCCTGAATCCCATTTCTACTAGATCGTCCCATCGCTCAATCCCAATACGATAGTAAATTTGTGGCAGCGTCACCCCTGCATTATAAAGTGCGTCCATATCAAGGCCCTTTTCGTTCAGATATTCCTTGTCGATAGTGGCGTTCTTGATCTTGTTCAATGAATAAACGCCCTTTGTGAGAGAATTCTTCTGAGAAAAACTGAGATCGGGGACGGTTTCTTCGTTGACGTGCCGCTGCACCTTTGAGCCTTGTTTTCCGTACTTCCCCTCCACCATCTCCAAAAGTTCTGGATCATCGGCATAATTGATTGGAATGCCGCCTTCAAAGGGGTCATAGTCTTTTCCGCGTAGTTTTTCTGGGAGAGCGAACTTGTTACATTCGGGACAGTTTCCGCGGGGTTTCCCCAGCCAATGCATGGCGCCAGTGCACTCGATGTGGTATATATGCGAGCACTGTGGGATGAATGCATACGGCCTCCCCTTCACTTCTACGTGTTCTCCGCATAGTAGACATTCTTCATTTTTGGCGTGGATAACATAAATTCCCAAGGGGGCCGTTTCGATTTCTATATTCCCGAAATTGTGTTGTCGAGGCGCGGTGGTACGAAGAGGTCCTGCGGTCTTTGTTTCAACTTGGGTAGACTCTTGAACATGCGCTTCCGTCTTTGAGTCAACTTGGGTAAGCTCCTGGCCATGCACTTCCTGTTTAGATACAAGTGCGGGAGTGTCATTTTGGGGTGGCGTAACTGGCCGGGCACGCCTTTCTAAGGTCAGTATGTCCTGAGGTTGCGACAAGGGCGTTTCCACTTTTTGTTTTGCGGCAACATAGGGTTTTGGTTTCTGACGCACGGCTTCCATGGTCTAAAGACGGTTTTAAAGAACAAGGAGGTATCATTGAATATATAGGAATAAAACGACAACCAAAACCCTTCAAACTACTCCCCATTTTATTACAAAAGGGCCGGTCTGTCCACATTAAAAAAAATCATCGATTTTCAGTATAGTATCTTTGGGTTTTCTCTTTTTTCGGCTTGAAATTATTATACGCGTGCCTCGCACCTCGAGAAATGCCCCCTTAGGGTCCTCGATACCCAAGATATTGCGTCTCGTCCAATTGGAGATCCAACTGTTCCCATGTTTCAGGTCCAGCAAGAAAAAAATTGCGAGCATGGATAGAATGTGCCATGCGCCATGCAGATATGGATACCTAGAATCTTCTGGCTGCCCCGCTCCTATGTAAAGGCCGAATGCAATGCCTATGAGAACCAGCGCAAATAAAAGATTCACCACATGAAACCTGGGAATGCCTCGAATAACAAAGGAAAGGATGAAAATAACGGCCAACGCAATCACCCCCACTACCACAGCACCGAAAAATGCTTGGTGGATAAATTCAAAGGTGGGGATGAACACCACGGCTTGGAATACAAATAATAGAGCCACTCGGTAATCCCATCTCATGCCAAGAAAATACAGAATGAGCCATACCAGCGTTATAAACACAAAAAAGCTATCCGCTGCTTGGTGTGTCTGGTAAAATACGGTATCGGGGCATGTATCTCGCACTACACAAAAGAATTCGGCTTGGCATGCATGATATAATAGCGAGAAAACAAATACAGCTATAAGGAGAACAGCCTCCGGAACAAGCCATAAATAAATTGCATAGAGGAGAGCCGGGACAATTGCTAAATTAGAAATGACGAGAAATAGCCCCTCTGGTGCGCTTTGGATGGGGCCGTTATCCATTGTTGTAGAGATCTGACCAACGCCGCTTCACAGTAGAAATCAATGAATAGATATTGTTAATGTGGTGTGCAGGTTTCTGTGTCGATTCGTGGATGGGGGAGTGGTAATCTCGGTTCAATACTGTTTCCGAGAGATTGAGCAAGTACTCGTACGTGATCAGATTGGTGATGCTGTGTAAACCAAACGTCTGCGACCGCGCCACTTGGACTGACAAATACCACACGAAAACCACCGCCAAAAGTACTAATATAGTCCCAAACAGTTCCCAGGTGCGTTTGACTATTTTACATATAAGGTATAAAAAGAACCCGGCAAAGATAATAAAGACAGCAAAGAGGAGTGTGTCTTTTTCGATCATCTGTGGGTCTTCTGGTCAGTTACGTTGTGCAATAAACGAAGTAATCTTTAGATATAGACCATGGCATTAAATGGAGTTACAAAGGCATAATGGGGGAATCTCAGGCCCTCATTAATACTGTGCTCAACGATATCAAAGCAGAAGATGAGTACGAAAACCTCATCCCCAAAACCAAGAATATTATCCACAAATTCTCTTATCGTGCACATGGCGGGCGATTGAAGGGATACAAGAAAAACCAGGAATCCCAAACATTCGATGTCATTTTGAAGGGGGATAAGCAGACTGAGCCAAAAACACGCATTGACCTTATAGAAACTGGAATGGCTTTGCTTATGCAGCGCTACGACACATTCGGCCCGTTTCATCAGTATCCCAAAACGTTTTTTGTGGGTCCTTCTCTGTGGGATAACAAAGAGATCAAACTCCTCGGAGTCATCGAACTCCTCGGAGTCATCAAACTCCGAGGAGTCATTGATTCCGACCCTGCCGATCCGCGCCCATATATACGTGATGTGGATCGTCTGATTTCGGCTGAAGTCGATTCAAAAGGCGTCTCGCTTTATATTGTCCAAATGCTGCACGATGATATGTCATCCCCGGGGACAGTGCAGGCGCACTCGGTGCCCTACAGATTCTACCCAAAAAATACCACACTGCCTACATACGAGTTGAAGGAGAGGGTGCCCTCCGTTACGGAAAATCTTTTCAGAGATGGATCACTATACAATTTCAATCGGACATCCGAGATTGAAATTAAAATTGAAAGCGAGTCCCCTCACCTTTCTGCACTTGCAGTCGCAGGATACTTTTCACGCAATAGAAAAGCAGTATGGAATGAAGACGCCCAGACGGAAGCAAAAGCCTTGGCAGTAAACAAGGACAATCTCAACCGCATGCTGGCAATCATTTTAACAGGCCAGAATCCTTATGTGGCTCCGGAAGACAAAAACCAAAGAAACCATCCCGTGCCGCCCGGAAAGGTGACTGCCGATCGCCTAGCGTCTGTTTTGAAAAACGTGGTTCTACCCCCGCCGGTTCCGGTCGAACCGGAGCTGGCTAAAGCGCGCATCAGTGAAAGAAAAATGCCATTCCGAGAAATTACCAATTCAGACGACGAGTCAGTTTCTTCTACCGACGAATCATTCGTCAGAATTTCGGTTTGGGGGGGCTATCCTCAATCAGACGACGAACTTTTCACTGCATTGGATGAGTAATCTTTTCCGTTTTATCAATGTTTTTTATTTGCCCAAAAAGGCCCGCATGGTGTCACTAAATTTTTTTGTTTGTCCAGTAAGAGTGTTTTGTGATGGCTAGTTTTAATGGTGATTGATATTAAGAGAATGAATTAGAGTGAGTGAATAGAATCTGACGAAAGGTCCATACATCTTTCCATCTCGGTACCCAAATTCGTGCCCTTGCCGCCTTTTCAGGTAGATGGCAACCTCGGAAACAATAGCGGAAAATGTATTCGATGTCTACAACAAAGAGAAAGACCAAGGAAAGAAATATGCTGTCAGCAGGCATGCGTTTGAATGGTGGTCAAGTCTCGATTTCAAAGAAGATGCATTGACTGCAGGTGTCTACCCCGAAGCCGGTTTTATTGAGGGGCGCATACCCCAACAAATGCTCAAAGACGATGAAAAGAGTTACTTGGAAAATGATACTTCATTCAGAATCCCTGCGGTAGACATGATCTACAAGAAAGCCAAGGGTGAATTCAAGGGGTTCGAAAGCACGGAGAAGGGGGTCGAAAGCACGAAGAAAATGCACGAGACTGTGTGGATTTTATTCAAGACAATTCTCTTCAACAGGGCGGCTGTGGTATTCCCTGTGGATTCCGTTCAGGAAAATCCGGGACAGGATTACTACGCTACATTCAATTTGTTGATTCGAGATGCTTCGCTTCAGGCAAATGTAGGTGCCGCGAATGAAAAATTCAAAATCCTCGCGAGCGCCTTTTCGCGAGCTGTTCCAGCTGATCCTCCGAAATACCATAAGCAACTTTCCACTGAATTGGTCCGATTCGTAGAGGACTATACGGCCAATTTGGGAAAGAAAGGCGTCAGCGAATATGTCACCCTCAAAGCTGTGGAAGTGGCCCCGGAAGCTAAAATGCCGCCCGCTACTGAGCAGATAACATCGCTCCAGGAAGAAATAAAAACGCTAAAACAAAAAATGAAGACCCAAAAAAAAGAAACTGAAGGTTCGATTACTATCCTCAGCAATCGAATATCCGAATTCAAAGGCATTGTGGAAAGTTTTGTGGGTAACTTGATAGACGCGGAAGCGGCATCATTTTCAAAATCCGAACTTGCGAATATCCTTGACAAAGAAGGATTCATCCCATATGCTGCCCCTGAGATCAAAGAATTGAAGACTAAATAAAATCTGTACTACACATTCACCACAAACGCGACCCATTTTCTTTTTTGATCCGCATTACAATTCCTTGGCAAGAAAAAATGCCACGCACCAATGCGAAACCCCATCTATTAATGCAAATTAGAGTACCACGCAAGAAAACACCAACCAATTTTTTTTTCTCTACAAACATCATTTGTATTTGTGCTATACTTATCCGATTCCATGATGGAATCGAACAAAAGAAGACTTCCAGTTGATTGGCACAAAGAGTCTTCAAATTAGCGCAACGACCACACCTTCTTTTACCTGGCAAGTGTATTTTCCTCAGTGACCAGACCTTTGGTACGACAAAAATGCCAACCAAAGCGGAAAAAATATGGGGCCCATGGGCCATTTACATTGGATACGTGGCGATGATGCTTCTTTTTTTGTTGGTTTGGTGGACTGCATTCGTTGCATTCATCGACGCTCCCACTGTCAGTGGATACTTATCTCCGAGGACACTATGGATCGAACTAGTCGTGGCATTTGGTGCAAGCGCGATGATGGTGGTTGGACATGTGCTACTCACCTGGTCGTGGTGGTCTACGGCAAAGGTCCCGGGCGAGGTCGTGCGCGATTGGATGCTCTGGTTCTTTATCAAGGCCACACTCGTCACCGGTTTCCTTTTCGGTCTCGTCATCGATCTCGACCGCGACTTTTTCGATGGCGGATCCGTCTTCCCGGGAGGCGTGTTTGCAAACAACGTCGACGAAAGTGTCCTCTTGGGCACTACGATCAATTCTGCATACCACCGTACATTTATCGTCCTTGGCGCTGTGATTGTATTTTTGGGAGCCCTCATCTATATTGCAGCAGTAGATCACATTTACAAAATGTGGCTCTCTTTCAGTAGTAAGACAGAATCCATTTTGGACATGCCTACTATTGCGGAGAAGAGATTTTCCTCTTCTCATTCCAAGAAGAAAAACAAAAATGACGCGATTTCGCTGGCGGATACTATCTGGGGCTCTGGAGTTAGGGATTAGGACCGGGCTTATTCGGGCGATGGTTTTTACAATAAGAACTTCTTTTTATGAAAGTCATTGTCCTGTACTCTTTTTTTTATTCTCAACACAAGCGAGGGACGGCATGCACATTGTTTTTCTTTTACTGCATAAGATTTTTCCTCAATACAACTAGAAAAAAAAGTGGACGTGTTTTTGAGATATGCAATGTTTTTTATTCAAGTTTGCGGCTGTTTTTTTGGCCACTTCGCATCGCACGGCACCCAAAATAGATAGACATAACAACGAAGAACAGAATGAGGAACAAATATCCCATGGAAATCAGATCGTATCTATCAAAGACGACATGTCCAGCGTGGTTCTCCAAAGTCTTGTATCCTAAATGCAGTATGTCGCTAGCGCCGAGAGATCCACCGGTGTGTTTTTCTTGAATTGGGAACGATCCACTATCGGGAACAACTTCCATTGTGTAAGGGAAATCGCCAAGGAGGTTTAGATTTTATGAAAAATGAGTCGATGTGTGCTTTTGGCTGAATTGCGTAGATTTATAATTAGTTTTTCTCATTACAATTTGTGTTGACGGGGCCGTGTTCTATGAAAGAGGAGTGGGCCTAACTCAATATTTTAAAAGTTTGGAATATAGTGAATGCGACAACAACAACGGCATAAATGGATACCGCCTTTTCCGCTGCGTTAAGATTACTCTCCCCAATCTCGTCGGAAAGAAATAAAAGGAAAAATTGGATAACAAGGAAGATCCCGAGCGAATAGATAAAGTCCATGATTTCCAAGATTACGCGTTGCCATGCCTTGTTCCCTTTCAATGTCCATATCTTTGATAGTCGCGAACGGATGTAATTGTCGACTGACATCCATGTTAGAAACAGGGCGATCGTAATAATTGACACTTCTAACTGCGATGGGAGATCTCGAATCTCATTAAAAATGAATGACGAGAAGAACCCTATTACAACAGCAGCAATACGATTCCACACGCGCATGATACTGGCGGAGTTTAATTCGTCGCCCCCTGCTGACATGCTCCCTTTTTTTACTGTATCAAAAACATGGAATACATAGCGAATGACACTTTAGATGCTCCACTCTTAATAATTGAACTGTCTCAGGAAAATGCGCCAATTATCGATTTGTACAGATAAGCGCTCGCTTCAAATAGTATGAGTAATATGGAGAGTAAAAAATCCGCAAAAATGGTTGTGCGTTTTTTGAGCTCCTTCGATTCGATTATCATGTCCGTTTGAATGTGATGAAACGCGCGCGCTTGATCTTCAGTTACAAATGGGTGCGTACTAATGTCATCGATAGTTGTGAAAATAAGCAAGGAAAGTGCGACGATAACAATTAGAGTTCCGAGTGATATCAGAAAGAATGAACAGCCGACTCGATATAAACACAGCGGATTGAAATACCAATGCGATTTTTTATCTTGACGCGTATTGTCCATTTTCAGGGTGTGCAGAATTTTTATGAATGTACTTTAGGAAAATGGATGTAAAATTTTCATACAAACAAAAAGAAATTGGTACTGAATATTTGTGTTTATCCTCACAATGGAAAGGAAGTGTTCGAATCCTCAATGCCTCAATGACCAGATTGGAGAGCAACTAAAGACGTGCGGTGGTTGCCATGAACAATTGTATTGTCGCAAAGAATGCCAAATCGAACACTGGAAAAATGGGCACAAAGTAGAGTGTTCTGCTATTCAGAACAATAAAGATTGGACCAAAGACATAGATAAATCTCTGCGACCGATCATTCAGAATCTAGAAACCCATGCCTCGCAAAATCTCAAAGACATCGTTGAATTTATCACCGGAAACGAAAAATGCAACTCTTCCTGGCATGCGCGCGCAGCTTCAGAGTATTTGAAGCATAAACGAGGAGCATTGTTCTATCAGTTTCCAAATACAGAAGAGATCAGGCGATTCATTCTATTCGAGGAAGAAATCGCATCGTTGTCTTTCCGTGCAGAATATGTACTCGAATTCGACCCACGGTTCCACATATTCAACAGCTTCAAAAAAACAGTCGCAATCTATACACCACAAACCCGTTTCGTTTTGTTCTTGGCAGTGGATTATGCACCCAAAATGCAATCACACGCAATTGCATCTATCCCCGGTATTGTGGCTCTTAGAGAAAGTAATGACGCGACTACAACATCGCCTCGATTTTCGAGTCCAAACATGCCGTCCGACGATGAATCGACCGGGAGAAAATTCAGAGAGAGTTATGCGTCGAATATTATGAAGCTCTTACGAGAAAAGGGAGTCTTATCAGTCTCAGACGAATTCCAAAGCGATTTGAATTCGTACGTCAAGGACAACAAACCCTTTTACACTGTTGTGAAAAACGGCACGGATTGCATAGCAATTTCTTGCAGGCCTACAAAAAAATTGTAAAAATCGAAAGGACAATCCCCTCCTTGATATTTTTTTCAATAAATTTTTATGGTTTTTTCACAGCATTCATACATACAAATTTTCGAAACAAGATCACTTCTCGATGGGCATCAATACCGAATGGAAAAAGATCATCAAAAGAAATCCTCATGTCTTTGGAAATTGTTGGCTAGACGGAATCCCTTCTCCGCATAACATCACTACGGTGATCGACGACTTTACACTGTATTTACGTAGTTTGGCGTATGGAATCCAATCATGGGACGACTTGGCAAAGAGGAGTCAAAGGCGCATTCAGGAAAATACGGACACGACATTGCGCCGATACGTCGTGGCATTTGATGAGGGTGAATCTGTCCCTTCGGCTAAAAAACCAAAACAGGACCAACGCGACAACGCCAGTGCCAGTAAGGCCAACCCCATCCTCCCATTCTCTGCAGAAGAAGAAAGTCAGATAAAAGTGGGCGAAGTCCCTTTTATCCCCTCGGGTATAAAAGTACCCACCACTCAATTTTTTGTCGAGCGCCTCATGGCATCGCGCAGGAAACACTTTGACATACAGGGGTTCATCACGAGCGAATTGCTTTCTTTCAAATTTCCTTACGAAAGCACTAAAAATTCCATACTTGTGATTGATGGAGGGAACATGGAACATTACAAAAAGCACAATGACGTGTATTCCAAAAGAGTGATTATATCGAAAGATGACATCGAAGAAGATTTTGATGCCGTTACGCCCTCTGGTCAAAACCATTGGGTGACAAAAGACTTTAGCGTCAAGGCGCATCCAGGAAAGCGTCGCAAAAATGTGGTAGTGAATACCGAGCGAGATGACACATTCAATGAAGTGGAAGTTTCTCAATCCGGTGGCATTGGTGAATCCGATGTCAAAATCCCACGGCATATTTCAGAGCATGGAAGTGGCGATGTGTATGTGCACAGTTACGATACCGACATGATTTGCATTTTACTTTTGAACATGAAAGATTGGATTGACACTACGACCCTCCAAGTGCCATTTAACGTATACTTGAATTTAACTGCGGATCACGGTATGCCAGAGATTTTGGATGTGCTGAAAATGTGGCGTAGCATCATGGACTATTTTAGAGACAATTTGAAGAATGTGACATGTCCAATCGAGACGATTGTCATGTTGATGCTCTTGTCTTCAAGTGACTATGTCGAAGGCTTTCCTCAAATAGGCCCGATGACCATTTGGACCACATTCTTTGATTGCGGGCACAAAATATTATTTCCTGACGATTCCACATCGGGATTTATTGATGAATATGGCTCATTCCAGTCGCAAGAACTCCGCGTCAAGTGCGTAAACTCTGATATTATTTGTAGGGATTCGAAATACCGACACGCCATCATGTGCGTAAACTCCGATATCATGTGTGGGGATTCGAAATACCGCCACACTATCATGTTTGACGAAAACAAACTTTACGAATTCCTAGTTCTCATGTATCAAAAACGTTTTTATCCCCAAATGGCACCGTCGACTCCCATAAGTCGTGCGATGGAACATCTGAGAAGCAAAGTGGAAGAGAGACAGGCGGAACTTGACGCAAAGAATGCTCTGGATCGGACGAAACGGAAAAAATGGCGGATCCCTTCCGATCACAAAATCTACGCCATTTTCAGACAAATTTGGTGGAACATGGACTATTGGATGAACGGGGGGAAAGAATACCCTTTCATGGATCCTACTGCTATTGATCCCAAGTCTAAACTTTCACGCCACGGTTGGACCACAAATGACAGTGGAGGAGTCAAATTTGCCGAACGTGTCCACATATTCAAAAAGATATGAAATGCCCGATTCAGTGCGCATATGAAGAAGAAAAAAAGTCTTTAAATTTGTCCAAAAAACAAGTTGAGGCTTCTTTCCACGTTTTTGAACTTGAAGTTTTCGGATGAAATAAACGATAGCAAGCTCTTGACAGGTTCTTGATTCTGTTTATCCCGCGGCAGCACCTCCATCACGGCTTTTGCAATGCGATCACGTTGTTCTTTCGGATCTTCTAACTTCAGCGATTCCAACAGAAAAATTCTCAACAAGAGCAGGAACGGGGCGGATGTGTCGTCTGCCACTTGTTGAATGGATTCGTCGTAGCAAAAATTTGTAAATGTCAAGCTGTTCCCAAACATCTCGTTTTTTTTTACGAGAAATTCTTCCCTTTTCATGGAATCTCTAATGAAATGCAGCATTTTCTCAGACACATAATCTAGGTCCATTGCCATACTTGCATCCGCGAACAGTCCCACTTTTATTGTCCAATTGAAAGGGCCGTGCAGAATTCGGCGATGACACCAGACTCTCAGCATCATTTTCAATCCTCTGCTCTTTTCTAGTAAGATCTGAATATCTTTTTGCGTCGCTTCATTGAATGGGACCTCTTCGCCTCGGTCATTGAATTCCCATGTACTGGTAATCATGTGGGCGCTTTCTGTGCTCCCATTGGAAAAGAGAGCTGCCCATAATTTCGCCCCAGTGTCCATTGTGAAAAAAAAAATGATTTGTTCAAGTGAAAAAACACTTTTAATTTTTTTGAGGTAAGGGGAAAAAAGAAAAGTAATCGATAATACACAAAAAAAAATCCCATCCCCCTTCCAAGTTAATAAAAAAGGGAGGTATGAATGGACCCTTTTACAATTGTCTGTACTTTGTAAGAATCACAAAATACAGCGAATGCGGCTCCGAAATCACTCTTTCTCGCGCAGTTACTGAATTGGAGATGCCCTCCATAATTTCACACGAATGTGTCCAATCCGTTTTGCAGGCCTTTTCACAATTCGTGGCACTGGCCTTTTTCTTGTAGGCGCGTGATTCGATCACACGCGGAGTCGAACCATTTGGTTTTTCCGTGTTGAAATTCGAATTGTCGTCTTGGAATGGACGGGACAATCTAAACCGCACATCATTAAGATCGCTGATCTGCATCCGCTTATTGAGGTTCTCCTCAATCATGCCAATCAGCTTTTCCGCGCTCTCAGCATCCGCTTCGTAGCAGTGATTCAGCACTTTCATCTTTTGGGAGATCTTCTTCTCCCCCTGTTGCTCACGCGCGGCGTCGAACATGGCCATCACAGGATGGCTTTCATGGATTAACACCTTCCCTGACGAGACGAATTCCTTGAGTTTCTTGTCATAGTGCCCGGGCACCTCGGTGATGCCTTCCCTGATGTTCGCTGCAGTCCGTCCAGGGTACTTTTCAAAAAATGAGTGGTCCACGGGGAGTTGAGACGCGGAGATCAAAGTCGTCTCGTCGGATTTCTCTTTATGGGAGAAATCCTGATTCGGCATGATAAAAAAAGAGGCTGATTTTCCGGTGGAAGTGTAGTTTTTTTTCGTCTTGACATTGTCGCCGAGCCCAACGACCTCCAGGCTCAATGCACACGGGAAACTGCTCTTAACGTCCGTGATCCACATGTTGTCGATCATGTGACTCTTCTTTTTGGCGCCATTTGCGACCGGCCCGTCTTTGGAAGAGGATTCTGTCGGGCCGTAAACCCCGAGAGCATCAGCAGAGATACCCACTTCAGGATCACTGCTCAACTTGTTAAAGCCGGATAGAGACCCGGCGATACGGTATAGCGTCCTTGAGTAGTTCCATTGCACCTCTTCTTTCTCCGGTGCATCTTTCAATCTGTTTTTGATTTTTTCTTGTTCAAAATCCGATTCGTCGGATTCATCAAATTCTTCTTCCTCGCCTTCGCTGCCACTTTCAGTGGTAGTGACGTCATCTTCGTCATCCTCTTCCTCTTCCTGTCTCATGCGTCCCTTTCTTCCTTTGCGGTCATTCAAAAATTCGCTTTGGCAAACTGTACGACTCATGGTTCGCTCGGATTCAGAAATACTCTTCTATGGAGGGATTCAGATGTCTGATTAGTCGACTTTATGGAGAGAAATATGGATTTCACAATTAGATTGCATCGAATAACAAACCTTTTTTTCCTTGACGAAAATCCCAATACAATTTCCGGTGGGGCGATAGGCTTGAGACAGTAGACGTGTTCAATTAAGGATTGCGTACAGAAAAAATACATATAAGGCTTCATTACAATTGAGAGTGTAGAAAACACGTAAAATTCGTTGTCCTCCATAAAAAGTGCACATTTTTAGACAAAGAATGAGGATATGCAGGAATCCATAGAATCTTTTTGTACTCTTCGCGCACTCCATTCGGCATTTCCTGTCTTTGGATTAATAGTGCGCTTCACTATGTATTGATTTTTTAGACGCAACACCACAGCATATCTATCTTGTATGTTGAATTTCCTCATGCCCAATTGGAGATATTGCTTGGGGTAGCGTAGCATGGAGGTTGCCATCTCGAGCGCCACCAATTCGGCAAAATCCCCTCTGATTACTAAATCGTGCTGCAAAAACTCCACACCGACACTTGCACCCCATTCGACGCGTTTGGGGTTGCGGATAATATTGAGTGCGCTATCGATTGCCGCCACAACAACAGGCTTGATGCGCACTTTCCCGCTGTTTTCGGGCGCTTCCACCCATGCGCGTCGGTGTTGGTAGGGGGCTGTGGGGATGTCCTTGAATGTGGCAGTTCCCTTCCGAAGACGGCTCAGGCGTTTGCGAGTTTCATCGAATTCCTGTTCCAATGCCGCCAATTCCTTTTCATTATTTTCGGTTTCGAATTCAAGAATGCGCCGATAGAAAGCCAAAACTCGGGGATATCCTTCTGCCACTCGGAATGGAATGAGGCCTTCATTTTTTTCCCTTGCCTCATTAAGGAGGTCGAGAGACCTC
>SDBT01006815.1_pt1 | contig 18886 bp, 49 predicted proteins | sample 2277101 | NCBI WGS metagenome assembly SDBT01 (sample SAMN10404973, study PRJNA504765) | marine sediment metagenome | isolation source: marine sediment core GS10_PC15, 103 cmbsf | place: Arctic Ocean: Southern Knipovich Ridge | collected 2010
TCATACGGGAGCCTAGCGCTCTACAGGACATTTGCCCCTCAGTGGGAGGATGCAAGGACCGATGTGTATCGGAACTCGAAATCCTACGTGGAAGGAACCATTCGAGACTTGCGGCGGCTCAAGCGTGAGTACGAGAAAGCCGATGAGTCACAACAGTCATCGTTGCGGACCATCATCTTGCAGCGCTCTGATGAGTTGGACTATGACCAGTTACCGAGCGATGTTCGCCGATTCCTCGAAACCCTTTAGGAGAGTGCTATGAAGTATTTTTTGTTGTGCGTGTGTTGTGTAGTATTGACCGGCTGTATCGAGAACGTACCCAACGCCGACAGGCGACAAGCAAAGGAGACGCAAAAGCGTTTGCTGGAAGCCAACAAGCAAGTCGGTATGCCCGACATCGTGAACTTCACGGAGCTACGGCTGGCGAGGGACATCCTTGAACTGCGTGACCAGGAAACTCTCTTGACGTACACCTACTTGGTGAGCCTTGAGGGTAAGCTGGTCTTCCTTGGCGAGTCCATCGGCTACGGACTGCCATACAGTGTGCAGTTTACCAATCCCGAAGTGGAAGTCTATCGGTATCAAGGCGGCTATGGTACACTCCCGCAAGCCGACCCGAATGGTCTCTTCATGCCGGATGGATTGTCCGCCACTTGGATTTTGCTCAAGGACCCCGACACCGGAGAGGCTCGACCAACCTACGTCGAACCGAGCATCGTTGTCAGTCCGTTCAAACTTCATTGAGGAAATGGCAAATTCAAATTTTGCTACGATTATTGCTTGACAAGTCGGTAGAGTGTGTTATACTTGTAGTGTAAGGCAAACATAACATAACACTCACCAAGGAGAGTCAGATGAAAATCAAAGCAATCGACACTGGAAAGTTCGTGACAGTATACAACGAAGGCGAAGGCAAAACGGACGCCGTCTTGTTGGAAGTCGTCGATGATGTGTGCGAGGTGTGGTATCCACATCTTCAAAACGAGAGTGGAGGCGTAGGCAATCGTAGCCTCGTCGAAACAGCCGCTATTGTGGCAATTGGTCCGCCGGTCGCGGTCCATGTACCTCTTTTCTAACCTGGGAGCCATCATGCTCTAGTCAAACTGAGGCAATGAAGACTGCCATGCCGTAAGCTGTAAGAAGCAGTCATAGTGTCGCAGACAGGAGAAAGAACATGATTCGGAAGTGAACTACGTAGTGTGGGCTGGAGTAGTTTAGCGGTAAAACACCACCGAGGGGTGGAGTCGTGGGTTCGATTCCCGCCTCACCGTGAGCCCAAAGCCGAGTCCCGGCGGCGTGAAAATGATCGGGACTATCCGAGGGGTTTAAGTCTGATCTTCGGGGAGCAGAGAAGTCGGACTTCAGGCGACTCGGCTGCCTGATCCAAAGCCGAGATACCAAGGTGATCCCACCACCTTGAGCCAACAGGCTGTGGGATAGCTATAGGTAGCGGTGGCCGGATGCTCTGCCTTTAGTGACCTACAAAACCGGTCCAGTTGGGTGGTCCCGCCCACTCCGCGCATTAACGGCGGGATAGGATGGATAGACCTGGTCCTCTCTTCCATCTGAATTTATGGACCGATTGCCTTGGCCAAGGAAGTCAGTACTGGTCGACCAAAGGCAGGTCGCCCTAAAAGGGGAAATGCAGTATCGAAAGCTGCTCATGCTGGCGAGCCGATCAGGGATGAATTCGATCCCTGGTCGGTTTTTCATATCCCTGGTGTAATGGTAGCATGACTGGTTCCAACCCAGTTGGTCAGGGTTCAAATCCTTGGGGATATGCTTGACATTTTACCTTAGACAGAGAGAATCATGGATCGTCTTCCAATGAAGAAATCGACGTTTGAAAACGATGGGCGCTCGCCAAGATGTTCGAGATGATGTCGAAAGCCCTCACGAGTGAGGACCCCAATCGAGCTATTTCGCCAGTGCATTTCCAACTCGTGAGGAAATCGAAAATTTGTTTGACTTCCGCTCCTAGTGTGGTATACTTGTAGTATAAAGCAAGCAACAACGGGGAGAAAAGACATGAGCATCATCATTGAAACCAGCTACATTCAGTTGACTTTAGAGTGTAGTGAATGCGGACACCAGTGGGACTCGGAAAACCGTGATGCAATGTCAATAAGGGTAGCCGAGATGGACGCCGAAGATGAAACCTGCCCTCACTGTATAGAAAACGAATGAAGATGCAACAGGGAGCAAGACATGAGTTTCAGAGACCCCGCCAACCAGCAACAGATCGCCAATACCATTCGACAGCAGATCAAAGCTGCCGATATTGGGTGCCTGCCCGCTTGTGGTGCCCGCGACCTGATGGCCCTGGATCGTAACAATGACCGCCGTGGTGGACTCCAGTTTCGAGTGACAATCACCAGTCCGGCGACGTTCCATAAGATCATCATCGAACTCACCCACCTGGATGAGTACCTGGTCAAACGAATCAAAATCAAGCGTGGCAGCCGCGAAGTCATTGTCGAGGAAGAGGCAGGTTGCTACTGTGACAATCTCGCTGCCACCGTTTACGGGATGTGTAACAAATGACACCCGAAGAAGAAATCCGACAACGAAATGCAGATCAGACAGAACTCGACAAGATACTGAAAGAGACCAATGCCGTGATCTCAAAGAAAGACGACATATCGTACATCGACACCGAGAATACCGGTCTGGAAAGATTGACGCCTGAACAATGGCGTTGGCACAACCTGAAAGCAAAGTGGGATGCCATCGGAGAAGTTCTTGGTGGTGTGGTCACCGAACTGAAGCAAAAGTATCTGGTGGCTCTGTATGCAGCCGATGGACGCCGAGCAGTAGTCATCGATTTCACCCCAGAACATGCAAGGCAGCGTGCCGACATGTTTGATCCAGAGGGTGACTGGTTGGACGCACGCATCGAAATCATTACCATGGTCCGAAATACCCGCATCGAGCGGATACTCGCACAGGAGAAGAAACGTGTTTAGACACCCTTTCGACACCGTTGTCCAGCGGATGAACTTCAGCCAAATCAAAGCACAATGTGCCGCACACATGGCAGCCAGTGAGGAACCTCTGGCTAAGCCAACCAGCGACATTCACACTGAGTTCGCCAGTCAGAAGTTCGGCGTACCAGAAGAGGCTGTCACCCCAGCCATGCGTAAAGCGGCTAAGGAGTACCTCTTCTGTAGAATATATGGTGGATCATGAACAGAAATCAAACAATCAAAATTGCCCGCGCTGTCCGAAATTATCCGAGTGGCATTGCCGAAGGGACCCTTGTCTGGAGAGTCTCCGACTCGAAGCTGGGCGTCGAGTACCGGCACGTCTCAATCTTCGGTGATATAAATTGTGATATCCCTGACCTGAGTGTGAGGAGTTGGTTCTGGACGTTCGTTCGCCCACAAGGTCAGCTACAACTGGAATCCTATTACCTTGTGTCTCCGCCGACAGAGGCGTGGCGAGAAATCATCGAAGGCATCTTGAAGCATGTCTGAGAAACGATGCAAGATGTCGAAGTCCAAAGGCAACGTCGTGATGATCGACGAAGCATCTCGTGGTGGCATGGCCATAATCCAGGCTCAGACATTCGTTCAATACATCTGGAATGGAGAATTGATACCATCAAGATTGGTTAGATTCATTCCTAAAGACGGCGTGCGTCGTGTACAAAAAGGTGGAACCATCATCGTGAGGACAGCATGATTGAACATTTGAAGAACATTGGAGTAGGCTTGTGGGTTATTGGAGTCTTCCTCAGTGTGGTGGTAATCGGAATGCTTTTCTGTTACCTTCAGTTGGAGTACACTGTTATTGTCACACCTGTCTTAGTGGTGATTATCGCATGGTCAATTGGAAAATTCTTGAGGACAAAATGAACAAGATAGTGAAGAAATGGGTCGCCGGATTCAACCATGAAGGTGAACTTGTTGTCATCAGCCATGGTTTTCGTCAGACACCAAAGTTGCTCATCATGCAGCCATCAATCACCCGCCGTGGTGACCAGATGCAATTGCTTTTGAACTATCGGACAAGGTTTGATCGTCAGCAGGCTGCATTGCACAACACTGCGAAAGAGGCAATTGATGCTCTCCTCCAGGAACAAACGAAAATGATCGTTATAGCGGATGAAATGATTGCATCAGCGAGAGCCAGAATTCGGCTAATCCGAAAATTTGAGTTGACAAATTGATCTAGTATGGTATACTTGTAGTATGAGCAACACATACACGATCAACAAGGAGACGACATGAAATATGTAGTCGGTTACATCAACTTTTTCGACAACGATCTTATTCTCGAACTGATCGATGCCAAAGATGAGCATGAAGCTTTCTGGAAACACAGTCAACTTCAATCAGTAGATTGGGATGATTGCAAGCGTGATACCATCGGAATGAATGCTGAAGAATTGTCGCAATGGAGTTTTAATTTCGATATGGTGGTCAGTATCTTGAAGATGTCATGAGCAGACTTCGAGAAACCAAATCGAATGACCATCTACATTCTTCTGCTACGACGGAAACATCGGTTGTAGTGTAAGACACAAGCAACAGGAGCAAGTGCATGAGAGACATTCAAGCATTCATCAACCAAGTGAATAGGGAATACAAAAACATCTGGGTCGGCGACGAAGCCGACACCCTAGCAGACCAAGATCGACCTATTGGCTTCTCATGTCCAGTGTGTAACGAAGTGTATCCTACACGGGAAGAAGCTGAAGAGTGTCGAGATCAACCCTATGATAACGCTGGTCTGAAAATCGGAGACATCGTCGTAGTCCCTGGAGCACATCATGGTCGATTTGATCCAGATGATCCTTGGATCGCCTTCAGTATACCCGGGAATGCCGAATCCGAAAATCACTTTGACCAAACCGGATATAAAGTGCCATTCTACGTGGTGACTGCCATCCATGATGCGTTCAAACATTGCCATCGATGCCTCGTGACCTTGGCATCCTTGTGTGGTAATTGCCTACAGATAGGATGGAATCCAGCCGATGGCGACGGACACTATGCTCTCTATCGGCTCGATGGTAAGAGGCATTGTGTTGTAGGAAAGAACACTTATTGGCTTGACCAGATAGATAGCCTACTCAATGAATGTATCATCCCCGATCAAGTGAGGGAAGAAGCAGCAGTCTTGGCCACCTTGGGAATCAGCACAAGGAACTTGCTATGATACGATTCGTTGACTTGACCGACGCATATGAGGGTACACCGATCTGCGCTTTCCTGAATACCACCACTGATCGCTTCCTGACTAATGGTGATGAAGAGAACACATTCTTTAATCTGGAGGAGATTGCAGAGCATCCCGATTCCAATAGGCTTCTCAGACTGATGCCAGAGGGGTTCTTCGAGAGGAAGCCCATGGGAAACGAATACAGGTTTCACTGGTCGGATGGGGGTCGATTGAAGGATACGGAAAGGACGTTGCGGATGCGTTTACACGACTAGGCTATGGCGCTGAAGCCGCAGCCGCACTCCTCCGGTCAGAGATGATTTCATGAGTCGACTACAAAAGACCAATTGGCAAGGGCATGCGGGCTGGCAATGGGATGCCGGACCAATTTTCGTCGGAGAAGAGGGTCGCAAGAACGCTGTTTCATACGGCAAGGCTGTCCAATGGGTCGAGGAGTGGGAGCAGTACGCCAAGCTATGCCAGAAAAAAGTTGAAACGAAAGCCCGGTTGGAAACTCTAAAGCAACAGAGGGCCATTGTTGATGGTGTGAAAGAAGGTCTGTTCAAATTCCACTGGCTCGACGGGAAGACCGAAACAGGGTTAGGGAAGAGTGTGGACGATGCGTTTACACGGCTTGGGTATGGTGATGGTGCCTCATCGGCGCTGGACTACTACGAGGAAATCGAATGAAATACGAAGCTCGACAACGTGGCTACAAAGTGTTGCGTGTATGCAGCGTGGAAGACGTTTTACCCTTCACTGGTCCCAATGCCGCAAACAAGCTGTATAATGGACACATGGTCAAGATGACCAGCCTGAGATACCAATGCTTTACGAAGAGCCTCGAATGTGCTTGTTGTGGTATTGTTGGTGAAGTGTTTCTGTTGGAATTGCCTAGTGGTGACATCTGTCGACCACACTTCAACTTGTATGCCAAACGGGAGGGCGAATTGATCCAAATGACAAAGGATCACATCAATCCCAAATCGAACCAAGGACCGGACCACATCAACAACATGCAGACTCTTTGTTGCCAATGCAATGAGTTGAAGGGCAGTCATACCTTGAAGCTGAGAAGACTACGCGAAATTCAAGACGGCGTGCAGACCGTTTACATGGTGCTGTATCATGGATATCTTCCGATGGATGGATTCGCCACATCAGACAAGGGGATAGCCGAGATCGTCCGCCGACACGTTGTGAAGGAATATCAGTGGGATGAGAACAGCTTTGTAGTGCGAGTCAGCATCCGACAAAAACTCGTCAGGGTTCATAATAAAATCGGGGAACCTGTTGTATTCATCATCAAACCTATCAGGAGAATCTGATGAACAAACTCGAAGCATTGAATACTGTCATGGAGAAGCAAGAGCATGGCGTGGCTATACCCCTGGCTCTCAAAATCAGTGTCGGCGGCAAGTGGCATACGGTCACCATCGACTGTGAGGACAAGAACGTCCAGAAGACCGTCCGAGTTTTGGTCATGATGATGCTCCGGAGTGAAATCGGCAAGACCAGCAAGATCGTTGATCGCAGTGAAGAACTGTTGAAGGCTGTCGAATTCAAGGCTTCGTCCGACTACACTGTGCGAGTTCGTTTTGATGATTATTGGAAAGAGATCACCGTCCGCGCTCACTCACCTCTGGACGCCCGCGTGATGGCATTCATTCTGTCAGGTGGTGGATGCCCAGACCAAGCCGAACAGGAAGTCGTCATTCGCACGGCTCTTGCGTACACGGAGATCATATGAAGCGAAGAAAACTCTATGTGGTTGACATGCACAATGGCTGTCAGTGGGAGCCTCGATACCTCCAGAGAGGCGAGTTCAGATGGGTGCTCAACAAGGCTCAATCATTGATGGGTCTGTGTACTCGGGTCCGCCGAGTGAAGACGCCCGCTGAGCGGGATCAATACCTCCATCTCAACACTTTGGGTGACACCACTGCGAGGACAGAATGGGTGAACTAACACGAATCTATTCATGTGGCAGGAGCATGACGACCGAACAACTGATGGACTTGGTTCTGGAGGATGATAGGTTCAGCATCATCGACATCTACTTCCCGGAACTAAGTCAAACCGGTCAATGTTTTCATTGATGAAAGAAATACCTCTAACACAAGACAAGGTAGCTTTTGTCTCCGATGATATGTTCACCACTGTGAATGCTCATAAGTGGTGCGTACATCGATGCAGAAGAAATTGGAGGGTGATGGGATGGATACATGGGAAAAACATCCGTTTACATAGATACATCCTGCAAATACTTGGGTATGATATCACTGGACTGGAGGTAGACCATATTGATGGAAACCCTTTGAACAATCAAACTGATAATCTAAGGCTTGCAACCCGCAGTCAAAATGCAAGAAATAGGGAAGCCCAAAGCAATAATACATCAGGTTTCAAAGGGGTGTTTTGGCACAAGAGTACTAGTAAGTGGATGGTTAAAATAACCTGCGAGGGCAAACAACACTATGGTGGAGTTTTTGAAGACAAACTGGAAGCCCACCATGCAGCCGTCGCACTCCGTGAAAAACTCCATAAAGAATTTGCCAACCATGGGACCGGGAGCGAGGCGCTCTACTTTTCTGAGAATTCCATTTGACAACCACGAATTGTGTGGTATACTTGAGATGTAGGGCAACTAACTAAGGAACAACATCATGCTGACTGAACAATGCTTCGATTACCCTGTCGAGTACACGAGAATCAATAACAAGTTTTGCTGGGTGTACCTTGGCAATGACTTGGCCGAGTGCGTCTCATTCGCGAAGATGGTCACCAGGAACGGCGAGCTATTCTTCGACCCTCTGACCGTTGACGTTCGAGGTCCCCACCGCCAATGGCTCGAAAAGTCCATGGTTCTTCTGCTGGTCTCCATGCAGCATTACCACCAGTACAACGATGTAGAGACAATGGCATACCCCGAAGAGTTCCCATGGATCGACGACAACGCCAGGGGCTTCTGCTCGAATTACAGCTACTTGGTCCACTTCGGGCTGGTAGACAAGAAGTCCAGCGGCGGTAAGCCGCACTACTGGGTGACCGACCTGGGGCGTCGGTTTATCGAAGGCGAGAGAGTCCGTCGTGAATTGTACAACATCGGTCGCCTGGTGGTTGGACACAACGGTGATAGCTGGGGATGTTTCGCTGACTACTTCAATCTCGACGAACTGCTAGAGATGCAGCAGCCATTGTGGTTTCTGACCGATGAGCGTCGGCGAGGGATTCTGACCAACGAGGAATTGGCGGTATGAGAACGGTCATTTACACATGTGGCCCTGATCTGGTATTCAATACCTGGGTCGAGGAACATAGTCAACCTATGCGAACTTCGAGGACAGCTTGGTGGTTTCCAGAGATTGACCATGGGCACCGTTGTGGTGCCACCGCAAGGCATCCCCGGCGAATCATCGAACTGGTGCCCGAGATGGTTGGCAAGCAGATTGTTACCATGAGTGAGCACATCATCCTTGCCTTCCAACAACTGGTTCGGAGGGAAGAGATCGACCCCGACATGTTGTATCTGTACTGCGGCAATACCCTGGTCGAGGTTGATGAGGACGGAGACCTTGTCAACTGGCCAGGACCATTCTTCAACGAAAGGCTCACGCTACGATGATACGAACACTACTTGAATCGATTCAAGAAGGGGCGGCAGCCATCCTCATTGATACGGAAACAATGAGTGATGATGAACTCGCTGACATCCTCTCTCAGGAAGAGTTGAAAGAGATGGATACATCCCTCTGGGAAATGGTGGAGTTGACACAATGACAGTACATGTAAATGGTCCAACCAACATCGAGATCGAATCCTTGGGAAATCTCAATATTTACGAAGTATTCTCAGTATTCTCTGACCCTAAAGTCAATAGAGTGTACATTTACCTGAATGAGAAGGGGTCTGAGATTCAATGCTTGCGACTTTCCCCAACTGTTGGAAGAGCTATTTTGGATAGCGATCTGCCAGTGCGGAGGGTTAATCTTGACATTGATTGGAGTTACCAATGAATCAACAGAAGATCAACCGTGTACGGTGTAGCAGTTCGCTGCTTCCGCCACCCGGCGGCGAAGTGGCAAGACAACTGCTTGACAAAATCGAATTCCTTCAACGGATCATCCGATGCACCCGAGCATTTGGTGAACTGTATGATATCATCGTGAGTCCGTGTGCGTGTGGAAGATTCACGGTTGGGGAAAGGTATCTCATCAATCCAGGTGAATACCATATTGAAACACCCGTGGCCGAAGTTGCCAATCTGGTAGAAGCCCGCGCCATTTATGAGAGTTTCATTGATCTGCGGGAGTCCAGGTACAATCCAACAACTGATGTGTACACTGGTACTGCTGAATGGTTCCCTTATAGTGAAGACCCCGAGCGGCACAACTTCATCGTCAGCAGATGGCCCCAAGCATGTGGGAGATGCAAATGACAACCAGACAATTCATCAACGAGACAGCCGAGACCTACACCAAGTTGCTTATATTCATCTTGAGGTCCAGTGATGAAGAGATTGACGCCACCCTTGACCGGGATGCGTTAGAACACATTCATGGCGTTGCCAAGCGGGTTCTCTACGAAGGTCAGAAGTTGGTCGGAGATGGATGGAGACCCGGTGACAAGTTCCCAGCACTAGAACGTTTACTCAAGGAGAAGTCCAGTGATTGACGAACAAACAATCCGATCCCTCTTGGCCAAGCAGCACATCACCATGGGGATGATAGTCCATACCGAAGGGTCTGTTGGTCTCTCACTGTTCATTGAACGACTAACCGCCGGGATCAATGCTACACTCGTGGTGGCTCAACAGGTCGGTTTCATCAAGGAAGAGCTACTTGGACTACAAGAGTGTTACGAAGAGAACTGCGCTAAGTTGAACATGGAATTGGATCAACTAGTGAAGACGTGTAAACACCCTTCATGGAATGAGCACATAATTGAAGGAATTCCCCTGGTCATCTGCAACATCTGCGGCGGTATCGTCAAGGAGGAAATCTGTGGTATTCAGTAACGATTTGATCAAGAGCATCCTGGAAGACCACCTTTTCGATGAGGACATCTTCCAGGATGATAAGTTCCAATGTGGATTCGACGAACTGGTGGAAGGCGTCACTGTCGAATTGAACGCGATAGCCGATACCGAGCGGCGGTTGCGGGACATCACAGTCGAGGAGCGAATGCTCACGGAAGAGCATGAGAAGGCATGTGACGAACTCCAAACGAGTAGGAATGAAATCATCTCACAGTGTCGGCACCTTTCGACGACATGCCAAACCGATAAATCGACTACTTGTGACACTTGTGGAAAAGAGGTGTAATGTGGCAGCTAACAAGACTATCATCTACCATGGCACGACTATTGACGTATGGGACGAATCGATTCGAGTCGGGAAGAGTGAGATGCTTTGGTTCAAACGCCCCGTCACCGAGAGTGATATTTTGGTAGTCAAGACGATAGTCGATGCCGGTCGGGATGCACTTGCAACACAACTGCGAGAGCTACGGAAACAGAAACGATTGCTGCTAGGAGAACTCTGATGAACGACGAATGTACAAGAGCCGAGGCAATGATCTTCGCAGTATCCGTACATGAGGCTGTTAATGCCGTCAACCCTGTGACGCCGAGTCTCGTCATTATGGAGACAGCATCGAGAGTCGATTTCAAGAGTGATGATATCCCGTCTCAGGTGAGGGTCATCGTTGGAGAGTTGCTTGTCAAACAGATAACAGGTGTCGAATGCTAATCATCAACTGGACATCATTCGCAAAGACATACTGGATTCCCTTCTTTCAGTGTCAGAAGCGGAAAGCCATGTGGTACATCGACTTCCGTATCTTCCGTGTGCAGTTCTGTCTGTACAGCCGAGAGATGGGTTCCAAGATTCTTGAGGCAGCCAAGCGAGGGTTGAAAAAATGAGCAGCGTCATAAACAAACTGAGAGTACAAGGCAAAATCAAGCCGCCGACATGGATTCCCGGCAACGTGATGTACGAGACCGTCATGGGAAGTGTCGCGTATGGCGTGAACTTGAAGGACAGCGACTGGGACATGGTCGCCTACTGCATCCCACCCAAGGACATCGTGTTCCCGCACATGGCGGGCGTGATCCAAGGTTTCGGTCGCCAAGTTCAGAAGTTCGTCTGCTACCAGAAGCACCACATCCAAACAGAGACCCGTGAATACGACATTAACTGCTACAATATCGTTCACTATTTTGCGCTCTGTCTCGACAACAACCCGAATATGGTCGACAGTCTGTTCGTGCCTCGTGAGTGTATCACGCACACCGGTCGGATTGGCGAGATGGTTCGAGAAAAGCGTCACATGTTCTTGCACAAGGGCTCCTTCCATCGATACAAGGGCTACGCCTACGCTCAGTTGAACAAGATGGGAAAGAAGGACGGTGATGGCAAGCGGCAAGCCTCCATCGAGAAGTACGGAATTGACGTGAAGCAGGCTTATCATCTAATCCGCCTATTGGATGAGATCGAACAGATTCTCACCACGGGAGACTTGGACCTTCGCCGAAATCGTGAACACCTGAAGGCTATCCGTCGAGGGGAGATGTTGGAGGCTGACATTCGGAAGTTTGCCTCCGACAAGGAACATGCACTTGAGCAGATGTACCATGAATCTGATTTGCCGTATGGACCTGATGAGGAAGCCATCAAGCAGTTGTTGCTTGACTGCTTGGAAGAGCACTACGGCAGCCTGGATGGAGCCATCGTGACAGACAACCAACCGGTCGTCGCGCTGCGAGAGATCGCAGATGTCATCGAACGAAACCGAGGGATACTATCATGAAACAGGTCTACTACATCGTTGGCACCTTATCCGCCCTTACTGGTATCTTCATTGCCGTGTGTAGTATATTCGAGCCAGGGTTGGATCAATTCAATTCGGGAATGTTGTTAATCGTCCTCGGTCAGTTAGGCTTCATTCAGGGGAATCAACAATGATCGTATTCAATTGGGAAGAGATACTACCGAAACTTCATGTGAAGCAGGCGACACGGGACACCACCATCAAGGCGGCGTTTCAGCAATACGTCGAGGGCAATGATTGCTATGATTACATGAGCATCGCTGAGTTGCGAGGGCTATTCAATGCGTTTCGTGCATCCTGGATTATTTGTGAACACATCATAGGAGACAAATGATGCTTGAAAACGTACAAGTAGGCGACACCCTGATATGGAATGGACGACATGTCGCCGACTCACGAGTAGTCACGGTAGACAGATTGACCAAGACGCAGATCATCATTGGTGACAGTAGATACCGAAAGTCTGATGGACGGACTGTCGGTGGGTCAGGTTGGAATTCCGTCAGTGTGACAATTCCGGAAAAGGGTGAAATCGAAAAGATTCGAGAAGCGCGTCTTCACCGACAACTCATGTATGAGATCAACGGTGCTTGTCAGATAGGCCAACTGCGCATCCTATCACTGGAGAAACTTCAACAACTCAACAGTCTATTGGAGACGCTGTGACCGAACTCGAAACCAAATTGTCCCATGTTGAGTGGTGTTATTGTGATGGTGTCTGGACGACTGTTCAGAACGGTATCGGCTTTGCCATACATCAATCCAATTATCGGATGTGGTTGGTTGGTTATCCAAAAGAAGTAGTACTCTATCGTCGAGAGATACATTCGATGGATAGGAACGAAGCGCTCTACATCACAACTTACCGTGATCCTTGTAAAGAATCGATGTTCAACATTCCTGCGTCGGCCGATTTCATCTCGGCTGTGGTTCTCAAACACTACTTGGAGATTCTACCGTGAACGTTATCAATGAAGCCGCCCGAACGGCGTGGATATTACACCATGGTCAGACCCGAGCCGGTGGTGGACCATACATCGAGCATCCAATGAGAGTAGCAGGCTTGGTATCCATCTTCGGAGATGACGAGTCAACTGTTACTTTCACCGATAACATGATTGCTGCCGCTTGGCTGCATGATGTCTATGAGGACACTGACTTAGACTCGCCAGCACTCAACTGCATCAACCCTATCGTCGAACGTCTTGTGGATGAGTTGACGAACCGCTTCACTAAGGCACTCTATCCCGTGAACCGCGCAGTGCGAAAGAAAGCGGAGATAGACCGCATTGCTATAATCTCCCCGGAAGCACAGATCATCAAACTCTGTGATCGGATCGACAATTTGAGTACCATCCAAGCTAAGAAAGGCAAGAAGTTCCATGCTCTCTATTGTGACGAGAGCCAAGCCTTAGCGGAAGCAATACCGGTTGGTCCATTTCTTCACGTTAAACTCTACGGTATGATTGCCAGAATCAGGAAAGAGCTATGAAACGAATCGTATATTCCATTGGTGGCTGCGGACTCATATATGGGGCTGTCAAGTTTCTTGGTCTTACGTACACTCTTTTGGCAGCCGGACATTTCTTCACCCCGATACTAGCAGTGTGCTTCGCGGCTCCTTGCCTGTTGTTTGGTTGGATACTCATCTGGGATGCAGTGGAATGAAACTTGCCGAACGAATGAAGAAATATGAGTACATCACTCGTGATCATCTCATGCCGCGAATTCCGGTCATCGTAAGGGTCGATGGGAAAGCGTTCCATACTTTCACTAAGAACTTTGACCGTCCCTTTGATTACAGATTCATGGATACGATGGCCACGTCTGTCTTGGAAGTGTTCAAAGAAATGCAAGGCTGCAAGATGGCTTATATCCAGAGTGATGAAGCCAGCTTCGTGTTGACTGACTATGACCAACTGGATACCCAAGGTTGGTTCGATTACAATCAACAGAAGATTGTGTCAATCAGTGCATCAACCATGACGGCGGTATTCAATTACCAACTGTCGAAGTATACCGAGGAACCCACCTGCGCAAGATTCGATTCGCGGGCGTTCAATGTTCCCGAGGCAGAGGTCGCCAACTACTTCCTTTGGCGAGCCCAAGATTGGCATCGCAACTCGGTGACAATGTATGCTCAAGCCAGTTTCAGTCACAAGGAACTACACAAGAAAACCATCTCCGATATGCACGATATGCTGTATACCAGAGGGAAGAATTGGGCAACCGATATTCCACTTCGTGCGAGGAACGGGACCTTCATTTATCGAGATGCGTCAGGAGTGATTCAAACCTCTTCTCTAATCCAGCCACAATACGTTGCCATTGATAAGCTATGGGAACAAGCCCGACCGAGGGAAGTATGAGTGTCAAAGCGTTCCTGCGTGGACATCCAATTGTCTTCCAGGACGGGTGGAAATATGAGGATGGGGTGCCAATCGCAGTAGAGAGGGCTTGTAGTTGATGTGAACGGATGCCAGTGAATGGGCATGATGCCTGCTTGGGTGAGCTACCCGGCGTCACAAGCGCTTGCTGTGGGCATGGGAGAGAACTTGGATTTGCCATTTGACAACCACCCTTTTGTGTGGTATACTTGAAATATGAACTTCAAATCAAGGAGTTGACCTAATGAGTCATCCATTCACATTGGTCCCGATGCTTCAAGCCGACCAATTACCAGATGATGTGGTTGATTGGTGTCTGGACCACGAATACAATTTGCACGACGTTGATGACATTGCCATCATTTTTCTTGACGGGAATCCCATGTTCAACTGGTTGACCGAGCAGGGTTATGAATTCCCCTTAGATGCAGTGATGGCAGGTTATGGTTATGTCGCAATCAAAGGGAGCTAACATGAAGATCAACTGGAGTATCATTGGAGGTTTTTGCCTTGGGTCTCTCGCGACTTTCCTGGTCTTGAAGGCAACTGAATTCTTCCCGGACAACACTCATCAAGGTTGGGCTTGCATTGTCCTGCACCTCCTCGTGTGCCTCATCACTGCTGCCCTTACCGTGAAGGTTATGAACTGGTACAAACTGTTGATGATAATGTCGATGGTCTTGGTAGCCTTTACTGCCCTCATCATGGGAGCATGTGCCCACGCATACGAGCAATACGGCAACACGTTAGCCATGTACAGCATGATAACCGGTGGCGGATTGTGCATGGTGCTACTCGTCTTACTTTTTAAGGAAGCTACCGATGACTAATCCATGCCGAGTCAAAGCAAGCTGGATGCCAATAGGGACACCGATATACAAGATACCGATTGTCTATCGGGTTCCGTATACGCTCGACAGTCAGATAGTTGAACATCTCGGTGCCATTAAAGAACGGAATGATGGCCGATGGAACTGGTGGCGGAAGAGATCAAACTACCATAAGAGTTGGAATGGTGAAGGCCAGGGTGTGGCTGACAGCAGGGGCGCTGCCGAATTACGAGTACTGGAGGGGTGGGATGATACAGAAAGTCAAGATTAGTGCCACCCCGTGTGATAAGAAGTTCCGGAGATGGATCGCGAAAGAGATCAAGGACATGTATGATCAGACTGATACCATGGAAGACTTTCGGGATACGCTCTTGTTTGTTGTGGACAACATGCTGAGGTCGAAGACGACAACGATACTCCAAGTAGAAGAGAAAACAGATGTTGAAGACAGGTAAGTACATCGGGGATGACCGGCGTCTTCGAGGCAAGACGGCACTTGTCATGACCATAGGATACCCTCACCGAGGGATCGTCCCCGAAGGGAAGGTCATAATCCAAACCAACGATGTGTCGACAGGGCTTGGTCATGGATGGCACGAATTTCCAGCCGAAGATTGGGAGGTCAAGGTGTTCACACTATGAGAGCCGCCGTAACACACTGGAGAGATGGATGTCTCGTTAATGGGTTCATGGTAACAAACAGCAAGGTCACCAAGAATCTTGATGGGTCAGAATCCCATACACTTATATTCCCGAAGACACTCTCAATTCATGCGGGAGATAAAGTCAAACTCACCTACTACACATCGGAGAAGGACTCATGAAGAAGATCGCAATGTGGCTCGCAGTGATGGCGCTTGGACTCTGTCTGGGTTGTACCCCGGAGCCCACCATCAAGATCGACCTGAAGTTTCGACATGGACAAACGGTCTACCTAAAGATCGGTGGTCGAGGGCAGATCGTCAAAGTGGATGCCAGCGGTGGTGGTAGAATGCCCTACCGTGTCCGTATCCAAACAGACGAGGGACCGAAGTTCATGTGGTTCGACGAATTCGAGTTGGAGATCGCACGGTGGGACCCGTCATGAAGTGTCCATCGTGTGAAGGCACCAACGTCACCACCATCTGGGTCCGGCATCACTTCAAGTACGGAGTCGACCCCGGTGTGATGTTGTCCACCAGTGTCCCTATGAGAAATTGCCTGGATTGTGGTGAAGATTGGCTCGACCATGTTGGGGAAGGCATCATCGACAAAGTTATCGCTAACCATTTATCCACGGAGAAGCCATGATACTACGATGCTCAAGCTGTAACAGGATTATGGTATTCCAATATGAGGTCCCGGAAACTTTTCGCGTGGACCCCTGCCAATGCAATTCCAAGTGGGATACCTACATGGAAGGTCTCAGTAAGCAAGTAGAGGAGTGGGTTGGCGGACTGCACGAAGAGACACGATACTGCTGGTATGTGGAGCAACCCGAACACAAACCCTTGATGCGTGGTATCTTCCATGGCTGGGGAAGTGTCAGTAAGCCCGCCGATGCAAGTGGTTGTAGTCTGGTTCAGGATTCAATCGCGCTTGTAGAAAATAACACTGGACACATCCTCAGCATCCCAGTCAAACAGATTCAGTTCCGAACTCCCAAGGAGAAACCATGAGTAACAAACCCTGTTGGTACAAGTGTGGTGCGACGGCAAAGTGGGAGTGGAAGTGTGGTTTCTTCCATCAGTGGTCACAGAGCCATGAAGAATTCGAGACTGGTCCCGGCCATTTCCCGGCGGCCATCGTTGAAGATGCCGCCACCGAAGAGTGCCATGTCGTGTTCGCTGGACATGTGTCCTTCAGCAACGACAACCCTGACCCGCCTGTTGAGGACATCGTCAAGAAGATTTTCCCGGATGGCTACCAGCTACCGAGTCAACGTGGTCTGACGGGTGAAAGATTCGAGCCGCGCTTGAAGTGGGTCCCTCTCTCCCACCAGTGGTTGGTTCAAGTTCACCCCGAGACTATCGAGGTGTTCAACAGCAAAGCTAAGTATCTTTGCCAAGTTCGATGGATCGGTGGCGAGATGGATTACACCCAAGGCGGGCTGCCCTTGGTGGCGATTGAAGCTATGTTCAAGGAGAACGCATGAGCAAAGTGAAGTACTTCATCAACAGTCGTGAGCCCGGCGCAACTGACCTGGCAAACCAAATGAGGCAAGCCGGAATCGATTTCAGCAGCTTGCCTACGTCTGGTCCATTGGTCTTGTGGATTGATGGACATGCTTGTTATGGGGTGACTGCGGTCAAGTACGCCGTTCACCAACTTATCAAACGCATGGGTAAACTGTCCGTCACATTCACATACCCCATGACAGGTGCGTTCAAGGTCGACACCGACATGAAGGCGTCCTACGTCCCGGATGTCATTGAGGCGTACATTCAAGATGTCATGGGCAATGGCAAGGATGCCACCTCGGCGAAGGAACTGGAAGTCTACCACATCACATTGGAGATCGACCTGACTGATGACACGATCACCATCATGTACGACTGTGGCAACAAGGGATTGGCCAATGGTATTCTAATGGACATTTTGGGGCGCTTACGTGCGCCACATGGCGCTTGACTCCCACACTACATGGCGCGTTTACACACCCTTGACGCTTATCGGATGGGAAGACCAGCCGATGACCGGCATCTGGCAGGGGCGGCATTTCAGCCGTGGCATGCCGTCGCCGGTCATCGGCTTCTTTCGTAGATGGTGAGAGGCTCTGGGCGGGGACGCTTTGGTGAGGCTCCTGACGCCTTCTCATGGACGCCACCCAGTAGAGTAGAACGTGAGTGTCCCGGTGATTGTCCACTGGTTAAGGCAACCCTACTTGACGGAAGCCCAATGGTGGCACCGAGTTGGGTCGAGATCGATTCACGAAAGCCTATATGTTTTCGTGAATTGTGTCTAATAGGTTGTCCCGTTTGTGTCTCACGAAACGTGAAATATGATCCACAAGCAGATTAGTGTGTCATAGAGTAGCCACAACGAAGCGCTCAGACTGAACGGAATGAGGCAATGGACACGGCATCGGGCGGCATCGGGCGGCATCGGGCGGCATCGGGCGGCATCGGGCGGCGCTCTTGCGTCATTTGTTCTTTCATTGGTAGTTATGAGCCGCAGTTGAAGTCGCTCACGGTTAAAGCGCGCACGGTTTAAGCGCCGTTAGATCAAAACGCGCAGCGTTGGGACCCGGTTAAAGCGCGCACGGTTTAAGCGCCGTTAGATCAAAAACGCGCAGCGTTGGGACCCGGTTAAAGCGCGTGCGGGCGTGCGGGTGCGGGCGTGCGTGCGGGTGCGTGCGCGTGCGTGCGGGTGCGGGCGTGCGTGCGGGTGCGTGCGGGTGCGGGCGGGCGTGCGTGCGGGTGCGTGCGCGTGCGTGCGGGTGCGGGCGTGCGTGCGGGTGAGGGCGGGTGCGGGCGTGGGCGTGGGCGGGGGCGCGGGCGTGCGGGCGGGGGCGTGCGGGCGTGCGGGTGCGGGCGTGCGTGCGGGTGCGCGCGCGTGCGTGTGGGCACGGGTGCGGGGGCGGGTGCGTGAGGGTGCGGGCGAGCGAGCGGAGGGAGACGGTGGCCAGTGACGGCGGGCCGACGAGACTGCGCAAGACAGCGAGTTCCCGGTGAGGCGTCGCAGGGATGACGA
>SDBT01006816.1_pt1 | contig 18885 bp, 17 predicted proteins | sample 2277101 | NCBI WGS metagenome assembly SDBT01 (sample SAMN10404973, study PRJNA504765) | marine sediment metagenome | isolation source: marine sediment core GS10_PC15, 103 cmbsf | place: Arctic Ocean: Southern Knipovich Ridge | collected 2010
TCTTGCTCCTACTCCGGGTGCACGCGGGAAGGACCGAGCCCGGTAGCTCCCAAGGTTCTCTGCAAAAGTAGAGACCCGAGTTTGCGCAGCCCAATGCCCGAGTTTGCGTAGCCAGACACGAGTTTGCGAAGCAAACTCTGTGCTCACCCCCTCAGCTTGTTAGCAGGGGTGAGCGGGGCAGACCCCTAAGGTTTCCAGCAACGCTGACCGGTTCGCGTAGCGAACTCAAAGGTCGGCTACTGAGGTTCATGGCGATGCCGACCGGGTTAACGGTTAAACCGGCTCATGGCCGCCTCGATGCCGTCGCTGAAGACCGCCTCCACGGCCTCGGCAGCCAGGCAGATGATACTGTCAAGTTGAGCGCGCTCCGCGGCGTCGAACTCCCCGAGAACGAAATCCGCGCGCGTCTCACCCTCCCGGCCCCCGGCTCCCACCCCAACGCGCAGGCGCGGGAAATCCTCGCTTCCGATCGATTCCGCTATCGAGAGGAGGCCCCGGTGACCGCCACCCCCGCCCTTCCGCCGGAACCTGAGCCGTCCGAACTCCAGCTCTACATCATCCACTACGACAAAGAGCCGCTGCGGCTCCAGCCCCATCTCCCGCAGCAGCCCCGAGGCCGTGACACCGGACCTGTTGACATAGGTCAGGGGTGTCACAAGGAGCAGGCATGCGGGCACAGCCCGCAGATGCGCTATTCGCACATTCGCCTCGCAGGCCCGGCTCACGGGGCCTGCGCCCATCCTCCGTGCCAGTTCCTCCACGACACGGAATCCCGTGTTGTGCCTCGTGCCGCGGTACCTGCGGCCGGGGTTCCCGAGTCCCATGACCACATGCCACTCGGACCCGTCCCGGGCGAGTTCACGCAGGCACAGCCCCTTCCGCCGCAGCAGACCGCGCACGCGTCGTCACTCCTTCTGTCCCTGCTTCTCTTCCCCGGGCTTCTCTTCCTGCTCCCCGGCCTCCTTGTCCCCGGTTCCCACGAGCTCCGGCACCGCAGCTTCCGCCGGCACCGTTTCTGCCTCCTCCTCCACCTTCTTCGGAGCTATCACGCTTACCACCGACCGGTCCGCCTCCTCGAGGAACTCCACTCCCGGCAGAGAGGTGATGTCCCGGACATGTATGGAATCGCCTATCTCCATGGAGGTCACGTCCAGAGTGATCGCCTCCGGTATCTGGGTGGGCAGGCACTCCACCTCCATCTCCCATAACTGATGTTCGAGGATGCCACCCATCTTGACGCCCTCGCACTCGCCGGTCGCCTTCACCGGCACCCGGAGCCTGACCTTTTCGTCCAGGGATATCCGCAGGAAGTCTGCATGCTCCAGGCGACCGTGCACCGCATCGTGCTTGACGTCTCTGAGCATCACCGTCTGCGGCGAGCCAGCCTCCGCCCCTTCGACCTCCAGGGCTATGACGACGTTCTCGCCGGAGCGGCGAAGCACTTTCTCCAGTTCCCTCAAGTCCACGTCCACGGCGAGCGACTTGCCCTTGCCGCCGTAGACCACCGCGGGTACCCTCCCCGCCTGGCGCAGCCTGCGGGAAATACCCTTGCCCGTTTCTTTTCTCGCCTGTGCCTTCAACCCTATCGTTTCCACCGTTCTCTCTCCAGTCTGTAGCCCCGGGGACTCGACCGTCCCTGCATGAGGCGGGACTCTCCGGCCCCTAAACGAAAAGCGAGCTGACCGACTCCTCGGAATGTATCCTTGCCACCGCCTCCCCCAGCATCTTCGCCACGGAGAGCACCTTTATCAACTCAGGAGCTTTCTCATCCCGCAGAGGTATGGTGTTGGTGACTACCACTTCCTTCAGTCCCACCTCGCTGATGCGCTCCAGCGCTGGCGGGGAAAACACGGCATGCGTGGCACTGTAGTAGACCGCACGGGCTCCCTGGTCTTTCAGCCCCCGCATCGCTTCCGCCAGGGTGCTTGCCCGGTCTATCATGTCGTCCACTATGATGGCGACCTTGCCGTTCACGTCTCCCACCACGTGCATCACCTCGGCCTCACGGTCCTCCGTCCGGCGCTTGTCAACGATGGCGATGGATGCGCCCAGCCGCTTCGCAAACGCCCGCGCACGTTCGACGCCCCCCGCGTCCGGCGAGACCACGACGATATCGCCCACGTCCTTTTCCAGGAAGTAATCGATAAGCACCGGTGCAGCGAACAGGTGGTCCACCGGTATGTCGAAGAACCCCTGTATCTGCCCCGCATGAAGGTCCATGGCAAGCACCCTGTCGACGCCTGCCTTCGAGATGAGATTGGCAACAAGCTTGGAGCTGATGGGCACCCGCGGCTTCACCTTGCGGTCCTGCCGCGCGTAGCCGTAGTAGGGTATGACGGCTGTTATCCGCCGTGCCGAAGCTCTCCGCAGGGCATCGGCCATCAGCAGCAGTTCCATCAGATTGTCGTTGACCGGAGGGCACGTCGACTGGACGATGAAAGCATCCGCCCCCCGCACGTTCTCGGTGATCTCCACCAGGATCTCCTTGTCGGGGAAAGGCTCCACCCTGGCCCCGCCGAGCTCCAGGCCTAGATACTCGGCCATCTCCTGTGCAAGCGGCCTGTTAGAGTTTCCAGCGAAGATCTTCAGCTTGTCCCTGCACGACCCCATACCGGCCTGTCCCTCCTTCATCCTTCCTCCCTTGGGGCGGGAGGATTCGAACCTCCGATCCAGGATCCAAAGTCCTGTGTCTTGCCACTTGACGACGCCCCAGATCGCTTTCCGTCTGCCCGAGCGTCAGAGCGAGGGGCTCTCCTGGGCCGGCCCCTCCGCTTCCCGCGCCTTTTCCTTCTCGTAGGCATTCAGCACAATCTTCTGGATGTACTCCCGGGCTTCCGAAGTGATAGGATGCGCGATATCCCGGTGTTGGCCCTTGCCCTCTCCAGGCTCATCCTTACGTTCCCTGTTGAGCGCCTCGAGGTCGGCGCCGCAATGGTTGCAGAAATTCGACCTGACCGGGTTCCTGTGAGTGCATTTCGGGCACGACTCGCGCAGTCGCCGGCTGGGCATGGCGACAAAGAAGCCCTTCTGTCCGTCGATGATCCTCAGGTCGCGTACCACAAATGCGTTGTCGAACGTTATCGTCGCGTAGCCCTTCAGCTTCTTGTCGCGTCCGTCTCGCACAGAGATCCTCACTTCAGTGACTTCCACGGCAGCTCTCCTCCTGCACGCCTTTCTCCGCAAGACTCCCAGCTTTACCCACCGTTAGAGGGCCCTGTCTCTTCACCTCCTTCGTGTCGCACCTTGCCTCCGGGCACCCACACTGCCGCCGGCCTGCTGCCTCACGGCATGCAGGCAGCTTTGCTCCTCAAGGACTTGCCGGACGGACATACCCCGTCTGGAAGTACTCCGCTGGCTATCCGGCAGGCATCTTCCCGGCAGGAAGTGAGGCCGAATACGACTGGACCGCTGCCCGAAACAAGAGCGCCGAGCGCCCCGGTTTCGTGCAACTCTGCCTTAAGGCAAGCCAACTCAGGATGCGCGTTCAAGGCCACTTCTTCCAGACGATTGAACAGGTGAGCAGCCAGTTGCTGCAAGTCACCGCTTTCCAAAGCCTCGACCACCATTCTAAGGTCGGCCCTCCTGGGTGTCAACCCGAATCTAAGGCCCTGGTAAGCCCGGGCTGCCCGGATGCCGAACCAGGGCATCATCAGGGCGAGCCAGCCGCCGGGCGGCTCGCCGATGGGCTCCACCTCCTCGCCGCGGCCGGTGGCCACTGCCGCTCCCCTCACAACAACCGGCTCCCGGCCGTTCCCTGCTCTCGACACCTTTACGAAGAACGGTACGTCCATGCCGATCCCGGCCGCAAGCCGCGCAAGTTCGTCCTGCCCGAGGTCCAGACCCCACAGCAGGTTAAGCCCGAGAAGAGTGCAGGCAGCGTTCGAGCTTCCCCCGCCCAGACCCGCAGCCTCGGGTATCCTCTTCTTTATCCTCACATGCGCGCCTTGCTTTGCACCCGACTCCCGCCGAAGCAGGTGCGCCGCCCGCCAGGCAAGGTTGCCCTCCCCTTCCGGCGCCCCACCATCCGGGCAGGCCACCGAGATGCCATCGGCCGCCTCCAGGCGCACCTCGTCGAAGAGACCGATCGTTGTGAGGACAGTCTCCACCTCGTGATAACCGTCAGCCCTGGGACCCAGGACTTCAAGGTAGAGGTTTACCTTGGCAGGAGAACATATGGTGAGTTTATTCATCGACTTGCGGTCGCACCAGGCCCTCGGCCTTCTTCAGCTTCTCCCGGACTTCCACCTCGCCCGGAGCCATCTCGAGCGCACGCTTCCACCGCAGTATTGCTTCCTCTTCCCGCCCGAGGGCATGGTACGCGTCTCCAAGATGGTCATGAATGAGAACATCGTCCTCCTCGGTGCCTTCAACGAGCTGCACGGCATGCTCCAGCTGCTGCACAGCATCCGCGAACCTGCCGCTCTTCAGGTATGCCCAACCGAGCGAATCGATTATGTGCCCCGCATCCGGGGACAGCCTGACCGCCTTCTCCAGCAGCTCGACCGAGCGGTCAAGCTGGACGCCCTGCTCGGCAAACAGGTACCCGAGTGTGTTCAGCGCCTCCGGGTTAGCCGGGTCCAGTCCGACCGCCTTCTCGAGGGCGATCACCGCCTCCTCGTACCGGCCAAGCATGTCCAGTGACAGGCCGACGTACATGTATACGGAGGCTCTACCGGGACCCAGCTTCAAAGCCTCGCGGAACTCGCGCAGTGCTTCCTCATGCCGCTCCGAAGACAGGTGAGCGAGTCCCAGCATGACGTGGACGTTCGCATCGGCAAGACCGCTCTTCACCAGTCGCCCGAGCACACGAACAGCCTGTTCCGGGCTGTCCTTTTCAAGATATATCTCCGCAAGCTGTATGTATGCGGCAGCGGAATCAGGCCTGGCCGCTACCACTATTTCCAGCTGGCGGGCTGCCTCCGCCGGCCTACCGGCCTTCATGAACATCCCCGCAGCGCTGTAGTGCAGCGCCATCTCCTCCGGGTTATCCTGCGCCAGGGCAGCCATCTCCTTTGCCGCGTCCTCCCATCGACCGAGCTCGGCATAGATCCACGCCAGTTCCCGGCGCGCCCTGTCACCGCCCGTGCCGGCTTCCAGGCCCCTGACGAAGGCCTCCACCGCATCCTCCGGCCTGCCCATCGACTGGTATATCCTCCCGGCCGTGAACCAGACCTCTTCGTCATCCGGGTCCAGCTCCAGGGCCTGTTCAAGCACCTCGAGCGCACCACTCGCGTCCCCCTGCTTCCACCTGTTGAGCGAGAGCCAGAAATACAGCTCCCCCGACTCCGGGTCGGAATCCACGGCGCTGCGCCACTGCTTCTCGGCGGCCGCATAGTCGCCCCGGTGGGCGCTCCCGACCGCCATCAGGAAATGGGCTCTCGCCTCCGACCGCTCGTACCGCCTGCCCGTGGGGCCGCTCTGCCAGTACTCGACCATGCGGTACACCGAACCCGCGCATCCCGCGACCACTGCGGCCAGCACTCCCACAGCCGCAGCCCGGGCCACCCGGGATCGTATGTCATGACACGGCAGCATCTTCAGGATATCACCTTGTTCAGCGGGTACTCGACTATTGCGCAGGCGCCGGCCTGCTTCAGCCGCGGGATCATGTCCCGTACCGTCGCCTCGTCCAGTACGGTCTCTACCGCACACCAGTCCTCCCCGGCAAGCGGGGACACAGTCGGCATCTTCATCGCCGGCAGGACTTCCAGCACTGCTGAGAGCTTCTTGCGCGGGACGTTCATCTTCAGCCCCACCTTCGAACGCCCCGCCAGGGCCCCACGGAGCAACAGCGCAAGATTCTGCATCTTCCTCCTCTTCCAGCTGTTCTTCCACGCACGCTCGTTGGCGATGAGGACCGTTGAAGACTCCATGACGGTCTCCACGATCCGGAGGTTGTTGGCCACGAGAGACCCTCCCGTTTCGGTCAGCTCCACGATCGCATCGGCAAGCGCCGGCGCCTTCGCCTCGGTCGCGCCCCAGGAGAACTCCACCTCTGCCTTCACTCCCGAGCGTTTCAGGTAAGCCTTCGTAGCGTTTACCAGCTCGGTGGCGATGCACTTGCCGGCCAGGTCCTTCACGCTCTTCACCCTTGAGCCGGCAGGCACCGCAAGGACCCAGCGCACCCGCCTGAGCCCCTGCTTCGCATAGACCAGTTCCTCGACCTCCCTCACGCGGACCCGGCTCTCGATCACCCAGTCGCGTCCCGTTATCCCCGCATCCAGAACGCCGTGGTCCACGTAACGCGGCACCTCCTGGGCACGGATGAGCATCGCTTCCAGTTCCGGGTCGTCTATGTCCGGGTAGTAGGAACGCGACCCCACCGTGACGCTGTAACCCGCACGCTTCAGCATGTCGAACGTGGCCTGCTGTAAGCTTCCCTTCGGCAATCCCAGTCTCAACTGCTTCATCTCGAGCCGCCTTTCATCTTCACCGTTCCGCTGTCCTTACAACCCTGTCTGACCAGTCTAGCACTCCCGCCCCGGCACTGTCAAACGCTCACGCTGCGCGCTCACGCTGCGCGGTACTGCTAAGAACCTTATGGAGTTGCACGTGGAGTTTGACTTGTCAAACTCCCAGGCAACGCAAAGCGACCACTTCTGCGATGTGACCATACGACGCGTTGCACATGGAGCTTGACTTGTCAAACTCCCAGGCAACGCAAAGCGACCACTTCTGCGATGTGACCATACGACGCGTTGCACATGGAGCTTCGACAAGTCGAACTCTTCTCCGTATTCTGGTTCTTCTCCCGTTCAGTTGCATGGGATTTTGGTGCCCACCAAGATCCCGAAATACTTCCGCAATTTCAGTGACAGAGCACTTGATTCTTAGCAGGCGTTCCGCAGTCAGAGAATGAAGTGCTCAGTCACCGAATTTGCAATCTCCCAGCCTGCAAGCTGTGTGCAACCACATCCGTTTGCAAAGAACTATTTGCCTATGTAACCACGATTATTGAAAAAGAACCAACAAGTCGAACTCGTGTATGGGCGCAACACTGCTAAGAACTTTATGGAGTTGCGCTTTGAGTTCGCGTTGCAAACCGGTCAGCACTGCTAGGAACTTTAGGGGCTGACCTTAGAGTTTGCTTTGCAAACTCTGCAAGGGAGTTTCAGGACCCGCCCTTCCCTTCGCCGGTCTTTCGGAACAGTGGCACCATCAGAAGTCCCCCGAAGAAACCCCCTATGTGGGCTATCCAGGCCACCTGCGCCTGCCCGCCGCGGGACGCGTGCCAGAACTGCACGGCTATCCACGTGACCAGCACCACCACAGCCGGCAGGCGGACGAAACGTATCACGACAAACGTCAGCACCTTCGACCTCGGGTACAGCACAAGGTACGCCCCCATCAGCCCCGAGACCGCCCCGCTCGCCCCTATCGTCGGACGCCCTGACAGGGGTTCGGAGGCGACATGCACCAGTGCCGCCGCGAACCCGCACAGCAGGTAGAACACAAGGAACTTGCAGTGGCCCAGCGCGCCCTCCACGTTCTTGCCGAATATCCACAGGTAGAGCATGTTGAGGATGAGATGGATCCAGCCGGCATGGAGAAACATCGACGTCAGCGGGGTGATGTAGACCGACACCGGCAGCTCCGGCCCGATGTCTTTGCCCTGCGTTATCTCGCAGGCAACGAGCCCCCACCGGGCGACCAGGACACGGACTCCTTCTTCTCCCTGGAGGAGCTCGTAGCCGAAGGCCGCGAGGTTGGCCGCGATGATGATGAGGACGACAAAAGGGAAGATGCGGATAGGATGTTCCCCCTTGATGGGGATGAACATCAGGAGGGACCCTCTCCGCGGCGCTCGTACGTGCCGCAGCGCGGGCAGCGCGGCAGCTCATCGCGCATATCGTCCACGTAGACATACGTGCAGATGCTGCAGCGCAGGAGCGAGGACTCCTCCCTGCCGCCCCGCTGCCTTCCCCACCGCGATTCCCCGTGTATCCATCCCGCCAGGAGCGGCATCAGCACCACCGCAAGGAAGACAAGCAGGAGCAACTGGAACCGCACCTCAACCATCGGTCCCGTCCTCCACCGTCAGCTCGTCCAGCGGAAGCGGCCCGAGCAGCTCTTCCGCGTCCTTCAGGCCTTCCGGACCCCGCATCTCGCTGCTTCCCTCAACGGCTATCGCCAGCTCGACCTCTTCCCATTCCAGCCGCTCGCCGGGAGGTTCGGGCCGGTGCGCCGCCATGGAAGGGCGCACCGCGGGCTCCGTGCCGGCGTCCAGCGCCACTCCCGCCAGATTGGACGTCTGCCCTATGGACGCGCGGCTCCGCCCGCCCGCAAGCTCCGATGAAACGGGAATATCCGTCACGCTTATCTTGAAGGGAGCAGTCGCCGGGCCTGCGGGGATCAGGTCGACCACCCGCACCCTGGTGGCTATGGCCGCATGTATCAGAAGAGAGACCAGCACCGGCACGGCTATCCTCCAGTGCGCCTTCACGGCATCTCCTCCGGAGCTTCCAGGGCCAGCGCCACCCGCCGTATCCCCTCCTCCCGGGCAAGCCTCAGCACCGCCGCCAGCTGGCCGTAAGGCAGGCCCTTTTCCACGGACATCACCATCACCGGGTTGCGCCCGCTGTCGGCGGCCAGCTTGAGGACAAACCGCAGACCCTCTTCGTTCACGTGCCGGCCGTTGTGAAAGATGACACCCTCAGCCGTGACAAACACCGTCGGGCTCACGTCCCCGCGAAGCTCGCTCTCCGGGACATCCCGCAGCTCCAGCCCCTCCCACATCCGTCCGGGGTAAGGCGCCGTCAATATGATGAAGGCCACCAGCACCAGCACCACGTCCATGAGGGGTACCAGCGCTACCGCCACTCCCATCGGTCGAACACTGGTCTTACGACGCATCTAGGCACCTCGCCGCCCGAGTTCCCGGGCCAGTTCTGCAGAAGATGATTCCATCTGCTGGACAAAACGCTCGATACGGCTCACGAAGTAGTTGTGGAAGACCAGCACCATTATGGCGACCACAAGGCCTGTCGCCGTGGTAAGCAGCGCCTCTCCCACCCCTCCTGCAAGATCACCGGGCGATATCAACATCGACTGCACCTGCACTGTCCGGAAGACCTCCATCAGGCCCGCCACCGTGCCCAGCAGGCCGATCAGCGGCGCCGCATAACCCAGCGTGGAGAAGATGGGAAGGTAGCGCTCCAGGTCCAGGGCCACCTCCCGCCGGACCTGCGTCATCGCATCCAGTATCTCCTCCCGGTCGCGGTCGTGGCTCAGGATGCCCGCTTTCATCACCCGGCCTAGCGGGGCACGGGCCGAGCGCTCGCACAGCGAGATGGCATCCACCATCTTCCCGCGCCTCACCAGCCCGATCACCTTATCCGTGAACTCCCCGTAGCTCACCCCGCCGCGCCAGTAATAGCCAAGCCGGTCGATGATGATGGCGACCGCCACCACGGAACCCAGCGCCAGCAAGTACATCAGCGCCTGGCCATGCCAGGAGAACCCCGGCCCCCCAAGAAGTATGTCAGGCATCATGCTACCCCCTTGCTCCCCCCGTTCGTGTCGCTTCTACCTGAATATCGACCACGCCGGCCCGGCCGGCGCAAGCCTCATCTGCTCCTCTTCCATCCGCCTCGTCTCCAACCTCTCGAGCGCCTTGCGCGCCTGCTCTCCCAGCACACCGTCAGGGTCGACCTGTACGACCTTCTCGTACATACCGACCGCCTCGGCCCACATGTTCCGCTTCTCGAAACACGCGGCCGCCGCACACCCCGCGCGCAGGACCCAGTAGGCATGCTCCGCGTGCAGGTAGACGACCTTCAGGTATTCCGTGGTCGCCTCATCCAGTTGGCCCAGCCGCTCCCGGCATTCCCCTATGCGAAACTGCGCCTCCGTTTCCATCGCGTCCACCACACCGAGCACCCGCTCGAATTCCTCTATCGCCTCGGAGTTGCGGCCCAGCAGCGCCAGGCTGGAGCCCAGCACGAACCGCGCGCCCCTTGCCGTCGAGGGGGCAAGCCTCGCGCGCTCGAGCAGCGCCCTGCATGCCGCCACTGCTTTCTCGTGCGCGCCATCGACGCGCATCAGGTCCGCCAGCCGGACTTCCGCCTCGTCGCGGGATCTGCCCCGCGCGCTTGCGGCTGCCGCAGCGAACTCCTCCCGCGCTTTCTCCCGCTTGCTTTCTGCAAGGTAGATCCGGCCCAGCCAGTAATGCGCATCCGAGGCAGCGAAGCTGTCCGGGTAGTTGGCCAGTATCTGCAGGAAATGCACCTCCGCTTTCCGCGGTTCGCCCGCCTGGCGCGCCCGTTCTCCCATCCACAGCAGCGCGCGGGCCCCTGCGGGGAGCCCCCCGCAGGTCGCTGCCACGGCCTCCATCTCGGAGAGCGCCTTCTCCGGCTCGCCCTCCAGCTCGTATGTCAACGCCACCCGGAAGCGAGCTTCCGGGGCGCGGCTGCTGGCGGGAAAAGAAGACACGATCTGCGCGAACGACGCCCTCGCTTCTGCCGTGCGCCCCTTGGCCAACTCGACGCTACCCATCGAGTAGAGCACTTCCGCCGCGAGGTCCGTCTCCGGGAACTCCTCAAGAAGCATGCCGAATGCATCAGAGGCGGCATCATTGTCACCCATCCGGTGCCTGCACCATCCTTCCCAGAGGAGTGCATCGTCCGCCACCGGAGAGTCATGGAACCTCTCCCGCACCCGGGCGAAGGCCTGTGCGGCCTCTTCGAAATCGCCCTGGCCGTAATGCACGTAGCCCACGTCGAAAAGCGCAAGGGCTGCGTAGTGCGAATCGCCGTGCTTCCGAACAACGTCCGAGTAAGCGTCCCGGGCCTCCCGCGGCTCTCCCCCTGCCAGCAGCAGGTCGCCCATGTCCACGCCTGCCCGGGCTGCTACGCTGCTCCCGGGATACTTGCGGATGACCTCTTCGAGCACATCAAGGGCTTCCTCGTCTTTCCCCGTAGCCCGCTGCACGAGGGCAAGCCCGTACCGCGCTTCGGCTGCCAGCCCGGGCTTCCGGCCCGACGCCACAACGCTTCGGAAAAGCTCCCCCGCATCTTCATGCTTTCCCTCCGCCAGCCGCACATGTCCCAGCCAGTACCCCACTACCGACTGCAGGCTTCCGGCCGACCCCAGCAGGCCCGCCAGCACTTTCGCCGCCTCGGGATACTTCCCGGCCATATACTGGCTGTGCGCCAGCCACAAGCGGCTCTTGACCGCCAGCGGATTGTCTCCGAGCTGCTCGGAAGCCACCCTGAACGCTGCTTCCGCAGCCGCCCAGTCCCCGGCCTCCGACAGGCACAGCCCTTCCCCGTAACGCCCCAGTGCGCCAGCCAACCCGGAGCCGCCGTTGCCCGCTGCCAGCGCAAACGACTTCCGTGCCGCAGCCACCTCGCCGCTTTCCAGCTCAAGGTACCCGCAAGACACCGCCCCGGCACACGCCCAGCGGTCTTCCGGGAAGCGCTCCATGAGCTCCTTCCACGCCGCCACCGCGGCCCCCGTGTCCCCCGCCTGCCGCAAACCCACTCCGACAAAGAAAAGCGCCTCCGGTACCAGCGCGCTCTCGGGATACTTCTGGATGAATTCCCGGAACAGCTCGACCGCGGCCGCCGGACGCTGCACCCTGAGTTCGAGCCACCCGGGCATATAGCCCGCACGCTGTGCCTCCGCGGAACCCGCGTACTCGGCCTCCAGCCTCGCATACATGTCCTTCGCCTTGCCGTACTGCTTGAGACGGTAGAAGCACTGGCCCGCCCCCAGGAGCGAGAGCCTCGCATACGGGCTCTCAGGATAGTGCTCTACCACTTCCTCGAACGCGACCCGCGCATCCCGCAGCCGCCCAAGCTCAAGGAGGCACTCGGCACGCCCGTAGCATCCTACGGCACCCAGCTTCTGGTCCACTGCTCTCCTGTGCACCTCGGCAAAGCGGACCGCGGCCTCTTCCAGCTTTCCCATCTCCACGAGGACAAGCGCCCTTCTCAGTTCCACGTAGTCCGCCTGCGGGAAGTCAGGATGGTCCTGCAGGAGCTGCAGCCACTGCTGCTGCGCCTCCGGCAGCTTCCCGGCAGCCTTCAGGCACTCGCCCGTCCGGAACTTGTAGGCAGGCACCAGCGCACTGTGAGGAAAGAGCGAGGAGAGCCGACCGGTCGCCTCTTCCAGGCTCACGCAGTCGCCTGCATCCATGTGGATCCTTGCGACGCGGGCTGCCGCCTTCTCGCGCAGCGGGCTTTCCCCGAACTCCCTCATCACGGTCTCGTAGCGCAGTGCCGCCTCCGCACCCTCTCCCTTGCCGCGCAGGCACTCGCCCATCAGGAAGTACGCACGGTCGAGCCCCCTCGCGCGCCGCTGCTCCCGGACAAGCCGCTCCAGCTGCTGCAGGGCTTCGTCGTAGAGCCCGTCGCGGTAAGCCTGCCCGGCGAAGCTCATCGTCTCGTCGTAGCCCGGCCCCCCGCGCGCTCCCGCCGGCCCCGTAGCCGCGGTGCACGCAGCCAGGAAGGCGGCCGCGAGGACCGCAGCTCTTCTCGCCAGCACTGTAGTCGCACGGTTCATCAGGTCTTGCGTCCCATCCCGTAAAGGCGGGCTTCCCCGGGGTCCCGCCGCCCCCGCCCTCCCTGCCTGCCACGGCAGGCAGCAACGGTGAAGAGAACACCCGTCCCCCTCACCGGCGCATTATAGCACGCGCCAAAACAAAATCCCACTCCCCCGCGGGAGGAAGTCCCCGGGGGGGAGCGGGATCAAAAGACCCTGCCCGCCAGTCCTTTCCTTCTCCGTCAGCCGTCCGAAGGGCGCTGCACCAGGCGAGTCTTCTCTTCGTGCATCCGCGTGATTATCTTCTCGATATCCTTCCCGGCCTGCTTTGTCTTTCCTGCATCCCCGGCCGCATCGGTGATGATCTTCACCTGCTTGCCTATCCCGTCAAGGTCTTCGAGGTCCGAATTCACCTTCTTGCGCAACCCTTCCATCATGCCCCGGAACCCGCTTGCCAGGTCCTGGGTCAGGTCGCGGGACCGCAGCATGAACCGCACCGTGTAGTCGCCTGCCTCCACCTCCCTGACCGACTTGCTCAGGCGGTATATCGGCCCCGCTATCTTGTGTATCTCGGCAAACCCGATGAACCCCACCGCCACAACGTTCAGGAGCATGGCCACCACCGTGCCTATGAGAAGCTTCTTCTCCTCCATGCGCAGGTTCTCTATGAGCGGATCGTTCTCTCCCGCAAGGGTGGAAAACGCACCCACTCTCTCGGACTGGCTCACATAGACGAAGAGAGTCATGAACACCGATATCGCAAGGACCGCCACGACCAGCATCCCCACGTACTGAAACTGGATCTGCTTCTCGACCAAGAACTGTCTCCTCGCCCTGCGTGGTGTCTTCTCCGCCATCACCTGCTCCTTCCTTGCCCGGCCGCCCGAAAGTCAGGCGCCGGTGTCTCCCTTACTCGCTTACCTGGTCTATCCCTTCATCGGAGGGGAGCGCCAGAGTGTTGAAGCCTCCTGATATGGTAGACTCCGTTTCTTCAATCGGATACCACCATACATGGCCGCCGATGTACAGCACGTTATGCCCCTCGCCCAGGTGGACCTTGTCCGCGCGCGACGCGGCATCCAGTATGAGCGCCCCCCAGCTGATATGAAGGTCGGCGGCCAGTGCCCGGCCAGATGCATGAGTCTGCTTGTTACGATTCTTGACACTGCCTTCTGAGCCATCATCCTCCCAGCCAAGGTATGGAAAGTTGCCGTCCGACCTCGAGCCATCCACCCAGTTCACATCTTCCGTGTATTGCCTTTCGCTCGGGCAGTAGAATACGGTGGGATTGTCAAGGTAGGAAGCATAGAGAGGCCCCAAGGCATGAGTGAAGTTCCCGCTCGCATCCGACAGCTGTTCCCTCGCAAAACTCCCGGTAGGCGGGAACCATGTATTCCAGTCCGCAGCGTAAATGGCAAGAGCAATCCCCGTCTGTCTGAGATTGCTTGCGCACACGATCCGTCTCGCCGCCTCCCGCGAGCGGCCGAGCGCCGGCATAAGGATACTGGCAAGTATCATGATGATGACGACTACCACCAGGAGCTCCAGAAGCGTGAAGCCACCCCGCCTGGGAGCATGATTCATAAATGGGCCCTCCGGTTCCTACAACAATTGCACCACATAACGCGCTGCGCAGTCAAGGAAAAGCCGTCCGGCTACTCGCCGGACGGCTCTGTGAGGTCCTGAGACACGTTCATCGACCGCCCCAGGATCAATTTGGAGTATTTGGATTCTTGGTCCTCTCTCCCCTCTCGATTATCACTATATTATCGGTCAGCTCGACCGTACTACCACCACCTGAGCCCGGATCGGAACCGAAATTCTTCGGGCCGTCAGCCAGTTCGAAACCATCAAACTGAACAAGCCCTATATCTCCAGCATCGTTCAACGTGTAGTATATATTGACATCTACCAGCTGCCCCTCGAGTCCGTAACCCACGAGGTCAAGACTGAAATACTGGACCAGGTTCCCGTCCCCATCTACCGGAGCGGATATCTCGATGGCATTCGTCAGCACAGCAGACTCTATCCGGATCGTCCAGTCGTCGCCGCCGGAAGTAACCATGATGGAATCGAGCCCTATGTTCATCCAGGTAGCGAGCGGTGTGTCGATTCCATCAAACGCAAACTGCCAAAACTTCGGAGGATCATAAACACCCCCGAAAACCCACGCGAGAATGAAGCCATCATCGAACGGCGGATCCAGTGGATCTCCATATTCACGCGAGTCCCAGTATACTGTGATGACAGGCTCGCCTTCCAGCGTGGCCTCAGCAACCAGTGCCAGAGTATAGCCGTCCTCCACCGCCACGCCCTTGGTGTTCTTCAGGTACCCGATGACGTGGTCCCAGAAATCGGAGCGCTCCAGCTTGGCCTTACGCTGACCGGCCCCAGCAACATAATCTTCCAGCGCCAACGGGATACCGGGCAGGCTCTCTTCTCCTACCACGTTACCCAAGTCATCGGTGATGGCCACGCGGACAAGCTTCACCGACTCTATCTTCCCCAGTTCCTCGGCATCTCCCTTGATGTGGACCATCATCTTGCCCTGCGAGTAAACGTTGAGCCGCTGGGGAGTTATGTTCATCTCCAGCTCCGCCGTGGCCACGCTCGGCATTATCAGCGCCACCGCAAGGGCGACTATTGCAAACTTTCTCATAACCTCACCCTCCTTCCGTATTTAGTGCTTCTTTTCAATTCCCCTATACACCTGTCAAAGCCACCTGTCAAGACAAATGTAATATGAGCAAGTTTCGTGCCAGGCAGGCGTGGCAGTATGCAACTCGTTGCCATACTGTAATATATGACGATCTATGGCTTACGGCGTGATCCTTGCCGCCAACGAAAGTGGCGGATTTTCGCCACCCCCTGCCGGACAAAGTAGGCGGCAACATCCCTGGTATCAATAAGATACAGCCAATATGCCGATGCTTACATCAGTGCCCTCAATCTACATTTTTGCGGGATGTACTGCGCAGAGTGGCCTGCTGCCGGCTGCGCGTCCGCTGCAAAATGAGAAAAAGCACGGAATTCTTCTCCACCCGGACCGGGCGCCTTCCCGAAAAATCTTTGACAGCGCGGGTTTTGCCCTGTAACCTTGTGTAGCACAGCATATACAGCTGGAAAGGAGAGGCCCTGACTTGCTGCACTGGAGAAGGACGAAGACGCGCCTGGATCAGGATGCGCGGGAGCTGCGCCGGCACTACGACGAGCTGATGAGCATACTCGCGCGCGTCATCGATGCCAAGGACGTCTACACGAGCGGGCACACCGAGCGCGTCATCCAGTACTCGCTGGCCATCGGCAAGTCTCTGGGCCTCGCCCACCCCGACATGGGGACCCTGCGGCTGGCCGCACTCCTCCACGATATCGGCAAGATAGGCATCCCGGACCACATACTCCGAAAACCCGACAAGCTCACCAGCGAAGAGTGGGAAGAAGTGAAGAAACATCCCATCACCGGCGAGCACATCCTCAAGAGTTCCGCAGGCCTCGAAGAAGTGAGGACCGCGGTCCGCTGCCACCAGGAGCGCTATGACGGCAAGGGCTTCCCGGACAGCATCAGGGGGGAAGCCATCCCGCTGCACTCCCGCATCATCGCCATCGCCGACGCCTACGACGCGATGACATCCGACCGCTCCTACCGCAGCGCCCTCTCCAAGGAGGCGGCCCTGCGGGAGGTGGAGCGCTGCGCCGGCGCCCAGTTCGACCCGGAGCTCGTGTTAGTGTTCCTGGAGCTGACGGGCTACAAGCACGCCCCGGCCCCGCGCGGCGGCGGGGCAGCCACATTGCTCGCACAGATATCCATCCGCAGCTACGAGATGGAAGCGCAACGTCTCAGGAAAGCCTCGCCCGGCATCACGGACCGCGACCTGGAGGAAGGGCTCCGCATATCCTTCCCGGTCCTCGACACCCGCGGCGCGTGGAAGATCATGGACGCAGTGGACAGGCCGGGCGAGCTCACCGATGACATATCCCCGGACAAGGCAGACGAGGTGACCCGGATGAAGGAGAACGAGTACAAGCTGCGCCTCTCTGACCGGATGCATTTCACCGTGGGCGAGATAATCACCTTCCGCGGCCGGAACTATAACCTCATCAACGTGAGCGAGCTGCCCGCGGGCGGCTACGAGTATCATCTGAAACGCTGAGTCTGCCCTCGCGCCATCCATGACGGGATGATTCGTCCTTTAAGCCCGGCGTGGCCCGGGCCCACCGCCGCCTGAGGGCAGTGGGAAAAAGAAGGAACTTTTCTCCCCTGCGCACTGTCTAACTGGGTAGAGATGCCGAAGACCCGACAAAGGGGAGGACAATAAGATGAAAGCAAGGACTCTCAGCAGGGCATTGGCCCTGCGGACAGTAGCCCTGGTCGTCTGTCTCGCTGCCGCGGCCGCCGCGTTAGCAGACGGGTTCATGATAGTGGAACCGCCCATGCCCCGGCCCATCGTGCCGCCGCCCCACCCACGCCCGGCGCCCGTGCCCGAGCCTCTCCCCGTCAAGTACCACCGGGTGAAGGTCGAGATAAACGGCAACATCGCCACCACGACCATAGACCAGGTGTTCAAGAATGAGCACGCCGTGGATCTCGAGGGCACCTACATCTTCCCCCTGCCGGAGGAAGCGGCCATAACCGAGTTCGCGATGTTCGCGGACGGGAAGCGCATAACCGGCGAGGTGCTCGACAAGGACAAGGCGCGCAAGATATACGAGGAGATAGTCCGCAGGATGCGCGACCCGGGCCTCCTGGAGTACATGGGCCGGAACATGTTCCGCGCCCGGGTCTACCCCATCCCCAAGAACGGGGAAAAGAGGATAGAGCTGGTCTACAAGGAGGTACTGCACTACGACGCCGGCACCTACCGCTACATCTATCCCCTTGACACCGAGCGGTTCTCTCCCAAGCCGATCGAGGAGGTCTCCATCTCCGTCCGCGCCCGCTCCCGCATCCCCATAAAGGCCATGTACTCCCCGAGCCACGACGTGGACGTGACAGTGGAGAAGAACGAGGCCCGTTGCGGCTACGAAGCGAAGAACGTGAAGCCGGACAAGGACTTCATCCTCTATTACATGGTGAGCGAGAAGGACGTGGGGCTGAGCGTCCTCACCCACCGAAAGCCCGGGGAGGACGGCTACTTCATGCTGCTGGTCTCGCCCGGCGATATCGAAGGGCGTGCGATCGACAAGGACATCGTCTTCGCCCTGGATACCTCGGGAAGCATGAGCGGGGAGAAGATGAAGCAGGCGAGAGACGCCCTCCGCTTCTGCCTGAACAGCCTGGGCAAGGGCGACCGGTTCAACCTGGTCAACTTCGCCACCTCCGTCACGCCATGGAAGGACGAGCTCGTCACCGCGGACGCGGATAACGTAAGGAACGCCCTCGGCTTCGTCAACAAGCTGGCCGCGCGCGGGGGGACAAACATAGATGAGGCACTCGTCGCAGCAGCCAGCCAGTTCCAGGACGCGGGGAGGCCGCGCATGCTGGTCTTCCTCACGGACGGGCAGCCCACCGTGGGCATCACCGAGATGAAGCACATACTCGAGAACCTGGCCGCGGCAAACAAGGCCGCTGCGCGCGTATTCGTCTTCGGAGTCGGCAACGACGTCAACACGCATCTCCTGGACAAGATAGCCGAAGCCCACCGCGGCGTCCCCGAGTACGTGAGGCCGCAGGAAGACATCGAGGTCAAGGTGTCATCCTTCTACAGGAAGGTCAGCGAGCCCATCCTCGCCGACACGAAGCTCGACATACCGCGGGTGCGCACCAGCGATTCATACCCCACCACCCTGCCCGACATCTTCCGGGGCACCCAGCTCCTGCTCTTCGGCCGCTACCAGGGCGACGGAGCCACCAGAATAGTCCTGAGCGGCAAGGTCAACGGCCAGGGCAAGGAATTCGTCCACGAGGGCACTTTCCCCCGGGAAGAGGACGGCAACGAGTTCATCCCGAGGATATGGGCCACGCGGAAGGTCGGCTACCTGATGAACGAGATACGCCTTAACGGCGAGAAGAGGGAGCTGGTGGACGAGATAATCCGCCTCAGCAAAGAGCACGGCATCATGACGCCCTACACCTCCTTCCTCATACTGGAAAAGGACGAGGACTTCAGTCGCTGGGGCATCCCGGAGCACGAGGCTCCACAGGTACGGGGTGCAGGGATGAGGTACGAGAGCAGCATGAGAGCGTCGGCCGGGGCGGATTCAGTCGAGAAAGCAATGGAGATCGGCACGATGAAGTCGAGCCGCACCGCACCGGGCCCGCCCTTGTCCGGACCGGCCGCTAGGACAGTCAAGCACATCGGGGACAAGACCTTCTACCTGCAGCAAGACGGCTCGTGGATGGATGCGAAGTTCGATGAGCGGGTAAGGGCAAAGGATATCAAGTACCTGAGCGACGATTACTTC
>SDBT01006817.1_pt1 | contig 18883 bp, 13 predicted proteins | sample 2277101 | NCBI WGS metagenome assembly SDBT01 (sample SAMN10404973, study PRJNA504765) | marine sediment metagenome | isolation source: marine sediment core GS10_PC15, 103 cmbsf | place: Arctic Ocean: Southern Knipovich Ridge | collected 2010
CGTTTGAGCAAGGACTATGAGTCTTTGACAGACAGCAGTGAAACGATGGTTCAGATTGCTATGATTAACCTTATGATTCATAGGTTGAAACCAGGCTGATTAAACTTTTCATACACTTTCTAAACAAGAAAATGCGTAGCTGTATCCCCCAAATTAAGTCTGGAAGCAATCAGCGTAGTTATCCTTTCACGCCATTTTGGGAACTTATGAGGGGCTCTGGGCTAGCCGGTTATTTGTTATGGATTTATCCTTTATTATATATTCTTACTCTACGCCAACGAGATTCTGACCAATATGCCGCAATTGATAGAAGCGCATTGTTGCAAATATTTTTTGCTGTTGTATGTTTTGGACACTCGCTATATGTATTTTGTGGACAGAAGCGGAGGATGATGAGAGTGATTTTCAAGCCTCCGTTAATCTTCTTGTTTGCATATATCATGTTGTGTGGTTTTAGCACACTTTGGTCAGCTAATCCTCTTTTTACTGGCTATAGGGCATTTGAATGCCTTACATATCTACTTCTGACTACCTTAGTGTGTCTTAATCTTAGCCAGAACTGTTCAAAACAGGATATGGCAGAATGGATCGTATTGTGGGCAGTTTGGTCATTATTGTGTGCGATTATTGCTAGCGTGAAGTTGGTAGGTTTTGGGCTCTTGCAAAGTGTCAGCATCTTCAGGGTTGGCTCTCTGGTGACAGCCCCGATAGTCTTTATGGCATTATTTATTTCTAAAAGGCGGTTGTTTACAATAGTGCTTCTTTTGTTTTCACTGCTTTCAGCAGCTAACAAGACTTATTTTGGTCTTGCCTTTGGTCTTTTCCCCGGACTTGCGATGGGAGACAGCAAGGCAAAGAAAATGTTCCCTTTCATGTTGGGTTTGGTACTTCTGAGTCTGCTGATATTCGGATTCAGAGCAGGTCTCCAGGAAACCCTGTTTTATGGTAAAGAAGGTATTGGGATAGAGTATACGACCGGTAGGGACATAATATGGGCAGCTGCAATTGAACACGGCATGAAACATCCTTTTAGAGGCTATGGATTTGCTGTAGTTGAGCGTGATACAGACGTATTTAGGGCCATTTCGACTCACAACGTATTCATGTCTGCCTTTGTGGGGGTTGGTCTGTTAGGACCAATCCTGATGGCGTTCTTTTTCATGAGCCTATTTTTTTCCACTTTTGGAGTTGGAATACCGATTAGTTGGCGGTCTGGCCTTATCGGCACTGTCATAATGGCATTTATTATCTCAAGCTCATCTCCAGGGCTTGGCAGCAGAGTATACGGCTCATGGTTATCTGTGGTTCTTGTTTCAACGTTAATAGCTGTATTAACCAACTCAAGAAGTAGCACTGACTCTTTTCTTATGCGAGAGCGGTTTTTATGATTCACAGCGTCACAAGCAAAGTGATCTTCCATACGCTGTTACTGGATGGCAAGTTTTTCGGCTGGCAGTTTATTATACCGCTAAGCTTAGGTGCTCAATATGCTATAGGTTGTGAGGTCTGTAATGATGGAAAACAATAAAGCTCTTTCACGTTCAGGAGGCATTAGTTGGAAGGATTATCTTTTCCCTGCACTAACTGCTATAATCCTGTATTCAATAGTCGTAACTGACAATCTATTCGGGGATGAATTTGACGAATATGGTTTTGCTGTTTTAAGATATTCAAGGTTTGGAATGTCAACGGCTTTAAATATTCATACACAATTTGCCAGACTCGGATATTGTTTGATTGGAGAAGCGTGGGCTATACGGATATATAGTATTTTTTGTGGTATGGGGACAATTATTTTTGTTGGAAAGCTCGCTAATAAATTGTTGCCTATTAAAGGTACAATTTGTGCAATGTGGATTGCAGCGTTGTCTCCGTTTTTGATAGAATTTGGAGCCGAAGCGAGGCCGAACGCGATTTTTGCCTTTGCCGGGATAGTTTTTCTTTATGCCCTTGTGATCTTTATGGAAGATGAAAGCTGGACTAACGCTTTGTTTTTTATCTTTGCGGGTTGTTTTGGTATTCTTGCACGTGAAATGTTTATTTCGATATTAGTTTTCGGTTTTGGATATTATATTATTAAGCAGAGGAAAATTTCGATAAAGTTGACTATGATTGGTCTGGCAATGCTGCCTTTTGTCATCAGATTATATCTCAGAATGAGAATTTATTCCAATTTTGCCCCTAAGGCACCCTCCAGTGCGTCTCCTTCGATATCAAATTTATTATGTCGTTTGTCGATGGCATTCAATTTTGGTTATTGTACATTAAAATACCCTGGACGTGAAGCGAACTGGACTTTTTCTATTACTGAAACAATATCTCAGAACATCTTTTCTCTTCTTATAGTTCTTATCGTTTTTTGTGGATTTTTGGTGGGTTTTTTATGCTATCTCAGGAACAATAGGGAGAAAGCCTGTTTTTTAGCCGGGTCGGTCATCATTCCCATTTCAGTTCTGATTATTGTGCAGGAAACTGGATTTTCAATGCTTAATATAAAACATTGTGCTGGAGTTGTTGGCGGATATTACATATTGCTCGCAGCAGTAGTAACAGAACTTTTCAGATATAAATGGGGCAAAATTATTGTTCTGTTGTATGCGTATATTATAGTTTTATCTTTGTTTCATTTCTACTTTCAACCGGCCATTTATTCCAGGAGAAGTAATTATGATGCGTTAAACACTACATTAGAAGATAATCTGAAAAATGAGGATTATGTCATTTTTTATCATAGACAGGAGGAAGATAAGCCCGACTATCTCACGGCTTTACAGAAAACAGAGAATACTATAGATATTTATGATGACTTACCTTCTGATGTGAGTTTAGATGAGTATATACGGATGATTAATGCAGAATGTAAAGGGCGAATATATCTAATGGCTGTTAACCGGATGTGGGTAGATCCTAATAATTGTGTCAGGTCTATCTTGCAAAAGGAACGAGACTATACGTTGCGAAAGTATGGGCGTAATTTTCCACTTTATGTTTTTGATAAATACGTGGAAGTTACTAAATAATCGGTTTGGTTATGTGTGGAAACAGTTAGGTACACCCACTTGTCCAGGCCAATTTTAGCTTTCTATAAGGTGGAAACTGTAATGTTACATAGTACATTTGCCACAGCCGCTTCACTTCGCGAAGCGGTTGTTGAAGAATATATCGTTGCAACTTCTACCTTATAGAAGACAATTTTTGGTCTTGACAATGGGTAGGGGTATAGTATAACAATGAGAATCACATGGGTGGCACGTTCATTTCTTGACTACCATGTACCAGTCTATGAAGAATTAAACAAGCTAGTAGATGATAACCTGACAGTGATTTATTATGGTGACGTCGTTCCGGAAAGGGTACGCTCCAAGATTGCTAATGTTCTGGGTGGAAGCGCAATTGCTCTCAGCGGCGAATTGAGGCTAAAAGGTGAAAAGATAGCCAGTGATTCAATGGCTAATATCGGTGTACGCATCCTCTATCAGCCTGGCCTGATAAAGGCCATTTCTAAATCAAAGCCTGATGTTCTCATTTCTGATGGATTTTTCCAGTGGACCTATGCTGCACTATGGCTGAGGGCCTTTAAAAAGATTCCTCATGTAATGTGCTATGAACGAACTGCCTACACCGAGCGAAATGCTCAGTGGTATCGAGTTGCATACCGTAAGTCTGTGATGCGATGGATCGATGCTATGTGCTGTAACGGTAAACTGTGCGGAGAATATGTGCAGAGCCTTGGTTTTCCGGCGGAAAAGAACACCTATGGGCATATGGTGGCCGACATCGCTGGACTGGAGAATAGCGCAACTAAAGTAACAGGTAAACAGATCTTTGAACTAAAAACAAAACACGATCTCAAAGGCACTGTCCTTCTTTATGTTGGTAGATTGATCCCTCGCAAAGGTTTGATTGAGTTGCTAAATGCGTGGAAAAAATTCAGCAGCAGTATTTCTGCCGATGAGGTAACATTACTTCTGGTTGGTGATGGCCCACAGAGAGGTGAACTTGAGCAATATGTCAAAGAAAACTACCTTAATAACGTACGTCTTGCAGGTTTTGTTGATTATGACAGTTTGGCTCCATATTACAAAGCAGCCGATGCCTTTATCATCCCGACCCTTGAAGATAACTGGAGTTTGGTTGTTCCTGAAGCAATGGCCTGCAGATTGCCTATACTGTGCTCGAAATACAATGGCTGCTGGCCAGAACTCGTACACAGCGGCGAAAACGGGTGGGTATTCGACCCATTGGATCACAAAGATATACTCCAATGCCTGAAAGTGTGTATGGAAAATAGGGCCCGTCTATCTCAGATGGGCCAAAGGTCAAAGGTGATAGTTGGCGACCATACTCCCGTAAAGGCAGCGGAATCTATTGTTCGGGCCTGCAAAGTGGCGATGAAGAGACATCAATCCCACTAGCGGCCGCCTTGTTAGTCTTCAGATAATATAAGCTGTGATGGTTGGAGTTACCAGCGATTGAAGGAGATACTCAAAAAATTAGCCAGTTCTTGTTTTTGCACCTCACACTAATTCAGAAAGTACTAAGAATGAAGCTCGTCAAAGTAATCTTCCCGCGATTCCGCAAGTTACAAGAGGAATTTAGATTAAGGGATGAATTCTACGCTTTGGCGAAGGAAGAACGTGAAGCTTTGCGACTGGAAAGGTTAAACGCGATCTGGAAGAAAGCCTTGAAGGAGTCAGCCTACTATTCAAATGTATATCTCACAAAGAAAAAGAAACTGCCAGGATGTTTTCGTACTCTCGAGGAATACAAACAGCTTGTTCCTGTGACACCAAAAGCAGCAGTAAGAGAAAATCCCAGGGCCTTCAAACTGCTTCGGGCCAAACGCGGGATATGGATGTCAACCGGGGGTTCGACTGGGACACCTTTGAGTGTTTTCTGGGCTCTACCCGGACATTTAGACAGTCTAAGAGACCAATACTGGGCACGCCTTTGGTGGGGTGTGGACCCTTTTGACCGACAGGCTATGCTTTGGGGTCATTCACACAGTTTTGGAAGTGGACTTTCCGGGACTTATCATAAAGTAATGGTACCAGTCATCGACAAACTTAGAGGCAGAAAACGATTCAGCGCTTATTATTTAGATGCCAATACTCTTCAGAAATACTACGACGTTATGGCGCGGTTTCGCCCAAAATCGATTTATGCCTACGCCTCAGCAGCTCACCTTTTAGCACTAGCCAACAAGGGACGGCCTCTATTCCCTGAGAAGCCAAATGTGGCCTTTTTAGCTGCAGAGCCTATTCTTCGTGTGTATAGGGAATCAGTGACAAGTGTTTTTGGCTGTCCCTGTGCAGGTGAATACGGCAGTATAGAATGTGGAATGATCGCATATGAACACCCCGACGGGGCATATCGCGTATTCGAGCGGTCGGTTATCGTAGAAACAGTAAAACGTGAAGGTGGTTATGCTATATTGATAACCCAGCTCCGTGATACTGATTTTCCTCTTTTCCGTTATGACATCGGCGATATGAGCTCTGCTCAACTGAGCTATGGCCCCAACGGTCGCGAACTTCTCTCGGATATTCGCGGACGTAGCCATGACTTGATTAGGTCGCCGTCCGGCCGCGTCTGCCATGGGGAAATGCTCACACACATCATAGAGCGCGTGCCGAGTGTTATTCTATTTACTGTAAGGCAGCGACGTGATTACAGTCTTAGCATATCGATCCAGACACGAACGGGGAAGGAACTTTCCAAAGAAAACAAGAAATGGATCAAAGAGGAAATTAGAAAAATCTTGGGGGATAGACTGAATCTTAATATTAAATGTGTCAGTCAATTAAAACGTACATTAGCAGGAAAGCACAGGTGGGTCATTTCTGAACTTGATTCATAAAAAACTCGGTGTGACAGTGTTAGAAGCTAATTGAATTCGTGAGTAAAATTCATCACAGGTTCATCAAGAAACAATAAAGATCCAATGCGGATATTGATGGTTCATAACGATTATGGCAGGCCTAGCGGGGAGGAGCATGCTGCTCAGGCTATAGCGGATTTACTGAAAGCCCATGGCCATGAGGTATTCTGGTTTAGGCGGAGTTCTGAGGAAATACTGGGTTCCGTTGTGGGCAAGGTTAAAGCCTTTTTTACAGGCATTCATAATCCCTTTGTAGCAAGAAGATTGGCGCAAGAGTTGGATAAGGTCAAACCTGATATTGTTCAAGTACAGAACCTCTACCCGCTTCTCTCTCCTTCAATCTTTAAGCCCATTAAGGAGCGTAGCGTTCCTGTGGTGATGCGATGTCCAAACTACAGGCTATTCTGCCCCAATGGTTTGCACCTGAGCAAAGGTGAAGTTTGTGAAAAATGTCTTGGGTTTGGGCGGGAGCTTTGGTGTATTCTCAGAAACTGTGAAGATAACCTACTCAAAAGTACTGGCTACGCCTTAAGAAATGCCTCTGCGAGAATAACCAAACGAATCCTCAATGGCGTAGACATGTTCATTGTCCAGACCGAGTTTCAAAAACAAAAGTTTGCGGAAAGAGGCATTTCCACTGACCGCATCGGCATTGTTCCGGGACTTACTCCACCGGTCCAGATTCCAAAGGAAGACTGTCTAGGCAACCTGGTAACTTTTATAGGCAGGGTGAGCCCAGAAAAGGGTATCGATGAATTCTTAGATGTAGCTCGCGCCATACCAGATGTGCCGTTTTCTGTGGCAGGCAGCTATAATGCTATGCCCGACATCCGCAATAAATCTTCCTCGAATGTAGAATGGCTAGGTTTTTTAGGGGCAGACGAACTGAACAACTTATATCTGGCATCAAGAATAATTATCATCCCAAGCCGTTGCTATGAAGGCTTCCCGAATGTAGCTGCCCAGGCAATGACTTTTGCCCGTCCCATAGTTGCCGCTCGTATCGGAGCCATAACTTCCATTATTGATGACAATAAGACCGGCCTACTCTTCGAAGTGGGAAATGCTAAAGACCTAATAGCCAAACTTACTTCCTTGTACAATAACAAGGATTTGTGCGAAAAATTAGGTAATGCGGCCCGTAAGAAAGCTTCTTCAAAATACTCTACAGACAAAGTTTATCAGTTGTTGATGAGCGTCTATGAAAGAGCAGCTCAGTATTGCATTGACTGAGAATAAAGTATCGTTTCGTAACCCTATTCTAATGGAATGAGGCGTTGATAGCTCATGCTGTTCAATTTGTTTGAATTTATCTTTTTCTTTAACGTTATTTTACATACCAGCATAGGGGAGGTTGGACAGAGCCAAATTCAAGTCAGCTACTGGTGTGTATCGCCAGCGACGCCACTTGGATATGTGACATTACTACAGGGAACCAAGATAAACGCCCCAGGAGGGTCGCATTTTTCTGCCGGATGGATACGATCCGCTTTTGGGCTCAAGAGAGCAACGTCTTGCCTCTGAGTTGTATCATGATCCATACGCAGATATGATCAGATATGAGAAAATAAGCTTTTCAGATAAGATGTTAACATTGGGGAACAATAATGCCAACAGGAAAATACTTGACTATCAGTATAGATGATGGTCACCCAAAGGACCTAATGACGGCTGAGCTTTTGAACAAATTTGCTTTGAAAGCTACATTCTATATTCCTATAAAAAATCCAGAACGGGAAGTAATGGGAAAGTTTGATATTATCACTATCTCAGAACATTTTGAAATCGGGGGACATACATATAACCACAGGCCGCTTAATGGAATTCCTAAAAAAGTAGTTGAAAGGGAAATTAATGATGGGAAAAAGTATCTGGAACAATTGTTAGGCAAACAAGTTATTTCTTTTTGCTATCCAAAAGGAAAATTTAATGCGATGATCGCAGCCGTTGTTAGGGATGCTGGTTTCATGGGCGCCAGAACCTGTATGTTTAATTTGAATTATTTTCCCAAAAATCCTTATCTGTGTGGAGTTAGCACCCATGCCTACTCTCACTCTAAGGCAATTCAAATTCGTCATGCAATATTGGAAAGAAATTTTTGTGGTTTGATGGATTTTTTCAGAATTCAAAAAGGACGTGTCGATTGGGTGGATCAATTTAAGTTGGCTGTCGATTATGTTGAACAACATGGTGGTATCGCCCATCTCTATTTACACAGTTGGGAAATCGATGAGCTGAATCAGTGGGAAAGGTTGGGAGATTTATTTGCCTTTTTATCCCAAAAAAGTGGTTTAAAACATATCACCAATGGCGAGCTGTTCATATTATTGAATAAAGTAGGGTAGAGCGTATGAAAGCCACAAAAGAAACTGTTGTTCAAGTCTTTGACGATAATTGCTGACTTCTAATCGCTAACTTATAATCCCCTGATCACTATGTGTATTTTTTAACATCAAGTGGATGATGGTTGCATTTGTTTTTACGCGCAGCGTCCTCTTCCTTACCTATCTGCTAGCGAAGATCATGCCCTGTCAATTACAAAAGAGCAGTTCCGACAATTGAGTGTATCATTCTCTGGCTTTACAGTTTAATGGGGATAGGGAGGTATTTGAGGAGCCGCTGCTAATCATAACCATAATACGAAAACACTGGCCAAATGACGATCTTACGGTGATGCAACGAGGCTCACTATTGGACTTCGGTATGGAGCAATACGAAACCGAAGCAAGGTTAGCATACTGTGCGATTCTTGAGCTTGGTGCCGTAGGTATTGTGTTTGAGCCCTGCAATACGGCGACCTCACAGACAAGCAATATCTTGGGTCCGACCTGAAGGACTCTGCCGTAAAATAGACCAGGCTGGCAGAGGAAAAAACCTGCGAGAATATTCGCAGGATAGGTATTACGAGTGTTTGATGGCTGTTTATCAAAAGGCCATTGAACTTGGGCCAGGAGGTGCAAATGGGGGATCTTAAGTTCTTTTTCGGAGGAGGCGTATCTTCATGAAAGATAAAGTTCTGCACAAGAGAAGGAGCGACATCCTTAGAATCAAGTTTGACTTGATTGCATACAAAACAGTGATGGAAACAATTCAGCGTTGGCGGGCCAACGGTGAGTTTCATTATGTAACAATTACGAATCCATACAGTGTTATATTGTGTCATCGTGATGAACAGATGCGAGAGGCTACGGCAGGAGCGGGTTTAACTGTACCTGATGGGATCGGAATTATCATTGCCGCACATCTACTCGGTTATAAGAACAATGGTCGAGTAACCGGGCCCACACTTATGCTCAAGTTGTGCGACTGGGGACGAAAATACGGATATCGCCACTACTTCTACGGAGGGGCTGAGGGTGTGGCCAACAGACTCGCCGAACGATTTTCCGAGAAGTACCCCTACCTCCAAGTTGCTGGTTCGTATTCCCCACCTTTCACACTACTTTCCGAGAAAGAAGATCAGGCCATTGTCGAAAAGATTAATGCAACTAATCCTGATATCGTATGGGTTGGCCTGGGAACGCTGAAGCAGGAAGCATGGATGGCCAAGCATTTAGGGAAGATTAAGGCCACGGCAATGATAGGTGTGGGACAAGCCTTTGACATCCATTCTGGTATGCTCAAATGGGCTCCAGCCCTGATCAGAAAATTTGGATTGGAATGGGCGTATCGTCTTGCTAAAGAACCCAAACGTTTGTGGTGCAGGAACCTTGAAACTCCCAAGTTTATGTATAAAGTAATTTGTCAACGTTTACGTACGCCGGAGGACTCCGTGTTATTCCAAGGTAGAATTCAGGCAGAAAAAAATATCCACAGACATCGCGACCGATCAACAAAGGATACATCCATTAGGAACGTTCTTTCAATCGACGCCGAGGAATAGTGCCATATCTTGGATGACCGAACTGGGCCAACAGTCGAATATTGGAGATTGCTGTAATACCGGGTAGAACGCAACCTAGATCAAACTCTGTAACTATTACATAACCTTAGTATTCCCACGGTGTTTTTCTGGCTGGGATAGTTAGCCGAAAGACATAGATCGCTTCTAAGAAGATATACCGATATGGGACATGAGATTGCAAGCCATGGTTATAGTCACGTGTTACCTCACAAAGTGGGACATGAGTTTTTTAAGCATGACATTGATCGAGCACAGAAGACTTTGGAAGATATTATTGGTCAACAAATCCGCAGATTTCGAGTTACAGGATTCGGGATCAAAGAGAATATAAAGTGGCCATTCAACGTGATCAAAGAAGTCGGATGTAAGTATGATTCAAGTGTTTTCCCGGCAATGCAAGAGCAAAATCATATGTTTGGAACAACATACGGAAAGACATGCAGACCCGATATAATTCCCACCGAAGCTGGGCCACTTACTAAAATTCCTATCTCCGCAGCTAAAATCTTTGGCCTCAGATATTTTTGGAGGAGGATATCTCAGGCTCTCACCGATACGACTTATGCAATGGGGGATAAAGAAACTTCACAAGATAGGGTGTCCATTAATCGTCTATATACGTCCGCGCGAAATAGAACCCGACCACTTGAATTTGCCGCTGGAAAAGTTCTAATATTTCAGAAGCTATTTCAATCTGAAAAGCACAATACCGAAGCCTCGGTGGTTATGTGAAAACTATAACTTCACAACTAAGAATGAATTAGTAGATGACTTCTTTGTCCGCTTATACTTGTATCTGATTGTTGTCTGGGCGACTTAACTTCTCGATTGCTTTGCTACTTTCTACTGTATTTCCTAACCCCCTAACCCCAATGGCTAAAGGTTAACGGCAGAATGCCAAAATTTCACAATTATTTTAACGTCAAATGGCTGGTCATTGCAGTTGTTTTCACTGCGATTGTTCTCTTACTTACCCATATTCCGAAGGAAGCAATGCCACCTTGATTACAGGAAAACACTCACGACAAACTTCATCACGTCGTGGCGTACGGAGGCATTACATTTTTTTTCATTCTCTCGTTGAAGGTTTCAAGTACTCCATTCTTGTTTTTCCTTCTTTTCTTTGCCATTTTAGCCATTGGCATTGTTGACGAGGTCACGCAGCCTCTTGTGAACCGAACGGCAAGTCTCGCTGACGTAGTGGCCAATTTCATCGGTATTGCCACGGTCTTATTGCTTTCCATGGTGGGCAAACGCCGAATTCAGAAAACTAAAACCGAATAACTTTGCAGGACAATCCATGCCTGAGATATCCACATATTGGGATTACCTTATAATAACGGCCTCAAATGAAGCGCAAGCCCGGTCCTACGAGATGCAGCTTAGCCTACGGCAGGAGCTGGGCCTTTTGGAATCCGTGCGCGAGGTTCTGGTAGTACCCGACCCGGGCGGCAAACGCATCGGCAGCGGCGGTAGTACCCTCCACTGCTTAATCAAAGTGCTCAACCGCGAGCTTCACCAAAACAGCCGTCGCCTGCACATAGAGGCGTGGCAAAACATCCTCAAGGATCTTCGAATCCTGATTGTCCATGGGGGAGGTGATTCTCGACGGCTGCCCGCCTACGGACCTTGCGGCAAAATATTCGTACCCGTGCCGGGTGAGAGTGACTGCTGCCTGCCTCTGACTTTGTTCGATCGGCAGTTGCCGACGTATTTAAAGCTGCCTGCTCCGTCTGCCGGTGTCGGTCAGATTGTCATCACTTCTGGAGATGTACTGCTGTGCTTCGATCCAGCTAAGGCACGGTTCTCTGAGAAGGGGCTGACGGGACTGGGCTGCTATGCAAAACCCGAGCAGGCGAAAAATCACGGTGTGTTTTGTCTGGACGAAGCTGACCAGGTAAGGCTCTTCCTGCAAAAGCCTTCACCCGCAGAGCAGCAAGCCATTGGTGCCATTGATGCCTACGGTCAGGCACTTCTGGATATCGGTGTGATGAATCTCGATGCGCACACCGCGGCGATGCTGCTTAGAATCTTCGGTACGCAGCCAGGAGATAATGGCAGATTACAGTTATCGGGCGAGATGAGTGAGGCTGTCCTTGAGTATGGGCTTGACTTCTATCGCGAAATTTGCTGCGGTCTCGGCAGCGATGCTAATTTGACTCGATATATCAACACCGTGAGAGAAAGCGGTTCGACCTGGAAGAAGCAAATGCTTGAGCGGCTGTTTGAGTCACTCTCGAGCATACCTTTTTATGTGAACGTATTGCCGCAATGCGAATTCCTGCACTTCGGTACCAGCCGACAGATCATCAGCAGTGGTAACATTCTGATGCAGAAAGATCTCGGTTCAACCTCGCTGAATACGTTCCTGAACATCAATAACGAAATCCCCGAATCAGGCCAGGTCGTGAGTACAAATGCCTGGGTCGAGGGCTGTCGTGTCAATTCGATGTTGACACTCGAGGGTGAAAATGTCATCGTTGGCGTGGATGTTAACGAGCCTTTGTCTCTATCTTCGCAGATGTGCCTCGACGTCGTTCCAGGCCGGGACCGCAATGGAAAGCCCATCTGGTTCGTACGCTGCTACAGCGTATACGATACGTTCAGCAACTCAATCGATCAAGAAGCAACGGTCTGCGGGATCCCCTTACTCGAATGGCTCGAACTCGTGGGAGCTCAGCCGGAAGATATCTGGGATTTCCATGTCCCGCCGGAGCAGCGTAGCTTGTGGAATGCCAGGATTTTTCCCGCCGTTACGAAGCACAGCCAATACTCTGACTGGTTGTGGTTATTCGACCTGGCTAAGGCCGGTCCGAAGGAGTATCAAGCCTGGCGGTCTGCGGATCGCTATAGCTCGGCCGAAATAGCAGCGCTGGCCGACCAGGAAGCGTTCTATAGAAGACGAAGCTTGATTCGTGCGGGTGAGATTCAGAAGTCACTAAGGAAAATGTTCAGGGGGGATAGCGAATTCTCAGCTGGCGAACTTGCTCACATCCTAAAGAATGACGGGAAGCAAACCACCTGGATTTCGAGTCTCCTTGCCGAAGCAAGGCGGTGCTACAACAGTAATAACGGCAAGAGCCTGGACTCTATGGTTTTCCCCCGAATCATCCACACCCTTGGGTCAGCTTTGTCAGAGCTTAGCAGCGATGGCGATGTTCCAGTAGAAAAACTGTTGCCGGGACTATCCGAAAAGCTTACAGGGGCCGAGCACGATTGGCTTGATTCGGTAGGGCTTAGACTGGATTCGCCTGCGAAGTTAAAACAGTGGGCGCAACGGGCCCACAGCCTGGCTTTTAATTCCTTAGGCCAGGCAATAATTTCAAGCGGCGGTGATAAAACTCCTCCTCGCAGGGCCTTGCGCAGCGATGAGATTGTATGGGGACGTGCACCGGCAAGGTTCGACACCGGCGGCGGCTGGACAGATACACCGCCTTATTCTCTGGAGCACGGTGGCTGTGTAATAGATATCGCTGTAAATCTAAATGGTCAGCCGCCCATTCAGGCTTACATGAGGGTAATTGACGAGCCTGTTATCCACCTCGGTTCGATTGACTTAGGCACTCGAATCAAAGTTAATTCCCTTGACGAACTATTAGATTACCGCCAGGCAACCAGCGAACATTCTCTGGCCAAGGCAGCCTTGGCGTTATCCGGATTTTCACTCGAGACAGCCAATTGGCCGAAAGGCACAACACTAAAGCAAATGCTGGAGCAATTTGGCGGTGGCATCGAATTGACTACCCTGGCAGCAATTCCCAAGGGTAGTGGATTGGGGACATCCAGCATCATGGGGGCAGTCATCCTTGCGGTGATTCAGAGGGCAATTGGTCAGACACTAACGCAGAAGGAGTTGTTCCACGCGGTCTTGCGTCTGGAGCAGTCACTGACGACTGGAGGAGGCTGGCAGGATCAGATTGGCGGAGCGATAGGAGGAGCAAAGATTGTTACCACAGAGCCGAGACTTGTTCCGGATGCCACAATTCGCTATTTGCCTGCTGATGTACTTGATCCCAAAGTCAACAACGGACAGACTTTATTATACTACACAGGTATTACCCGATTGGCCAAGGACATCCTTGGCCAGGTTGTGGGGCGTTATCTGGATCGAGACCGCAAAACTTTGTCAACATTAAGACAGATTCACGCCTTGGCTCCACGTGTGGCAGAAGCGTTGTCACGAAAGGACATACGGGCCTTCGGGCAATTGGTCGATGCAGCTTGGCAGCTCAACAAGCAGCTGGATCCCAACTCCACGAATGATGAAGTGGAAGCATTGCTCTTAAGAGTCCAACCCTACATTTTCGGAGCGAAACTTCTCGGTGCAGGCGGAGGAGGATTCTTGCTAATGGTTTGTAAATCAGCAAAAGATGCTGAGCAGATCAGGATGACGCTCGAGGCCGAACCACCCAACGAACGTGCCCGGTTCTTTGATTACGGTATCAATACAAAAGGGCTTGTTGTGACAGTGTGCTAAACACGCATGGTCTTTGAGCACAGTTAATATGCCTGCAGATAGTACTATTGAACTACTAATCCAGGCCGCTGGTGAGGGCAGGCGGACAATCCGGCATTATGCTGCAAACGGAAATCCTACAAAGCCGGGCAAAAAGGACGATGGCTCATTACTGACAGAAGCCGACCTGGCAAGTCAGAAAGCTATTTGCGGTTTTCTTAACAGGAACCTGCCGGGTATCCCGATTCTTTCCGAGGAGGCGGCCGATTTTCAAACAGATATCAGTACGGGGCAATGGCTGATTGTAGATCCGCTCGATGGTACCACCAATTTCACTCGGGGAATTCCGTTTTACTCGGTCACGATAGCCTATGTAGTAGATGGAACTCCTCGTGCAGGGGTAGTAATGCCAGTTGCCAGGGATTACTGCTACGCCGCAGTCAAAGACGGTTTTGCTGCCAAGGTAGATGACCACTTCAACAGAATACCCATCCAGTGCAAAAACAGACCCCTAAAAGAAAGTGTCCTGTGTGTTACCTGTGACTACAGCAATCCAGCTGGCCGTGAAAAGTGGTGGCAATGGATGGATAAATTACGGCCGCCGACTTGTTTTAGACTGCGCATCATCGAATCCTCAGCCTTGGAGTTGTGTTTACTCGCAGAGGGCAAGATAGATGGGTACCTGCACCCCACTGACAAACCCTGGGATATGGTCGCCGCTGGACTGATTGTCCAGGAAGCAGGTGGGAAAGTATTTGATATTGATGGGGGCCCATGGTCGGTGAATAGCGATGGCATCATTGCCGTTTCGCCCGCAATTACTGACTTACTGGCAATGATTTCGTGAACATTGCCCCTGACGCGATCTTTTGCTTTCGACCATAATCGACTGATAACCAATCTTCAACCTTTGAAAGCTGACAGTCGAGAAGCAAATCGCTTGAGGCCAACAAGAAAAAACCGGTATCGTTAGGTGGTTCGGTGCTTTTCACGAAGTTCCACCGACACCTCCTTATCCTCAACGATACCGGGGAAGGAGAGCCAACGGATGGCTCTCCTTTTTTATTATATCGGCATTAAGGGCCCCGTACCTTGATGCTTAGGAATTGATACCCCCCTCTTTTCCTCACGAGTCTCACACTCCTCTTTTTTTTGCCTTACAGCGCTTGCCCAGTGTGATCACTGTAGTTTATATTTGTGCTGAATCTGCTAAATGCCCGCTGGCCTTGGCAGAAGGATTGGTTCTTATTGTCAGCGGGACAACAGGCGATCCATTGTCGCCTGTAAAGTCCCGCTTAATACGTTCTTCACCCAGCACCTGATTCATGGCTCCATCAGACCAAATTCAGTCTACTGGTCCTCGCCATTACCACCTGTTTTAGCACCGGTTCGAGTTGCCTCCCTCTCTTCGTTCCTCCAAACTCCAAATATTTTTTCATATTCTTCTCTTTCTTCTATAGACATTGTTCCCCATTCTTCTCTACACTCTTTTTCAAATTCTTCTCTTTCTTCTTTAGGCGTTTTGTTCGCTTCTTCTATAGCACATTTAGTCACATTTTTAAAATAAAGCTTTTTGTCTTCTTCATCCATATCCATCACAAACTCTTCAAACCAACCTATCCTTTCGAAGATAGGCCGTATGTTTTGGTTGTCGCTGGAACTTAGATACTTTGCAAGCATATCCAGGGCCTTCAGTTTGTCTTTGATTTTCACGCCTTCCTTTGCAAACCCTATTTTGGCCAACTCTAGCAGGACCATATCGGCGGTTAATTGGGTCCTTAGGCTTCTCGCTTTCATTAACTCGCGAATATATCTTCGTATTTCTCCTTTTTTCAGATTTTCATAGCCCATCGAAGAGGCCGATTTCTTGGTATATTTCGCTCTGATTATGGCCTGTGTCGCATTAAGGTCGACCATATATTCCTCACAAAATCTCTTTTGTTTTGCTGTTAATTCACCATTATTATTCATAACAAACCTCCTTTAATTTTCGCACCTCCCCAAGGGCTCTGGGGGCCTAAAGTAACTGCATAAACTTGTTATGAGATAGAGGCAGAAGTGCCCCCTCCCTTACACTTTAACCAATAGATTTCAGCGAGACGTTAGTACCCCTACCCCCTTATTAAATTATACTATATAAATGCCGCCGAGCTTGCCGAGTTTCAAGAAAGTTGTTTTAGTTGCTCCTGGCCGGGCTATTTACAAGAAGGTCTCTGGTAATAGGCATTTGCTATGGGCCGCCTTTGCATCTTGCTAATAATGACTGTATTTCGCCGAAAATCGCCGTTTTGCCCGGCGCTTCAGGCGCCAGAAGAGGTGAGTTAGGTCGTTGTTGCAGGCCAAAATGTAGCCCATTATTATCCCGGATTAAATGCAAATTTTTCTTGACTTATATCGATTAAAATGTTAAACTATGGGGTGTAGAATCATTCGGTGGGCCGGCTATCTGCGCTGGACTAAGGGGTTTCAATAGGACCAGGAGGTGTGGTGATGGCGAATAAAAGGGTTGGGGTGTATCGTAGATATCTGGAAGCGGTCCCGGTAGATTCATTGGGCTTGCCACTTGCCAAAAGCAGTTGGCCGAAGAAGCGGTCCTTTTGCTGGGTGGCCCGCTGGTTTTCCGGCGAGGGTAAAAGGCCCAGTAGAAGTTTTAGGACCAAAAGACAGGCCCAGTTATTTGCTGCCCAAAAAGAAATCCAGATCCAAGATGCCCGGACCGCGGGTTTGACTGCTATCTCGCTGCGGGGCTTCCACATCGAGCACAAAGAGCTTACCCAGGGTAATGTGGCGGCCAGGACCCTTGCCCTTCATCTGGCCACACTTGGGTCTCTGGCCAGTTTTCTCGGATGGGATCGCCCCTTGCCTACCATCGGCCCACGGGACATCGAGCGGCTCCGGGCCGGCAGGCTTAGCACCGGAATCGCCGCCGGTACGGCCAATAAGGACTTAACCATCCTAAAGCGGCTGTTTAATCTGGCGATACTGCGAGGCTATCTGCGTAAAGGCGGTAACCCCTGCGATGGGGTACCCAAGCTCAAGATAGGTTTGGTTCGCAAGGATATCATCGGCCCCGAGACCTTTGCCGGTATCTACAACTGCACGACCGATGCATTCTGGCGTGCTTTTTTGGTGATGCTGTATACCGCTGGCCTTCGCCTGCGGGAGGCCACCAATCTTACCTGGTGCGATATTGATTTTGAGTCCTACCAACTGCATATTACCCGCAAGAAGGCCGACGGCCTTGTTCAGGCCTGGACGCCCAAGGACCATCAGATGCGGATGATCCCCCTGCCCGCCAAGACAGTCAATCTGCTGGCTGCCTGGCGGTCAATGGCCCCCGAAGGCTGTCCCTATGTCTTTATGAAACAGACCCGCTGGGATTACTATCATCACCAGGTTGAGCGGGGCCGCTGGCGGACGGGTCAGGATCTGCTCAATAATCTATTAAAGCGCTTCAAGAGGCTATGCCGCAGGGCGGACACCCGCCCGTATACATTTCATGACCTGCGGCGGACTTGTATTACCAACTGGGCCGGCCAGCTCCCCATCCATGTGGTCCAGCAATTGGCCGGTCACAGCGATATGCGTACGACCCAGCGGTACTATCTCTCGGTCCAGCCCCAGGACCTTGATAAGGCCAGGGCCATCCAGGAATCACTCTTAGGGCTGGTCACTGAGGGTGGATATTTTCAATCCAAGGCCGGCTGATAGCCATCGAAGGGGTCTATTTGCCTTAACTGCGCGGCGGAGTAAACAATCATAAGTGCTTACAAATCAAAGACTTATAGAGACGCCGGGGCTCATCGGCCATGTACCTCATAACTCCTTATGCAATCAGTGCTTATGATTATTCGCCTTAGTGGCCGCAACCACTGCCGGGCCACCTTTCTTGAGGTGATGGCCTGCCCAGGGGAGAGCGGATTTTCAGTCCTCAGGTTTTATCAGGTTTATCTCAGGTCCCAATTACCCCTGCTCAGGGGACGAATTTACAGATTTTAGGCTATATCAGGTCATAAGAGACCCTGCCAGGGGGGTCGAATTTACCGATCTCAGGTTTTATCAGGTTCTAATCTATGGGGCCCCGCTAAGATTCTCGTAAATTTACGGATATCAGGTTTTATCAGGTTCTATAGGGGAGCTCTCTTTTTCCTGGTGTTTCTATGCGAAACTGACCCTAAAACAACCAAAAATGATGGGAAAATGACCAAAATTATGGGAAAATGACCAAAAATGATGGGAAACTGATGTAAAATTGACCAATACTGATGCAATAACTAATGGGAAAATGGCTTAAAAATGACCCAAAAGTGACCCAGGGCCTGGATTTTTTAGGCTCGTGGGGGTTGTTTGTTTGGTGGTAAGTCTATGGCTATAAGATGGTTAGGAGAAGGTGGGGCGGGGTCGGTTTGTGGGGGGCCTTAGGTCTGCTCAACCGGCCTCATAGAGGTAAAGAAGCCATAGTGGCAACGTGCGTGTCTTTATTGTCCGTTATCAGCATGTTCCGGTTTTTGACAGCAGGTAACGAAACGTACAATGTTTCAGAGAGAATCGGAGGTGAGGGTACCAATTTGGACTTTATCCTCCTCGGTTATGCGGCACTCGGGATCACAATAGTTCTTTATAGTACTTTGTTTCTTTGCTG
>SDBT01006818.1_pt1 | contig 18881 bp, 15 predicted proteins | sample 2277101 | NCBI WGS metagenome assembly SDBT01 (sample SAMN10404973, study PRJNA504765) | marine sediment metagenome | isolation source: marine sediment core GS10_PC15, 103 cmbsf | place: Arctic Ocean: Southern Knipovich Ridge | collected 2010
TACATATAAACAGAAGGCAACCCCTATGAAGATAAGCAAAATTGTATATATTTGCCCAATCCTGCTCACTTCATGTACTTCGCCGTATCCCACAGTGGTAAGTGTAATAACGGTCATATACAATGCATCTAAAAAGTCCCAGCCCTCGATCATCATATATCCCGAAGCTCCGAGAAAAAAAATACATAGGGCCAGCAAAACAGATAATAAAAGATGTTTTGTACTATCCATATGTTCGCTTTGATCTCATCTTGATCTCATCGGGCCGTAGGCTCTATCCTCCTGGCTGGAAGCTGAGCCGTTGGCCGCACATAAAGTTTGATGCAAAGTACACAGCGTTCTTATACTTTGGCTCTATACTTAATGTTTTATTTGTAATAATTTTGGTTTTTTAAAAACGTGTCCCACAAGCTTTCAGGTGATCTGGTTTTAAACTGAGGAACTGTTTTACACGGTTTAATACCAGATTATCTGAATGAGATAATGTTTTCAAAGGGCTAAAACGCACCTTTTATTCTTATTGTTGGATTTTGGCCAATTATGTAACAATCTACTGAAAAATCAAGGGTTTTTTATTAATTTATTTTGAATCGGTGGCTATTTATTAACATGGGTTGCATGCCTTCGGAACGCCTTGAGTAAATTATTAAGTTTTTAGGCTCTAATTTCTTGACGTAACCCCTCAAATTTGATAGAAAATTCAAGTCTGAGAATATAGGTTCTAGTAACAATTTAGCTTTTTGAAAATATTACCGCTTCAGGTATGATTAAATTGTTACTTATTATTCAATTCTTTATATCAATTGCAAGGCGTTTGATTTTGGATGATAATTCAGTAAAGTATGACCGGCGGCGTGAAGAGATGGTCAAAAGGCAAATTGAAGCCCGCGGGGTAACTGATCCACAAGTACTGGCAGCAATGGGCAAGGTCCCGAGACACCTTTTTGTAAGTGAAGCCTTAAGGGATCAGGCTTATGGCGATTTTCCACTCCCGATTGGAGAGCAACAAACCATCTCACAACCGTATATCGTGGCCGAAATGACCCAGGCTCTCCAGCCCAGCGAAGATGACAGGGTGCTTGAAATCGGAACAGGATCTGGATATCAGGCCGCAATTCTTGCAGAGATAGTGTTTCGCGTATACACCGTCGAAAGGATACATTCACTTTTTGTAAAAACCCGTAAACTTTTTGACAATCTTAATTATCATAATATTGTAACCAAATATTCGGACGGAACTTCTGGATGGGCCGAAGAGAGTCCGTATGATGGTATTATTGTTACTGCAGGCGCCCCGGAAATTCCTAACCTCCTGGTAAGCCAGCTTGCCGTGGGAGGCCGTATGGTGATACCCGTCGGGAACCGGTATTCCCAACATCTTGTTAAATTGTACAAGAATGAACACGGCATTCACAAGACAAATTTAGGTGGATGCAGATTTGTCAAACTTGTGGGTGAATATGGATGGAGAGAGTCATAAATGCTGCGGCGCTTTTACGACTGGGTGATCAGTTGGGCTGAAACACCATACGGAACATGGGCGTTATTTCTGCTTGCCTTCAGTGAGGCCTCTTTTTTCCCAATACCCCCTGATGTACTACTAATAGCGCTGGCAGTAGCCATACCCAGAAAATCCTTGAAATATGCACTAATATGTTCCTCGGGTTCCGTACTAGGTGGATGCTTCGGCTATATGATCGGATGGCAGTTTATGGCTTCAATCGGGGATCATATTGTAGAATTTTATGGACTTGCCGCGAGGCTTGAATACATAAAACTCCTGTACAATAGATACGATGCGTGGGCGGTCGGTATTGCAGGATTTACGCCGATACCTTACAAGGTGTTTACGATTTCAGCCGGTGCATTTAACATCAATTTCTTGGTATTCGTCATTGCATCCCTGATATCCCGATCTGCGCGATTTTTTCTGGTCGGGGGACTGATTTACGTTTTCGGCGCCAGTATTCGGGATTTCATTGATAGATATTTTAACATCATTGTCACTGCATTCACAATTCTTCTTGTTGGCGGATTTTTAATAATCAAATATTTATTGTAACTTTTCTTAGACCATAAAAGGTTCCAAAATAGATTGTAAAAATTAAGTTCCTGCCTGAAACGCTCAATTTAAGAGGTTAATTCGAACTTATCTTTTAATTTCTGGTTGACTATGGGCGGCACCATATCTTTGATGTCGCCGCCAAACCGTGCCGCTTCCTTTATTATAGATGAACTTGTAAAGATCCATCGAAAGCCGGTCATAAGGAAGACAGTCTGAACCTCCCTGTTTAACCGGCGGTTCATCAGCGCCAGTTGAAACTCATATTCAAAATCAGATACAGCCCGCATCCCACGCAATATTGCATGAGATTTCCTCTTGGCTGCATAATTCACAAGGAGCCCATCAAAAGGTTCCACTTCAATATTTGGATATTTTTGAAAGCTTACCTCAAGCATCTCCAATCGCTCTTCAACTGTAAATAGAAAACTTTTTACCGGGTTTTGCAATATGGCAACGATAACCTTGTCAAAAAGTTTAAGACCCCTTTCAGCAATATCAAGATGACCGTTTGTAACAGGGTCAAAGGATCCCGGATAAATGGCAATTCTTTGCATTGATAATCAACCCTTCTTGTTAAAGGTTTTTTAAAGGAACTTTCATACCATATAATTTAAGAATGAAACAAGTGTTTTACCGTATCTCCTCTGGTCTGCAATTTCAAAATTTGCAAGATCTTTCGGGATCTTTTCTAAAGGAGAATGCTCGATAACAAAGCAGGCCTCTTTTCCCAAAGACCTGCTTTGTTCAAGATTGGACAGAGCCGGTTTTACCATACTCTGGTTGTAAGGAGAATCCAAAAAAACAAGGTTAAAGGCCGGCCTGATAGATTTTAAGCAATTTAAATTCTTTTTTATATTCCATTTAATAATTTTAGCCCTGTTAGCAAGAGCACATTCCCTGACATTGCGATCTATTACAGATATCACCTCTTTGTTATTATCTACAAATACTACTGATTCAGCACCCCGGCTTAAAGCCTCGATACCTAAGGCGCCGGTCCCTGCAAACAGATCCAGCACAACCGCATCCTGAACACTAAAGGAAAGGATGTTAAAAATAGATTCACGTAATCGATCAGCGGTCGGCCTAATTGTTGTACCGGGAATCGAATACAGCTTCTTGCCTTTTAAATTTCCACCGATTATCCTCAAACCAGTATCTTTTCTATGCATACACGCTTTGTAGCTGAATAATTACAATTTTTTCATTCTTTACAATCTTAACTCGTTCAGGCTTTTTAGTTTTTTATGCAGGTAGCTCCGATCGACCCCGATTGCCTTAGCTGTTTTTGAAACATTGTTATTGTTTTGCAAAAGCTTTCTTTGTATATATTCTTTTTCAAATGCCTTTTTAGCTTCTTTTAAGTTATGGCTGACAAAAAGCTGAGCTTCAATCGGCTCCATCCATTCCTTTGCACCCGGATTAAAGGGCTCAGGTATGTCGGATGCATCAATAACATCTTTTTCCACCATGATATCCAGCCGTTCAATAAGATTTTTCAGCTCTCTGACATTGCCCGGCCATGAATAATCGCTTAAAAGATCAAGTGAATGCTGGGTCATCTCCTTTTTTTTACTTCTATTCTGTTTTGCGCATTCATCCAAAAATACTCCTACCAAGAGGGGAATATCTTCAGAGCGATTTCTTAAAGTCGGAACTTCTATGGGTATGACATTCAGTCGATAGTAAAGATCTTCCCTGAATGTTCCCTTTTCAATCTCCTTTTCAAGATTTTTGTTGCTGGCGGCAATTACCCTTACATCTACACTCAATGTTCTGCTTCCGCCGACCCGCTGAAACTGCTGCTCCTGCAGCACACGAAGAATCTTGGCCTGAGTCTTCAAGCTCATGTCACCGATTTCGTCCAGAAAAATGGTTCCTTTACTGGCCAGTTCGAATTTCCCTCTCTTTTTTGAGGTTGCGCCGGTAAACGCCCCCTTTTCATGGCCAAGCAGTTCACTTTCAATGAGTTCTTCAGGAATCGCGGCACAATTTACATCTATGAGCGGCTGATCCGCACGTGGACTAAGCTGGTGTATGGTGCGCGCAACCAACTCCTTCCCTGTCCCATTCTCTCCTGTGATCAGTATCCACGCATCAGTAGGGGCTGCAATAGCGATCTGTTTTTTTAGGGCTGTAATGGACTGACAGGTCCCGGATATTGAGTGTTTTTCTAACGTCTTTTTTCTCAGATATTTGTTTTCTTCTTCAAGCCGTCTGAAATTCAGGGCATTATTAATTGCAACAATAACCTTATCGATTGAAAGCGGTTTTTCGATCAAGTCAAATGCGCCTAGTTTTGTAGCTTTAACAGCGGTTTCTATTGTTCCATGCCCCGAGATAATTATAACCTGAATAAATGGATTGTTTTTCTTTATTTCCTTTAAGGTTTCAATGCCGTCAATACCCGGCATCCATATATCAAGCAGCACAAGATCCGGAGACTCAGTGTCAATGATCTTCAAGGCCTCGTATCCATTGGCGGCTGTTATTATATCAAATCCTTCATCTAAAAGGAGGCCGCTTAAGGCTTTGAGTATGGAAGGTTCGTCATCAACAATCAAAATTGAAGGAAACATATGCTTTAACTCCTTTGGTAGCGGATAAAGGTTGAGATCTTTGCTTACACCGGTAGTTCGACAACAAATTTAGCGCCCCGGGGTGGGTTGTCCTGTACACGTATCATGCCGTTATGATCGGCAACAATGGCGCTTACAATTGTAAGCCCTAGACCCATGCCGGCCTTTTTTGTTGAAAAATTTGGTTCAAAAAGTCGTGTCTTGTCTTTATCGGAAATGCCGGATCCACTGTCGGCAACCTCTAACCGCACGATCTTTAAACTTGGATCATGGGTTAATGTTATAATAATGCTACCCTCTTTCTTTATGGAACCAACGGCATTGTCGACAAGATTAATCATCGCCCGTTTTATATGCTGACGATCAAGATTAAGATGCGGAATATTGTTCGTCACGCTGAATTCAAAATCAATATTCTGATGTCCTTCTTTGTAAAGTGCCAGCGTCTCTTCAATGATTGGTGTTAAGTCACAGGGTTTTGGATTTGCTGTGGGAAATCTTGCAAAGGATGAAAATTCATCCACAAGATTTCGAATCAGTTCTACATGGTCGGTGATAGTCCGGGTACACTCATCAAAAACCGATTGGTTAATCTGCCTGGAATACTTACGATTAAGACGCTGGGCTGAAAGCGATATGGGAGTCAAAGGATTTTTTACTTCATGCGCAATCCTTCGAGCAACTTCTCGCCAGGCGGCTATACGTTGGGCTTGTTCAAGTTCCGTTAAATCATCAAACACCATCACGATACCCATGTGGTGCCCAGTATCATCTTTTAGAGCACTAACATTCATCATAAAACTTAAAGGAGTCCCATCTATGGTCACTTTTAGCGGTAATTCCACGGCATCGTTCTTTGCTGTTGTTAAATTCTCCATGATTTCTTCGGCAAGATCCAGATACTCTCCATTTAAAAGATTATTATACCTTTTATTGATAATCTCCTCTGACTTGAGATTCAGCATTTTTTCAGCCGACTTGTTAATCGTGGAAATGAATCCGTCAGCGTCAAGGGAAATTACACCGGCGGAGACATTCTTAAGTACGATTTCCATGTACTGCCGCCTTTCTTCAATTTCAATATTCTGTTCACGAAGTTTGAGAGTAGAAAGCTCCAGCTGTTCCCTGCCTATCCGCAGATCTCTGGTCATTGTATTAAATGAATCAACAAGGCTTCCAATTTCATCATCAGCCACCTGATCGATACTGAAATTCAAGTCTCCTTCCGCAACCCTTCGAGTACCTTCAGCCAGTTCCATGATCGGTATGGTGATCGTTTTTGCCATGTGAAAACCGAACCATACTGCACAAAATACAACCAGCAAAGCCACGATTGAAAGTGTTATATAGTAGGTAACCTGAATTGGCTCCTTAAGAAGTTTTATCTGCTGGTATTCTTCATAACCTCTTGAAATTGATGCCATTTTTTCGGAAAGATTCGGAGGAATCAGGTTGGTTATTACAACAAACGCTTCGGCATTCGTATTTTTAACCCCGAAGGGAACAGTTCCGATAGTTCTGATAATCTCCCCATCTGGGATATTTTCTGAAATTGTCCTGACAACATTCGATGACATATCTTTTTCAAAATTATCGGCCGTAACAATCCAAAAGGGGCTATCTTCCAGTTTCGGGGAAAGGGTAAAAGAAAGACGTTTTGCTTTGGCGGAATAAACTTCAATGGCATCAAGATTAAACTCACGCTGGACAACCTGAATGTAGTGGGAAAGAGCTTTGCTATTTTGAGGTTCGACAAGTTTTTTACTTTTTATTTGATATGATATTCTTTCCAGAAAAAACCGATTATTTTTTTCGGCACGCAAATATATGGTTCTTCCGACAAGTAATGAATTTTGAAGGGCCTGTTCAACAGGAACGTTAAACCAATACTCGATGCTGGTTGTTATAAATTGGATGGAAAAGAAAAAAAGTACGGTGGTCGGCAAAAGCGACAGTGCTATGAAGGCTACCACAAGTTTCATTCGAAGGTTTGCCCCCATTACCTTGCGCTTTCTATCATAAAGGAGCTTTACCAAATTTCTTAAGACAAGGAATATTAATAAGACAAGCAACAGCAAATTGATATTGATCAAAATGAACATCAAGATCGTGTTGGAGATGGGGAAGTCGGTTCCATAATATATAATCCTGCTTCCGGCAAAAGTCAGGAGGGTAACCATGGCAATAATGAAGACAATAATGATGCCTTCACGCTTTCGCCTGTTACGCTCTTCTTTCGAAATAAAAGATTCTGTCTTTTTGTTTCTATTATTTTTCATGATAACCGGAAGAATATAATTCGAATAATATTTTTAAACTCTCAATTCATCGTTTTAATAGATGAAATCTATGGCATACAAATCGGTTTCAAAGTCCCATAAAGAAACAAAAAAGAGGATATGATGCAGATAATAAGGAAGGGTTACTTTGTTGAGTTCGGCATTAGCTCTTATTTGATATTGGCTTCCTTTTTCCAGCATGATGAGAGGAACAATCTTCAACATATCGATATCACTCATCAATTTCTGTGCCTCTCCAAAAGATCGTGTAACCACGGATTTGCTACTTTCCGATCTTGTTACAGTAAATTCCTTTTTGAGGTTATTATACTTTATTGTATGTGAAATCTTTAAATCGGCCAAATTATTGTCGAACCACAGATTGCGGACTTTGTACAGGGTGATAAAAAATGAGAAAGTGGTTGGGACACCGCTTAAGATTGCCTCTTTTATTTCATCGATAAAAGCGCCTTCAACATTCAAATACATCAGAAGGTCGTCACTTGTGTTGGTAACAATTATATTTGTCAAGCTGACATCCTGGGCAAAAGCCAAATTCTGCACTAAAAAGAGTATGCCAAAAAGTATGACGCAAATTTTCCGATTCATTGATAATTTCATGTCAATATTAATCCGCTAATCATGCTGTTAATAGATAAAAGATTAGCAATATCAACTGCACTTACAGCAAAAAAACGCAGGAGTCTTCTTATAAAATCCAGGATAAAACTAATTAATATCGGATACCTTCTTAAATGGCAAGTGGTTTTGATTGAAAGGAGGACAAATCATTTATATCATTGAGAGTACTGGTTTCCCATGATTCTTTTTGCGCAAAGAACTCCTTAAGAAAGGCATGGTTGAAGGCATGACCGGATTTGCTAACCACCACATGCCCTAAAATTGGCATGCCTAGTAGTGAAAAATCACCGATGCAGTCGAGAATTTTGTGTCTAACAAACTCATCCTGGTAGCGCAACCCATCATCGTTAACAACATCATGTTTATCAATTACAACCACATTTTCCAGGGATACTCCACGGGCCAAGCCGTAATGTTTCAGATATTCATAATCATGCAGAAAACCAAATGTTCTGGCCCTGGATATTTCACGCTCAAAAACCTGTTCCGACACATCAACAGAATAGACCTGCCTATTGATCAGCGTGTGATCATACTCAATTGTACAGGTAATTTTATAAGTCGAACACGGATATACACCAACAGATTTGCCGTCTTTTTTCAGCTCAATCGGCTTTTTGACCACAAAATAATATCTCGGAGCAGCCTGCTCCTCGATTCCTGCCTCTTTTATCAAGGAAGTAAAGGTGCCTGCGCTTCCGTCCATTATCGGCATCTCATAGGTGTCGAGCTCAACAAAAGCATTGTCGATTGAAAGCCCGGCAAAAGTGGCCATAAGATGCTCTATGGTTGAAATAATATATCCATCGTACCCTATAACAGTTGCCTGGCTTGTATCCACAACCATATTAAAATGTGCAGATATGCTGGGACTTTCCGGCAGGTCTGTCCTGACAAACTTGATACCGTGATTGCTCGGTGCGGGCTTAATGGTCAAATTTGCCTTTTTCCCAGAGTGAACGCCTACACCTGAGCAACTGACCGGCCTTGCAACGGTTCTTTGGTGAATATGCATTTTTTTTAAAGTGCTTCCTAATCAATATTTGTTACAACATCTTAAAATAAAAAACAAACTTATAAAAATCAAGTAAAAATATTAAATTCCATCAATAATATATTTTATTGTTCCTGTTTCACAATAATTATTCATGTCTGGACATAAAAAGAATTGTCCTATACACAGCTATCTGCTAAAATTAATTGTTTTGTAACACTTTAGTTTTTGAAAATACTACCGCTGCAGGTGTAATAAATTTTTACTGAAAAATCACGCCGCAGGCGGATAAAACACGTGGATAACGGCTCGTAATGAAAGAACTTGAACCGACTATTATTTATTTTATAGGGTTATATTTCCCGTATGGAGCAATTTCCGAAAGGAGGAAGCGTGCTGGCAAGGGTTTTAAGCAGCGCTGTTATAGGAATTGATGCGTTCCTTGTGGAGGTGGAAGTTGATATAACGTCGGGGCTCCCCACCTTTACCACGGTCGGTCTTCCGGAAGCGTCTGTAAAAGAGAGCAAGGAGCGGGTGAAGTCTGCTATTAATAATTCGGGTTATACATTTCCAGATGACAGGATCACAGTCAATCTGGCCCCTGCAAACATAAAAAAGGAAGGGACCGGTTTTGATCTGCCGATAGCTTTAGGAATACTCACGGCTACAGGAATCATTCCCCAGAATATAATAACCAGATACCTTGTTTTGGGTGAACTTTCACTGGACGGTCGTATTAAACCTGTTAGGGGCTCTCTTCCCATGGCCCTGGCAGCAAAAAATGCAGACTATGCAGGGATAATTGTACCTTATGACAACGGCCGTGAAGCATCGGTTGTTAAGGAAATCTCAGTTCTACCCGTTAAAACGCTGTCTCAGCTGGTAAGCTTTTTTCGTGGGTTTACGCAAATAAAACCGGAAAAAACTAATATTTCCGAAATATTTAAAAAAGAAAATGATTATGAGGTCGATTTTTCCGAAGTCAAGGGCCAGGAACATGTAAAGAGGGCACTGGAAATCGCCGCTGCAGGTGGACATAACCTTATCATGATCGGTCCCCCCGGATCGGGGAAAACCATGCTGGCAAAACGTCTACCTACCATACTACCTCCTATTTCATTTGATGAAGCAATAGAAACCACTAAAATATTCAGCGTCATTGGAATGCTTTCAAAAGGCCAAGCGCTGGTTACAAAAAGGCCTTTCAGATCGCCTCATCACACCATATCAGATGCCGGATTGATCGGCGGCGGTCATATACCCAGACCAGGTGAAGTGAGTTTGGCGCATAATGGAGTTCTTTTTCTGGACGAACTCTCGGAATTTAAAAAGCATGTACTGGAAGTTCTCCGGCAACCTCTGGAGGATCTTGTTGTAACTATTTCCCGGGCGGCTTTAACCATAACCTATCCCTCCAGTTTTATGCTGGTGGCGGCAATGAACCCATGCCCGTGCGGGTATTTTTCCGATCCCAAGCACGAGTGTCGATGCACTTATCCTCAGATTCGTCGTTACCGTTCTAAGATTTCAGGGCCATTGCTGGACCGGATCGATATACACGTTGAGGTGCCGTCGGTACCTTATAAGGATCTGATGGGAAAATTCGATGCAGAGTTGTCTGCAGATATCAGATCACGCGTTACCAAAGCACGAGATTTTCAGTTCGAACGATTTAAAAGAACAAAAATCTACTGCAACGCCCAGATGATCAACAGGCATATCAAAAAACACTGCAAAATCGACGAGGCCTCAGCCGTCCTCCTTGAATCTGCCATTGACAAACTCGGCCTTTCGGCCAGGGCTTACAACCGGATACTGAAGATCGCACGAACAATTGCAGATCTTGAAGACAAACCCGATATTCAGGTGGACCACATCTCCGAAGCGGTTCAGTATCGGAACTTAGATAGAGGAAAGCGCATGATTTGAGTCGATTTATTTAAATCGACTATCAAATTTTAATTTACCATAACCGCTGTGTATCCTGATGAATTTTGCAAATATATATCCATAACAGGGCATATTCCCGAAACTTCAATCAAACAAAAAAGAGAATAATTTTTCACAATAATTAGGCAAATAATTTCTCATAGCTATGAAAATAATTTCATATTTTCAAAATTCAAATTGAAAATGGTTATAATAAATGATCGTTTGATAAATATTTTGCAAATATGAAATGTAATATTTTACTAATTAATGGTATAAATTTTCACAACATAACGCATGTTTGAATAAAATTGTTCGTATAATCCAAAAATGCCCATTCAAATGGCATGCAATTTGCCTAGTTTTAATCATATTTTGTTTTTTGACAAGATAAGCTGTAAATTAAAGAATCCGTGCCCAAATTACCAGATTTTCTATGTTTAAATAAATTATGAATATTAATCATCTAAGCAATTTTTTGCTTTATACTGGATTTTTATTATTTCGCGCTCTATAATAGAGTTAAAAAAATGATTTGCAAGTTAGTACAATAACAAATTGTAGTCAGTCTTTTAACAATACCCATCATATTAGGTTTTAAAAATGAGTCTGGATTACGACAAAATTAGACAAGATGAAGAAACTCCACAAACATCAATGAGTTCTTATAGTGATTTATTTGCGGCTCTGGCCTTTATTTTTTTGTTTCTTTATGTAATATCGACTATTCAATTAAGTCTGCAAACCATTTCTTCCCGATTAGAGGCCGAAAAATTAGAAGCCAAACTCCAAGCTTATGAACTTCCACTCGATGTAGATATGCAAATTGAGGTTGATGAACAAGACGATGTCGATTATGAAAATGTTTTAAAAAAACTGGCTATCTTAGAAAAGCAAGCAAAGGAAGAAGCGGAAAAATTTTTTAAGCAAGCTCAGGCATTACAAGAGTACGATCAAGAATTGATCCGCAAATATCAAACTGTCGTTAAGCACGTTGAAAAGAAAAATATAGATTTGGCCATGGCGCTGAAGCAAAAGGAAACCGCTGCTCAAGAGCTGAAATCGGATTTTGAAACAATGCTTGCAAGTCAGGAAAAGGAGTCTTCTGATAATCTAAGCGATATTCAAGAACAACTCGCTAAACGTGATCAAATATTAAAAGAGTTAGAAAAGGATAAGGAGACTGTTGCTGCTGAAAAAGAAAAACTTTTGGCTGATCAGCAAAGACTTGAGGAAGAGCTGGGTAAAAGCAAAGTAAATTTGCAGGCCATGGAAAAAGGTAAGGAAGAAGCGGATGTTGAAAAAGTAAAATTAGCTGCTGTGCTTGCAAGTCAGGAAAAGAAGTATTCTGATACTCTAAGCGATATTCAAGAACAACTCGCCCATCGTGATCAAATATTACAAGAATTAAGAAAGGATAAAGAGACTGTTGCTGCTGAAAAAGAAAAACTTTTAGCTGATCAGCAAAGACTTGAGGAAGAACTGGGTAAAAGCAGAGTAAAGCTTCAGGCCACGAAAAAAGGTAAGGAAGAAGCCGTTGCTGAAAAAGAAAAATTAGCTACTGCTCAGAGAAGACTGCAAAGAGAAATGGGCACAAGCCGGGCTAAGTTACAATCCCTGGAAAAGGGTTATAGGGCAGCTGCTGCTGAAAAAGAAAAACTTTTAGTTGCTCAGAAAAGTCTTCAGAGGGAACTGGGCAAAAGCAGTGCAAAATTGCAGGCCTCGGAAATGGACAAAAGCGCTGCTGCTGCTGAAAAAGCATACTTAATGTCCACTCAAAAAAAGCTTCAGAGAGAGTTGGGCAGAAGCAGAGATAGATTAATAGCATTGGAAAAGGGTAAAAAATCAGCTGCTTCAGATAAAGAAAAGCTTTTGGCCGATCAAAAAAGACTGCAAAGAGAAATGGGCACAAGCCGGGCTAAGTTACAATCCCTGGAAAAGGGCAAGGAAACAGCTGAGGGTGAAAAAGAAAAGCTTTTGGCTGATCAAAAAAGACTTCAAGGAGAACTGAGTAAAAGCAAGGGCAAGTTAAAAATTTTGGGTAAGGGCAAGGCAGCGGCTGAAGGTGAAAAAGAAAGACTTTTGGCATCCCAGCGAGCATTACAGGAAGAACTGGGTCAAAGTAGAGGCAAGCAAAAAGAACTGGAAAAGGGAGTACAAGCAGCAGCTGACGAAAAAGCAAAGCTTTTAGCCGATCAGCAACTGCTCCAGGAGGCACTGGGCAAAAGCAGGGGCGAATCAAAAGAGCTTGAAAAGGGCAAGGCAGCGGCTGAAGGTGAAAAAGAAAGACTTTTGGCATCTCAGCAAGCGTTACAGGAAGAATTGGGTCAAAGTAGAGACGAGCTAAAAGGACTGGCAAAGAATGTACAAGCGGCAGCTGATGAAAAAGAGAAGCTTTTAGCTGATCAGCAAAATCTACAGAAAAAAATAGGCGATATCGAAGCCAAGGAACAAATACGAAAAAATATTATTGCAAGTTTAAAAGACAATTTTGATCGACATGGTATTGATGCAGAAATCAATGAAAAGACTGGTGAAGTTACTTTGCCATTTAACGAAGCCTATTTTGATTTCGATAGCGCTGAGCTAAAAAAAGAAATGAGAGAGTATTTACTAAGAATAATCCCAGTTTATACAAAGAGCATTTTTAGTGAGAGCGAGGTCAATAAGTATATAAAGTCCATAGAGATTGTTGGACATGCATCCCCGATTTATTTGGGGAAATATGTGAATCCTGAAAGTCTTTCCAAAGATGCGCGCGAAGCTTTATACTATAATATGGATCTTAGTTATAGAAGAGCACGTGCTATATTCAAATATATCTTGAACAAACGAAATATTAATTATGAAAATCAAAAAGACCTTTTGCTATACCTTAAAGTTACTGGGCGTAGTTATTTACAATCCTCTCCTTTGAAGGAACTACCCCAAAATAGTATGGATATGGAAGAATTTTGCAATAAGTACGACTGTGAAAAATTACAAAGTGCCATAATTCGGTTTAACTTAGTAGATTAGGAGGAAGATTTCATGAGCAATTTTATCAATGGCTTATGCACGACTTTAATAGCCTATGGCGCAGACAACTTGATGACGATTATGATAATCGTGTTTTTAATTGGAATAATTTTAAAATTGCTGATGTATTACCTCATTAAAGCTGAAGCCAGATTTTCCTCTGCTGTTGAAACACGAACCCATAGGTATCTTAACAGAGAATTCGGAGAAGGCAAAAAAATTAATAAATTTCACGAACTTGTTGAGTTTATACTACAAAAGACGTATCATGAGTCTTATATCATCGCCGGGAAAAAATATCTTAGAAAACGGAAAGAGGATCCGAAGGTTGCAGTGTTAAATAAAATGTTTTTAATTGATGTTGGTGCTCGATCCTTAGTTGATGACACGCTTAAACAAACCAGATACCACAATTCTGGAGAGGTTCCTGATTTTAAAAGTATATCAAAGTATGTTTTTAATTCGAACCCTTATTTTAACAAATTGTGGGGAATTATTCCTATTGGCACAATGAATAATGTATTCTCAATATTGCCGAGTTTATTTGTCATAGGTGGGATTTTTGGTACGTTTTTGGGAATCAGCAAAGGGCTGCCTGCTTTAAAAATGATTGATCCTGGCAATATAGTGGCTGCTCAAGCTACCTTAGGGAACTTTCTTGAAAGTATGACGTTTGCCATGTACAGCTCCGTAATTGGGATATTCTTATCTGTTTGCTTTACAATTATGAACGCCTTTTTGTCGTTAAATACCATTTATCTGGGGTTAGTTGACAAGTTTACTCAATCTTTAGAACTGCTTTGGAAAGATGCCAATGCTTGAATCATATAACCTAATTATTCCTGAAGAACAAGATTAGCCCTTTGCAGCATGGCGCAATGGCTAACATCAAGAATATCGTGAAAAGCTTAGATAAATTAAATTATTACGAAATTCTAAAAATTCCCTTAAATGCATCTTTTATTGAGATCAAGCAGTCCTATAGTTATGTGCTGTCAATTTACGACGAAGACTCCTTTGCCACCTATTCTTTGTTCTCAAATGGCAAAAGGAATAACATTTTAAAAGTCATTGAAAAGGCGTTTTTGACGCTAATAGATGAAGACAAAAGGGCTGATTACGATAGGATGCTTGTTGAGGCCGGTCAGGTTGACATGGCAGTTATTAGAAAAGATCAAAAAGGGGTTAAGGAAATGAACAACAAGGAGGAAAAAATGCCTGAAAGTTCTGTCAAGCACAATGGGAAAGAGATTGCGTTAAGTAGTGATGGGGACCAGGTGCCGGACGTACCTAGTACCATAAGATCTGCGTATCGGCAGGAGATTATTCAAACAATAGATCAGTATGAAGAAAAAATAGAAAATCAGAAAAAGGATAGAAAAAGGATAATAAACCGCCTCAAACTTTTGCAGATGAAGAAAAAAGTTTACGAAAACGAGGACTTGGCTGAGATCGAGCATGAATTATTGGATATGTCGGTAGATATTGAAGAACCTACCTTGCGGATGCAGCGAAACATTTCAATAGTTATATTTTTGTATACTCTATTTGCGCTTACCGGCTTTGTTTCACTTGCTATTACTGATGCTATAATACTTCCCGGTTTCAATATACCCTATTCTGTATTGTTAATGGGATTAGTCGGTTGTCTTGTAAGTATGTACGTAAAACTTCCGAACATTAGAATAAGGCAACCTTTAAGTTATGATCCTACGGTTTGGTTCATCATTAGTCCAATTGTTGCTGTCATTATGGCTGGTATTTTTTTCGGTATCGGACAGATTTTTATCCCCGCTGACCAAATTGCTTTGTCCGTCGAATCATGGCTCTTCTGGATCATAGCCTGGGTTGTTGGCCTTGTTAATTGGGTTTACTTCTATGAGAGGCTAAGCAATGGAGTTAAAGGTGGCGTTTTAACGCGCAGGGAAGTAAAAACTGAAAATGTCAAGGTGGTCAACACTGAAATCCCATGACCAATTGAGAAGGTATCTGACGAAATACTTTTTAAAAGTTGTTAAAATTGTTCGCCTTCCGATCTATTTCCGAAGTCTCGCTTAACCACATTCTTTTGGCAAACCCTCTAAAATGTTATTGCGGATAACGCAATGGGGGTCTGGCTTTTCCTTTGAGATCCTTTTTAGTTTAACTATCAGCATAAGACTTCATTAGAGTACTTATGAACGTAAGTGTTTGCTTTAGCATCATCCAGTCCGGCTAACATGCCTCCAGTTTCTTCAAGGAGAGTTAAAAATGAGACGCCTTTTAATTTGTTTAATGTCTTCACTCTTAATTGTTTGCTTTTTCAATTTAAAGGCAGTGGGTGAATGTATAGAAGGAGATTGTAGTGATGGAAAAGGTATTTATATATTCACTGATGGTGAGAAATATATAGGTAAATTTATGAATGGCAAAAGAAACGGGCAAGGAACCAATATCTTTCCAACCGGAGGAAAATATGTGGGCCAGTATAAAGAAGATAAGAGGAACGGACAAGGGTCTTATACTTTTCCTAACGGGGATAGATACATGGGCCAGTTTAAGGATAATAAGCAAAATGGGCATGGAACCTATACTTTTGTCAGCGGTGATAAATATGTAGGGGGATTTAAAGCCGACAAGAGAGAAGGACAAGGGACTTATACCTTCGCGGACGGAGGGAGATATATTGGCCAGTTTAAGAATAATAAGTTCAATGGGCATGGAACCTTTACCTTCCCCAACTGGAATAAATATGAGGGTCATTTTAAGGATAGCATGCTTGATGGACAAGGAACATTGTCTTTTAACAACAGCGATATGTATGTGGGTGAATTCAAAAAGGGCAGGATAAGCGGACATGGGGACTATACTTTTGCAGATGGTGAAAAATACGTAGGGCAGTTTAAGAATGGTGAGCCTGTTGGAAATCCTCTTCAATAAATTTGATATATTTTACAGATAGGTGACCCCATTTACCGAAAAACCTTGAGACCTTTGAAAAATGCTCAATTTTGTTCAAGTTCAAGGAAGGCGATGATTTTAACCACAGGAATACATTGTGTATTTTGAGGATAAAGCTAAAGCTTCACTGCGTGCAAAATGTTGAGCCTGACACAGAAATTGGGCAAAAGGGGGCGTTTTGCAAAGGTCTCACCTTATATCGCCGGCACGTAATACTTTCTTTTTATTCGGAATAAACAAATTGGAGGATCTGTTCTCTGACTCTTTCAGAAATATTGATAATTTCGCAGCCGACTCCAATATTGTCAAAGGATGGTGGGCCCACTATCCATCTAATTTTCAATTCTACATCGGCAATAGACTCTAAATCCGCCAACCCTTTAATCTCCGTGAGCACCAAATGCTTGCCTACAGCGATCCCCTTGCTATCAACTCTTTTTACGGCCAATTGCAATCCCCCTTCGCTCAAATCCATAATCTTCGCCGTGACTAATTCTTCTTTAGCGTCGCGGAAATGAAAAATACCCACTACCCCATCCTCAATTATAACACGCCGTTTAAATCGTCTTCTTTCTTTTCCCACTGTATTCATATCTCTCCGTTTATATAAGGAATTCCCTCTTTTTGGCCTCCTATTTATATTTTGTCGTTCAAAATTGATGGCTTCGTAAAAAGTCCAACTTCTGCGTTGCGCTTCATTTCGTTGTCATTGCGGCGTACGCTAAGTACGCCTCATGACTCAAAAATCGCGCGCCTTGAATTTGGAGCTTTTTACTTTGCCATCGCAATTTTCATTTTTTACGGGTTTTATCGAAATTTGTATCAAGCAAATCATTTATCTTTCTGACAATTTAAGAAAGAATGATAAAAAGAAACCAATCATGATCAATGCCCCGGAGAGACTGATGCTCCAAGCAAAGTAGCCCTTATCGGCCATAATCCCAATCAAAGCAGGAATAGCACCTCCTCCTATAACAAAAGCTATTGGTATTGTTAAAGAGATTGCCACATTTCTGTTTTCAGGTGTACTGATTGATGATAACGCCGCAAAACCAGCGGGAAAAAAGCATACCGCCAACATGGGTTGAAGGAATACTACAATTGCGATCCAGTTTGTCGAAACTATACCAAGTAGTAGTGTAAGAACTCCGGTAATAAGAAATACAATGACCATAATTGTTTTCGGACCAAGCCTATCGGTTGCCCATCCTGATAGAAATGCCATCCCTAAAGTCGAAATGCGGGAAATTCCTACCAAGCTGTTCGCCCACTCCTGACTTAACCCATGTTCAGTTACCAGGTATAGAGGAAGCATATTATATATTCCAAGTGAACCGGTAATGGCCAAGCCGAATAGAATAATCAAAATCCAGAAAGCAGGGATCTCTATAATTGATTTAATAGATGAAAAATTAGGAGATTTTCCTATAAAATTCCCTCCCTTGCCAAAGTGGATAAATACAAATCCCATAATAACCGAAAATATTCCAATTAATAATAAAATATTGCGCCAGATAAACCAATGAAGAAGCATCTCAGCCAATAACGGTGTTAATACAAAGCTCAAATTCGGGGCAATTTCATGAATCGCAACTGCTTTACCCCAGTGCTTGGGACTAACAAGAGATGTAACCGTTGAAATCCCCGATGGAAGATATGTACCCGCAGAAATTCCCAGCAAAAATACGCAAAATCGCATAACAAAGAGACTTTTGCTAAAAGAAATTAATGAAAGAGCAACACCTACAGCTATTGCCGAAACAGCAATCGTTTTTCTATGGGTAATACGAGAAGATATATGTCCAGACCCGAGAAGTGATATGAAATACCCAATGGAAAGAAACAGAAAAAGCGAACCAGCCTCACCATGGCTAAATCCTAAATCTTTTTGAATTATAGGCAGTAACGGAGCTACAATGATTCTGCAAGTAAAGTTTAAAAAAAAGATGGCCGCTATCAGCAGGATTGGAGAAAATTGTGTAAGAAAAGCCTCACTGCCATTATTATTGTCTCTGCTTAACTGACTTGTATCTACATCATTCACGATTCATATTCCAATTATAATAGTTCTTCTCCAATTTTATTGGAGAAGAGGGTCCAAGGCATTCAAAGACTTCCTGATTTCATTTTATCTCATATATGTTTTCATCCCCTGTAATCAAGCTAAAATACTTTTTTTGCTTGATTGCCTAATTGTTTCCTGACAGGTATATGTGGTCCTGTGCACTAATCCGATTGATGAAGGTGTGAGGACGACGTCGCGGTGATGAGTTCCGTAATATGTGAGATTTGTCAAAGGGGAGGATCATGGCCGGCATGCATGCCAAATTAATGCGCTAATCAAAATGTGGCCCTATTTACCAAATAATATCCTAAGCAAGCCCTTATATCAAGTCCTGCTTCATGGGTTATAAAATTGCTGTATAGATGGTGCA
>SDBT01006819.1_pt1 | contig 18879 bp, 18 predicted proteins | sample 2277101 | NCBI WGS metagenome assembly SDBT01 (sample SAMN10404973, study PRJNA504765) | marine sediment metagenome | isolation source: marine sediment core GS10_PC15, 103 cmbsf | place: Arctic Ocean: Southern Knipovich Ridge | collected 2010
AGCATGGAAACGGCAAGTATTTATCAAAAGAAAAATCACGAGGAAGTTAATGTTGAGTCAGTTGAGCCTTTCTCTCTTTTCAGTTTGCGCTTTTCTTTGATAGTCAGTTTTGCTTTCTTTTTGGTCTCTCGACCGCCTTTATCCCTTTTCCCTTTTTCACCCATAATGAGCCACCTTGTTTAATATATGTATCTGCTTCCTTTTAATCATAGCATGGAAAATACACTTCCATACCCAATTACCCCAAAGCATGGGCTGATAAGCCAATCAGACTCACACAGATAGTTCGAAACCGTCAATGGAAGGATGCGAAGCCGATTCGTTGGATCGCCCAGGTAAGATCCTGGAGCATCACCTTCAACTGTTATATTTTGGAAGTTATGTCATTTGTTTTGTACTATAATATCAACGCTGTATAGGACTAAATATATGATTAAATTCACTTTAAGGAGAAAGTTAGTATGAAACCAGTCGATGTCCACAAGACAATCTCTCGGAATATGCTTGCGGATGGAAGTCCCATTGTTTTTGATATGGAAAGATCCCATGGTACTTATTTTGTAGATGCAATCTCCGGTCGAGAATATATCGATTTTTTTACATTTTTTGCGAGCAACGCTGTTGGCTATAATCACCCCAAGCTCAAGGACCCTTCCTTTTTAGAGAAGTTAACCTTATCTGCCATTCATAAACCATCTAATAGCGATATATACACCACATTTATGGCAGAGTTTGTCCAAAAATTCAACCAGGTGGTTATGCCCGAATCCATGCCGCACCTATTTTTGGTGAGCGGGGGTGCCCTGGCTGTGGAAAATGCTTTAAAAACAGCCTTTGATTGGAAAGTTCGGAAAAATCTGGATCAGATCAATAAAACAGTTGAATCGGAATTTGATTTATTTCATGGTCTTGGATCAAAGATCATTCACTTTAAAGAGGCTTTTCACGGCCGTTCGGGCTACACATTATCATTGACGAATACCAGCGATTCGCGCAAACACATGTATTTCCCGAAATTTGACTGGCCCCGGATCATCAATCCCAAATTGAGTTTTCCAACCTCTGATCAGATCCTGGAGCAGGTCAAGAAAATTGAAGAGATCGCTATTTCACAGATCGAAATGGCGGTTGGTCAATATAAAGGTGATATTGCCGGTTTGATCATTGAACCGATCCAGGGAGAAGGTGGTGACAACCACTTCCGACCTGAGTTCATGCAAATATTGCGTAGACTGGCGGACAAACATGAATTTTTACTGATCTTTGATGAAATCCAAACTGGCATTGGTCTCACTGGAAAAATGTGGGCCTATGAACATTATGGAGTAGAGCCTGACATAATAGTTTTCGGAAAGAAAACCCACGTCTGCGGAATCATTGCAAGTAAGCGTATAGATGAAATAAAGAACAATGTATTTGTGGAATCCAGCCGGATTAACAGCACCTTCGGTGGAAACCTGGTAGATATGGTTCGGTGCACCAGGATATTGGAAATTATTGAGAGTGAAAATCTGATTGAAAATGCTGCCCGGGGGGGAGAAAAAATGATGGGTGGTTTAAAGGCAATTGCAGAGGAATCAAGAGATGTTGTTAATAATGTTCGCGGAAAAGGCTTAATGATCGCGTTTGATCTTCCAGATCCAGAAAAACGGGATGCGATGATTGATAATATGTTTGACAATGGTTTGCTGGGCATGAAATCAGGCGATCATTCGATCCGTTTCAGGGGGATGTTGGACACACCGGAAGAAACAATCGATAAAGCGTTAGAGATTGTGGCCCATAGCATCCCAGGTGTTTAGATTTTAATCTATCGGATAATATTGTAAATAGAAACCGCTATTCATAGAAATAGCGGTTTTTTTATATCTTATAAGTGATATTGGAGTTTGACGGGAGGGGTAAGCCCGGTCAAGTCCAACGGGGTCAGGTCGTTGGGTGCGTTTTTCTGTGGCTTTAAGTGGTCTCCCGGGCTATTCTTCATGAGATTCCTGATAATGATTCTCTGTATATGTATTATGGAGTTGACAAATACAAATCCTTGCGGGAGCAGGGCTATGCTTTTGAAAAAGATCTCGAAGAGCAGGCAAAAGATTTTGTTAAAGAATGGAGAGAGATCGCACCTGAGCTCGAAATCCAGATTGATAAAGAAACCAGGGGTTTGGTGAGCTCATTGCGCCCTTTGGAGACCCGGATCACCCAGCTGGCGGGAGATAGCAGTGCACCAACTGCCAAGAGACCTCACGTGGAAAGGCTAAAGGCAGAAGTGGAAACCCTCTGGGCCCTCACAATGAGGTTAGAGATGGGTCCAATAAGGTGGATGGTGTTGGTTTCGAACCGCCTTTCTCATGATTTATAGGCAAAAATTACCGTTGGTTGTAACATTTTTCCAAAAATATTGTGTGCAAATAGGCGTCTGATATCCAATCAGGCCTAATCTTCCCGTTTTTATAGTGATATATCCATTCCCAGTAGTTTAGCTCCTACAATCAGCATTTGTCGAGAGATTCTACGGGAGATTCCTTCACCCAACCAGTACTTCTCAAATAAGACCTTGCCCCAGTGCCACATGCGGCCTGATCGTGGTAAAGGAACAATAGGATCTGGCTCGGCATAAAATTCACCACTGACAAACCCCGCTGAACCGTTTCCAGTCTCGATCCAGCAAAAACCCAATCCTTCGAATTCTGTCTGTGCCGCCAGCCCCCGGATTTCCCTAGAAATCCGTCGGGCGACAGTTAGAGCTTGTCCCTCAGCGAAGACTCCCGCTTTAGGCAGTGGTTTTCCGTTGGTTAGCGTAATGGCGGTAATGTCTCCAATCGCGTAAACATTCTCCTGATTAGTTTGTAAGGTCCGCTTATTCACCGGGATCCAACCGGATTCGTTGGCGAGAGGTGATTCCCTCACGGCTCTAGAGGGAAGGTGAGGTGGCACACCTGCCAGCAGGTCGAAGGGGATCGTTTCATGTTCAGCGAAGCGCAGTTCTTTCCGTAGTGGATCAACTTCGATGGGTTTTAATTGGGGGTTAAATCTGATACCGTTAGATTCCAGCATCTTTACTACTGCCTTCCCCATCGCAGTTCCAGCAACACCCATCGGCAGTGTTTCAGGAGTATAGACATCCAATTCACAACTCCCCCGGATGCCGCGTTTGCGCAAGTAATCGTCAATTAGCAGAGCGGTCTCATATGGAGCTGCCGGACACTTGTAGGGTAAAGACGAAACCAGGACGGCTACTCGCCCGCCTTCGAATGATTGTAGTGAAGACCATAAATCGACTGCACCTTTTAAATTGTACGGAGTGAGAGCAGCCTCGCTAAAGCCGGGAAAAGTTTCTGGAGCCAGGGCAGCACCCAGAGCAACCACGAGGTAATCGTAGTCAAGATTCCCGTTGCTCGTCATCACCTGCTGAGCGCCAGGATCAATGGCCTGTACTTCTGCCTGGACAACCTCTATTCCCGAGCTCAATAGCCTGGACAGGCTTTTGGTAATCTGCTCCGGTCGCCGCCAACCGATCATCACCCAAAGTAATGATGGGGTGAAGAGGTACTCGGCGTTTTTTTCAACTACAATGACGCGGTGTTCTGTTGGTAGCTCTGCTCGCAATGTGTTAGCGGTGACAATACCTCCCACTCCGCCCCCCAGAATTAATATCGTTTTGCCGTTCATGCCCACCTCCAGTCTCTTCTATAATGTTTTTACTTGTCCTACCACAAGAATTAGATAAGCTGTACCAGGACTGCCGACATAAGTTAATTGAAGCTTTTGTCAATAATGTTTACTTCATATTAGCGTCATCATCAAGAGAAAAACACTGCATTACCATCATTGCAGGGTTAGATGTTTAGGGATAGTGTTCGTGTGATTGATGAGAGGATTCTTTTTGGATATCTTATTAATTACTTTATCAATATAACATCTTGCTAATGTATATTCAATATATCAATAAGCGATTCTTATAACGTCAATAAAAAAACCGCTCGTTAGAAACGAGAGGAGTAGTGGGTAGTATTGGGCAGATCTCGCACCGTAGTTCTTTTTTTTATCCAACGCGATCCAATTTTGATATCATTACTTTTTGACAAAAACCTCAAACTTCTTTTCTATCACTTCACCAACTGATATATCGATTATGATTACTTCACCAGTACAACCAGAATCGCCATAGGTGCAGGCACCTTTAAAATAATGTCCTCTAATTTCATAATATCCGGGTGGTAATATAACTTCTCCACATTCATCAATGGGTCCAAAGTACCGTGATTCCTGTGAGAATCTGATATCCCCCTGTTCATTTTTAAAGGTTAAATATCCCTTATCAACCAATTCACCCTCAAAATAGATACACGCCTTTAAGGTACCATGGGGAGTTGGTGTCCAAGTTGGCTTTGGCTCAGGTATAGGGAGGCAGGTCAAGGCTTTTTATTGACCTCGTATCGCAAGTAGGTTCTGTTGGTATAATTCTTTGTCTGAGTAAATACACTCGGTTACTTTAATTCAATGGAATCCATTTTTAAGTAAATAACCACCTGCAAATCGTACCGGCCGCCAATATCCATTGGTTCTGTAAAGTCTTTCAATAACCCTGGGTTGTCTTTTATCTTTAAAGAGAATATTGTTTATGAAAAAAAATCTTTTCGCACTTTTATTAACGTTGATCATGATACTTGTTCCACATTCATCCCAGGCCCAAGAATGGCTGCAGTTCGACGAATTATTGATTGAGATCTGGCCGGAATACGATCAACCGGGTGTACTGGTGATCTACCGGGGTATATTGTCCTCAGCCGAAGCGCTCCCAGCAGAAGTGACATTTCAGATACCCGTTGAGGCTGGTCAGCCCCATGCAGTTGCCATCCGGAATGAAGAAGGTCAGTTAATGTCTGTTCAGTTTAAGCGGATAGTCCGTGGAGATCTGGCGGAAATTAGCTTTCTCAGCCCATCAAGAGAGATTCAATTTGAGTATTACGATCCCGGGCTAGAACGCGATGGAAAATCCCGAGACTATCGCTTTATATGGCTTGATGGCCATCTGGTCCAAAACGCTTACGTCCAGGTGCAGCAACCTCGCGGGGCCTATGAAATGTCAATTATCCCCGAACTGGCGGATGTCTTTGAGGGGGGTGATGGTTTTCTTTATTATTTTGATAGTGTGCAGTCATTAGACTCGGATGCATTCACCCTACACCTCAGCTATCAAAAAGAAAACGAAGCTTTAAGTATTTCCTCTGCCTCTGAACAACCCGGCGCGCCGCCCATTCAACCCGAGAACACCTTCTCTACTAGTGGGCTCGATTTGGTCCCCTGGGTGTTAGGAGGGATTGGGTTATTGACGATTGTGACAGGAGTCTTTCTTTATTGGCGTTCTGAGAAAGGCGGGGGTTCGGTCCGCTTGAGAAAAGCCCTCAAGTCTGCGTGTGATTCCACTAAAAAAGCTCATTATTGCTCGAAGTGTGGGAGCAGAACTAGGAAAAATGACCTTTTCTGCCGGGAATGTGGTCACAAGCTCTAAAGCCTGGTCCCTCGAAAAATACGCGTAAGTAAAAATTTTATATCCACATCCAGGGCTTTTGTATACTCCTGATGATCTGCAAATTCATTTCCATTATCACGAGTAATGGTCTGGGCCTTAATCTTGTAGAGCTTTAATGTCTGCATGTTTGCCCCTACAGTATCCCCTGCTCTGATCGTTTATTTTAATATTGTGAATCCGCAACTTGCGCTCAAGCCTTTAGCTAAAGACCTGCTCCTTTTCTTCCCGATCATGGTGTCAGCTTCCTACTCTCCCAGTCGGTCTCTCTCATCGACAGATACTGGACGCTGCTCTATTACTCTCTCGATTGACGATATATCCCCAATATTCGTTGCTTCCGTGCTGTTTTCGGCGATTTTTTAACACAGTACAGATAGGCATTCTTGCCTACTTGTCCGTGAGTAATTTTGCGTATGTCACAATCGATCCCCTTCCCTATAATTCAATTCTCAGAGAAAAATGGTTGAAAAGACGCTACGTGTTGAACTATTAAATTTCAATGAGTGTCCATCATGGCACTAAGTCCTCAAGGACTAAGAGACCACCCTTGAGGAGGTCGGGGAGTTGATATTAACTACACTCTGGGATGCTTAACCTGTCAGCGTCTTAAGGCAGGAAGTGTAGAAATAAATCTTCTCAAGGATTTTTATAACCGTTTTCCATTCGTTTTACGAGGTGGGCTCAAATACATTTGTTGTGATTACTAAAATCGGACACAAGAATCTGGACACGGAATAATCGACAAATAATCCATCCCTGGTCGCAAGAGGAATCATCGCCGATATCATATCTGCTTTTTTGGGGAGGGTTTCACCTAAGTAACTTATGAATTCATCACTGCCTGAGCCTCTTTATAAAGTTCTTAATGAAGCCAAGGCCGCACTCAACCGAGGTGAACATCAGCAGGCGCGCAGATTGGCTTTTAAGGCAGTAAAGCTCGCGCCTGAATTTGAAGAGCCGTGGCTTTATCTCGCGTCCGTCTCCTCCCCAGAAGCAAGTATTGTATACCTGAAAAAAGCGCTTGAAATTAACCCTTCCAGTGCCCAAGCCAAAAAAGGGATGCGTTGGGCTATCCGGCGCTTTAGAAATTCAGATCAATCCCAACCAAAGAAACGATTCCGGCCCCTAATCGCAGTCGCTAAGGAAGCCCTCCTCGGCCGCTCCCCCTCCCTAATACCCTGGTCAACTATTGGGTTGGTAATTGTACTTGTGTTGATTGTCTGGCTCTGGACGCCAGACTTTTCCTTTGCCTTTCCAAATTTACAAACCGGACCGCAAATCACATTGTCCGCTCAGAACAATGTCCGCAAGGTCACTTTTACCCCTACCCCGACATTCACTCCCACGCCAACGGCAACACCAACTGCGACACCGACACCAACAATCACGCCTACACCGAAGCCAACCAAAAGACCAAATACCTCTTCTACTTATAGTAATTCAATTTTACCTTCCGGCGTTTATCCAAACGAACGCTGGATTGATGTCAATTTATCCACCCAGAGAGTAACTGCCTATGATGGGGAAAAGAAGATTAAAACTTTTATCGTGTCAACCGGGCTTCCTGGTACCCCGACAGTTACTGGCCGGTTCCGGGTTTATGTTAAATATGTTGCCGCCCTTATGACTGGCCCCGGTTATTATCTACCGAATGTTCCCTACATTATGTATTTTTACCAAGGATATGGGTTTCACGGTACTTATTGGCACAATAATTTCGGAACTCCAATGAGCCACGGATGTGTGAATATGAAGACATCCGACGCTGAGTGGTTATATAATTGGTCAAGTGTAGGAACCTTGATTAACGTCCATTATTAAACCAAATCCATGGATCAGAAAAACACGTTCTCAAGAAGGGCTTTCTTAAACTTGAGCGGGGCGGGCTTAATAAGCCTGTTCGGTCCTCGCCTCGACCCGCTTACGAATCTCTACCAAGGCCAACAGGGAAGAGTTGCCTACGAAAAAATCTCTGTGTATGCAAAACCGTCCTTTGGTGACAAGATAGTTCGCGCCTATTGGAAGGATGCTGTTTTTCCAATCACTAGTGTCGTTTTTGGAAATGATTATCAATCGCACAACCGCATTTGGTATAAAATCGGGACTGATGAGTTCGCTCATTCCGGAGGAATTCAACCAGTGAGAACTGTTGTAAACCAGGTATACAACAATTTCCCCCCGGAAGGAGCCCTGGCGGAAGTAACCGTCCCATACACAGATGCTCTCTGGAACGCCGGTGAACGTTATCACGTTGCTTACCGTTTATATTACGAAACTACACATTGGATCAAAAGCGTGGTCGTGGGAACTGATGGAGTTCCTTATTATCATATTCTGGAAGATAAGTGGGGCCTGGATTATTATGTTCCAGCCGAGCACCTGCGTATTATACCCGCAATTGAGCTTTCACTTCTGTCACCCGATGTCCCCGGTATTGCAAAAAAAATTGAAGTCCAAACCAGTCAACAGACCGTGATTGCATATGAATACAATAAACCCGTCTTTTCGGTAAAGGCTTCCACGGGTGCAGATTTCAGCACCGGTGAATACATTACCCCCCCGGGGCACTATATCACTAACTTCAAACGTCCCTCCAGACATATGGCAACCAGTAATTTGGCATACAATGGATATGACCTTCCCGGAGTGCCCTGGGTCACATACATCACAGAGAGCGGTATAGCTTTTCATGGGACATATTGGCACAACGATTTCGGGAAAGCTCGCAGTCACGGCTGTATAAATTTAACACCCAAGGCGTCCAAGTGGCTTTATCGATGGACCCTCCCCGCTGTACCCCATAACGAACAATATATTTACAGTGTCTCAGGAACCCAGGTTGATGTCCTGGAATAAGCCCGGGCGGGTATTTCGTCCGGTTTCCTGTCAATCTTATTCCGCCCGATTTGGCTCAAAGTTGTTGAAATGAACTATATAACAGTTATATGAAAAAACTTACTCAAGTATATGCTGGTATTTTCCCAGCCGATTTCATAATGGGGAGAAAAATATAAGTGGATATCAAGAGATTCAGGCTAAATAAATCCTAATTTTCCGTAATTGTTCGATTGCCTGTACTAAGTTTAGGAGGGTGTAATGTCAGCATACAAAATTTGTCTAGTAGGTGGATTCTGTGGATCCAGGAGATTCACTGTTGCTGAACAAATTAATGAGCTCTTCACACAGGCTGGTATTCATTTCGAAACATCTTTCCAGAACGCATGGGAAAACTCTACACCCCCACATGCTTTTGACCTTGTTTTGCAAATCATACCCGTTTTCACTGAAGTAGAAATTAGCTGCCCGATGATCATTGTAAAATTCTTATTGGTAGATCCAAATCATCAACCAACAATTAAGAAGATAATGCAACACATTGATAACATTGACCCGGTCTTCGTACGGGAGAGGTATGCTGGTGACAACTCAAACGATTTGTCTGCGCGTATGCCGATTAAACGGTTAGGTACACGGGAGTTGCCAGGGGCTTCATAAAGAGATTAGTAATTCCCGTCATCAGTAGAACTATTTGAATCTAAAAGGAATGCAAGCTCCTGATTTTGTGTTCCTTCCTTGCCATAACAGATACAATATATTCAATATAAGGAGAAAAGTATGACCGCCGATCCAAAACCCGAAAACAAACAGTTGCCCGATGAATTCATTGATCCGGCTGAGGGCCAGAAAAGCCCAGCACTCACCGTGGTTTTCCAGACCTGGTCTACCCCAATCATAGGTATTGTAATGCTGGTAGCCGGTATTTTTGGTGGATATTATGGAAGACAAATAATTTCGCCCAACACGTCTCTGCCCGCAGGCGAAGATATCGATCCCGTAATAAGCTCCTATTCACCCCCAACGGCCCCCACCTCGAGTGAAGATCTTGCTGCCATACAACAAGAATTCATGGTCGCTGTTGTAGAAAAAACACGCCACTTCCGAGGAGAGTCGGATGCCCCGGTAACAATTATCGAATTTAGTGATTTTCTTTGACCGTACTGCGGGCAGTTCGCCGCTGGCGCGGGTCGTCAGATTAATGAAATATATATTCAACAGGGGTTGGTTAGGCTTGGTTACTGGAATTTTGTTGTCCTTGGACAGGTATCCCAATGGGCTGCGGAGGCTAGTGAGTGTGCAGCAGAACAGGATGGTTTCTGGGAGTACCATGACTATTTATTTGAGAATCAAGCTAGTGGTAACCAAGGTTCTTTCGACAAAGAGAGTTTCAAACAGTTTGCAATGGATTTAGGTTTAAACACAACGATCTTTAATGAGTGTCTGGATTCGGGAAAATATACCCAACTTGTGCAGTCTGATTCTAATGCCGGGCAGCAATTCGGCGTGAGAAGCACACCTTCATTTCTCGTGAATGGGCGGCCAATTGTTGGTGCGCAACCATTTGAAGTTTTCGAACAGATGATTGAAAATCTATTGACAGTGGATTAATAGAATCGGCGTTTTGGACGCCAACTCAGCACCAACCATTTTCATGAACTGGTTGGTAAATTTCACTATTGGCGAGAATTGACCTTAAGTTTATTTCCAGCTACAACTTACAAAGCACGGAAAGGTGAATCGATGCCACGTAAGTTGTGCAAAGACATTCCAATAACAAACAATTTATCACCATAACAAAATGTGGGTTTATAAATTCCAACAATTCTTTTAATGTGCTGATCAGTTCGAGATGTGGACAGAGTTGTATTAATAACGAACTGTTTGATTTTTCCTAAATCGAGTCGCCAATCCATTGATCATTTTCGTTTTTAGGTGATACTATGAAAACGTTCCTACCGTAGTGCTAAACTAAGAGTAACCACAAACAGTTTAGCAAAAGGAGGAACGCTATGTTTCCATTTTTACCTTGGAATTGATCTGCATCTCAAGCGATCTTACCTGGTACTGATGAACGCAGAGGGTGAAGTGATCGATAAACGGCGCCTGAAGAACACTGAGATGGCATCCTATATCACCAGGAATGTACCCAAGGAAATCTATGCGGTAATGGAGGCAACCCGAAACTGGCCCTTCTTCTATGATCTTTTAGAGAAGCATGTGGAGCGGGTGAGGGTGTGCAGATGATCGCAGCGGCAGCGGTGAAGACGGACCAGATCGATGCTTCAGTTTTGGCACATTTGGCAAGGATAAACTTTCTATCCATCGCTTATGCCGCACCCAAAGAAATCCGTGATTTACGGCAGCATCTACGCTACCGGGAATGGTTGATAGACGAGAGGCGGCGAGCGAAGAACCGGATTCTTGCTGTGCTGGCAGGATACAACTTGGCTTCTCCGGTGACAGATCTGTTCGGCCGTTCCGGGCGGGAATGGCTGCAGGAGGTGACTGAGAATGAGCTGCGTCTGACATCACAACGAGTGGTCCTTGAAACGCTAACAATGATCGACCAACTGGATGCCAAGATTAAGGAATTGGCGAAGGATATTCCTCTGCCAGAGGATCTTAAGCCAAAGGCGGAGATTTTGATAAGTATGCCAGGAATCGACAATCTGCTGTCAGAAGTAATCCTGGCAGAGATCGGTGACATCAGCCGGTTCAATTCGCCCAAGGCATTGTGCAACTGGGCTGGATTGACACCGCGGGTACATAAAAGTGACACGGTTGTGAGACACGGACGGATCTCGAAGCAGGGTTCACGATATCTGCGCACTGCGATGGTGTGTGCTCTACGACAGCATGTCGGATCAGTCCCGCTGGTACGGGGTGAATGAACAATTGCCCTGCGGATTGGCCGAAGAGGGGCTAAGGTGGCAATGGGGCGCCGTTTATTGACAGTGGTTTACTACATGCTGAAGCGAGACCAACCTTATGAAGAGGATTATGAACAGCGGCGAGCAGTTGAACAGGGAGCCTGACCCAACTGCTGGTCATCAAAGACCGATCTGGTGAATGAGGCCCCTGGGATAAACCGAATGGTATAGTGTGCCTGATCTTATATAAGATCAGCTTGAATGAAAGATCTCAAGTTGAGCACGGTTAGATGCATTGGATCAAGTTCGTTGCTGATTGGAATATCCCGAATTAAAAAGAATGGGAAGATATAGAGCGAGATAAATGAGTGTGTCTCGGAAGGAAAAAGCTTGTTTAATATTCCTTAAGAAGAATTACCTCTTGACGAACGCTTTCTTAGATGCAGTTCCGGTGCTTGTAGGTTAAGTGATTAATGAGAATAGATTAGTTGAATCCTGGGTATATTGAACTCAAAACCTTGAATTATAATTAACGCAGGCATCAAATATAAGGAGTATCTCCAGCTATTTGGCCATAAGGTCAGTTATTACGCCCACACCTTTCTATCAAAAGGAAATCTTGTATGACAAAACTGGATCAAGGTCATTCTCGAGATAAATTATTAGAGACCCAATCTCCAAATTTATCCATCGAAGAAATAAAAAATATCGCCAACAAACTCTACGGACTGACCGGAACACTGTCAGCTCTCGGTAGTGAGCGTGACCAGAACTTCCAAATCAGCACACCGACCGGAGAGCGTTTTGTGATCAAAATAGCAAACAGTGCTGAAGCTCCCGCAATTATTGATTTGCAGATTAAAGCGATGGAACATATCACAATGGTAGACCCCGATTTGCCTGTGCCAAAAGTCCTGCTCTCTCAAAGTGGGTTGGCTATCGAAGAGATTGAAGCTGAGGACGGCAGAAAACACTCTGTCCGTATAGTAACTTATTTGCCGGGCGTTTCTCCTGAGGATGATGATGTAAGTTATGCCCTTTTCCGGAAGATGGGCATTTACCTGGCACGGATAACCCGCGCTTTAGTTGGTTTTTTTCATCCCATTGCAAATTATGAATTGTTATGGGATTTGAAACATACTTCAAAACTTTGGGAGTATTTGGACTATATCAGTGATGCAGCTCATCGGGACTTGGCCAGTTTCTTTTTGGAACGTTTTGATAAGAATGTGCTGCCTTTGATACCAAAAATGAGAGCGCAGATCGTTCACAATGACCTGGTGCCTTATAATATTCTTGTGGCTGAAAATGACCCCAGCCAGATTGTAGGCATTATTGATTTCGGGGACCTGACTCATACACTTTTGGTCATTGACCTGGCAACAACTATTGCAGCAACACTACGTGTAACAGTCGATCCTGTAAGTGTCGCCGCCCAAATCATTGCTGGGTATAACGAAATCATTCCCCTAGAAGAAACAGAGCTGCGATTACTCTATGACCTGATCGGGGCTCGTTTAACGATGCTGAACGTAATCGCATCCTGGCGGGTGACAATCCATCCTGATAACCAGGACTATATTATGGGAGGTGTTGACCAGACCTGGCGCATCCTGGAGATGTGGCGGGTTCAGGACCCGGCAGTTGTTACCAAGACATTTTTCAGGATTTGTGGACTCTGGGAGCAAGGAGGAGCGGGGCTGCTGAGTCCAATAGAGTCAAGTGAGACGAGTGAGACGCTCCAGACTCATCTCTTGCGTAGGGAGCGCCTGCTGGGTTCTTGTGCTTACTTATTCTACAATCGCCCACTGCATATCGTGCGCGGCGAGGGTGTCTGGTTATATGATGATGAAGGTAACAGATACCTTGATGTCTACAATAATGTCCCCCAGGTGGGGCACTGTCACCCCCATGTTGTGAATGCAATTGCCCAACAGGCAAGGCTGCTGAATACCAGTACGCGCTATCTGCACAGGCTGATCCTTGAGCTTGCAGAACGGATCACAGATCGGTTGCCGGAACCCTTAAGCGTGTGCATGTTTGTTTGTACTGGATCGGAAGCCAATGAGCTTGCCTGGCGTATGGCAAAACTAGTATCCGGTAACACCGGAGCGCTGATCACTAAATTCTCATATCACGGCAGCACTGGCGCCACTGCCCAATTCAGCACAGAGAGTATTCCTGAAGGAAATTTGCCATCTCATGTCCAGACTCTATTTGCTCCCACCTCGGATTCCACCTACCGTAAGCCGGATTCTGGAATCCGTGACGCGATTATGGCATTAAATGAAAATGGGCACCAACCTGCCATGCTCATCCTTGATACCTCTTTTGTGAGCGACGGCATTTACACCCCGCCAAAAGGATATCTTAAGACACTATTTGCAGAGACACGGACAGCCGGAGGGCTGTGTATCGCTGATGAAGTCCAGGGAGGTTTTGGTCGGTTCGGAACCCATTTCTGGGGTTTTGAGTTCGATGATGTGATCCCCGACATCGTGACAATGGGAAAGCCAATGGGTAACGGTCATCCCATTGCTGCAGTTGTAACCCGCCCGGAGATTGCCGAAACCCTTGCCAACCAAACTGGCTACTTTAACACTTTTGGCGGCAACCCTGTATCCTGCGCCGCTGGACTGGCTGTGCTGAATGTGATCGAAAAGGAAGCCTTACAACATAACGCGCTTGAAGTTGGTCAATATTTAAAAGGGGGTTTGCACGAACTTCAGGGGGATTATTCCCTGATTGGTCCAATACACGGTTCGGGACTGCTTCTTGGCATAGATATTATTGGACCGGATAGGAAACCCATTCCAGGGATAGCTGACCATATCATGAATCACATGCGCGAGAATGGTGTTTTAATTGGCATTACCGGGCAGCACTCCCAGATCTTGAAAATCCGCCCGCCGCTGGTATTTGAGAAGCAGCATGCGGATCTTCTGCTTGCAGCATTAAGGAATGCGCTAGACGAGCTTTAAGGCTCTGATTCATTATTTGACGTAAACAGGTTATAAATTAATGAATTAAGTATAAACGCTCAAATCTAGAGCGTTTATAAAAGACGTGTGGGCGGAATTAGGCTCGAATCAGTTGGTTCATTAGATTTGCCGCCACTTAAACCTCAAAGGCCCATTCTCCAGCTCGCATAACAGGTTCGGAAGTCCCGTCTGCCAGTAAACCATCCACATCCATATCTTCAGATCCAAACATGAAATCCTCATGAATCAGGCTTTTGTTGCCACCTTTCTCTGCGAATTCTTGATCTGGCATCTCAGCCCCACCCTTCAGACTAATCTGGTAGGCACTGCCCAAGGCAAGGTGATGGGAAGCGTTTTCATCATACAAAGTATTGAGGAAGACCAGGTTCTGCTGTGAGATCGGGCTTTTATGAGGTACCAGGGCAATCTCTCCCAGAAACCTTGCGTTGAAATCGGTTTCGAGCAGGCCTTTCAGAATTTCTATTCCTTGATCGGCGGAATAATCCACCACTTCCCCTTTTGAAAATGTCAGTTGGAAATCTTCTATCAAGTTTCCCTGATAACTAAGCGGTCTGGTTGCCCTGACGATACCTTCTGTTTTTTCACGATGTGGCAAAGTAAATATTTCTTCCGTGGGAATATTGGCGCAAAATTGGACTCCCTGTGGTGATTTGTTCCAGCCGCCAATCCAAATATGCCCAGCGGGAAGACCAACCATGAGATCCGTACCTGGACCGGTAAATTTTAAAGTCTGATACTGCCGGTCAGTTAGTTTTCTAGCCCGGATCTCAAATTTATTGAGATAATCACTCCGAAAATCCTTTGGGTCCGGTGTATCTAAACGACAGGCTTTTATAACTGCTTCCCAAAGTTTTATTTCCGCATCTTCTGGGGATAAATCAGGAAATATACTTTTTGCCCAAGACCGGGTTGGAGGGCAGATTAAAAGCCATTGAACGAAATTAATGCCAATCAAATCTCCAATAGGTTTAAAATGTTTTCCATAGGTCTGGGCAGCCTTCGAGATTAGATCTGGGTCATAATCCTTTAATAAATCAGGATCTGGACCACCTATCCAGAGGGTTGCGTCCCCTGTTCATAGATTTTAATCTTGCATCTGTTTTCCAGGTGGCATATTCTCCGAAAGAATCCCGGGGAGCATAGTCAAATCTGGTTCTTTCCAAAGTATCATCGTTCCAGAGAACCGAGACCAGTCTGCTCCCATTTTGATAAGCAGTTTTTACTACCTGCCGGACCAGGGGAGCCAGTTCCAGCTCATTGGCCCAGATGAACAAGCGCTGCTCTGGCTGCAGATTCAGTCCAACCTTAACGATCAACTCGGCATATTTTTCAAGATACAGATCCATATCAGTGAGTTTCATTGGGTTAATCCTAGGATTAAAATATCCAGGTTCCCTGACGATAAATTATTGAGCTCAGCGAACAGGATCTTTCCTTTCCTGCATTTCAGGATGGAACCGGGGCTAATATCCCTTATTCTTCAGCTTGCCCCAAGATCCTCAGAGCGGTTTGGCTAAGAATAGCCGCACCGATGGGCATACAGTTTTCATCAACATCAAATTTGGGATCATGATGCCGCCGGGTGTCTCCCTCGATTCTGCATCCCAGATCAAACATGGCGCCCGGGGCTTTTTCCAGGAAATAACCAAAATCCTCAGCTCCCATACTGGGTTCAGGGGGGATGATTTTGTCTTCCCCGAGCAGTTCACGGGCAACAGTTTTAATCAATTCCACGGTTTCGGGATGATTATGCATGGGAGGATAACCAACCTGGATCTTCAGCTCATAATCGCCGCCCATGCTGCACGCGATTCCCAGGGCATTTTTGATCTCGGCATGGATTTTTTCTTGTACCTCAGGATCCAAGAAACGGATCGTTCCCATGAGATTTACCTCTTCGGGTATCACATTATCCGTTTGACCACCCTGGATTGTGCCGATGCTGATTACAGCAGGATCATAAGGACGCAGCTTTCTGGAGACAATTCCATGGATAGCCAGGATTACGTAACCGCTGATAAAAATCGGGTCAACCACTTCGTGGGGGGCCGAACCATGGCCGCCCTGGCCGATAATCTTTGCATAGAAAGTATCTACTCCGGCTGAAGCAAACTCGGTAGCTATTTCGATCTCGCCTGTTTTGGTTGCAGCATCCACATGCAGTGCTATGACAGAATCGACATCTTTGATGGCTCCATCCTCGATCATCCTGGGAGCACCGCTGAGCTCTCCATCATCAGTTTCCTCTGCAGGCTGAAACAAAAAACGCACAGTACCGGTAAAGGTTTCTGCTGCTAGTAATTTGGCTGTGCCCATGGCAATTGCAACATGAACATCATGGCCGCAGGCGTGCATGATGCCTTGGTTTTTTGATTTATAAGGCACCTGGTTGGCTTCCTGGATGGGCAGAGCGTCCATATCAGCTCGGATGGCGACAATGGGTTTTCCCTCTCCCAGTTCCGCTACCACGCCGGTTTTTCCAACACCGGTCCTCACCCTGTACCCTAGATCTTTCATTGTTTCCGCGATCAGCGCAGAAGTGCGTTTCTCTTCAAATCCCAGCTCAGGATGCATATGGATATCCTGCCTCCAGGCGACCATTTCTGATTGGACCTTTTGTGCTTTGTTGAGCATATATACCTCGCTTATGTTTTATTGAACAAAGTTCATCCCTTTATTTCCAGAACCAGTTGGTGAATTCGGTCTAATCCTGATCTCAAGTAATCAGGTGGTAATCCAAAACTGACACGCAGGAACTTATCCAGTCCAAAGTGATCGCCTGGTACAATCAGGACGCTCTTTTCTTTTACCAATCTTTTTGTCAATTCACTTGAATTGATATCCAGATGATAGCGGACAAAAGCTATTGCCGCCGCTGCCGGTGGATTTATTCTGAAAATTTCCCCATGATTGTCCATCCAATCCTGTAAAACCGGATATCCCTTTTTGATATAGTCCCGAGTGCGCTGAATAAGACGAGGACGAACTTTCGGCGAGAGTGCCCGGGCAGCCAATTTGTTCGACAACATTGTGGCACTTATCGTAATATATTCGTGGCGAGCCCAAATATCATCAATAGTTGGAACCGGTCCAACTGCCCAACCGAGCCGCAGTCCCGGCAATCCATAAGCTTTGCTCATACTGCCGATTGCTATCACCTTATCATACATACCATAAAAGGATTTAGTTTCATCACTGGTAATTCGCTCTGCTCCAATATATACTTCATCGGCCAAAATCCAAGCTCCGACGCTATCAGCAGCCGAGATGATCGCTCGTATTTCATCATCCGACAATATATAACCTGTCGGATTATTCGGATTGCAGATAGCAATTAGTTTTGTCTTAGGAGTCACTGCCTCTTTCAATTCATCAAGATCTGGCGCCCAGCCATTTTCTTCCTTTAAGTTAAATGTTCTAATGTTCAACTTATGATTTTTCGACACTCCCCAGATCTGCATATAATTAGGCAGCATGATAACAATTTCATCTTCAGGTGATAATAACGTTCGAATTGTTAAATAATTGGCTTCAATTGCACCGACAGTCACCAAGATATTATCTTCCGCAGCCCCAGAATAGAGAGCAGCGATGTTGTTCCGTAACTCAGGGATACCATTGACATGAGCGTAATTCAATTCTGTATCCATTAAAGTATTGATGAAATCAGCATCGCCTGCCAAGAGTTCCCGGAGCAGAAGGGGATGAACGCCGCTATCAGCAAGATTATATTCAACATCTTGTTCAAATTTGGACATTACACGCTCTTGAATAAAAGGCTGAAAATCAGTCATAATTTTCTCCTCATTTAGTATTTATTTGTTGACGAATTTTTACTTTAGAATTAGACCTCATGACATGCGACCCAATGACCTTTTTTCACTTCCCGCCATTCAGGCTGATGGGATAGGGTACACTACCATCAAGAGGCACGATATGAATCCAGGTGATCTGCCATACTTTTCTTTATCTAACAATCGGTGCAGGTGACCCAGTGGTCGGGTTTGACCTCGCGCCATTGCGGGGTTTCCGTTTTACAGTCCTCTTTGGCGTTGGGGCAGCGGGGATGGAAGCGGCAGCCAGTAGCGATATTTTCCGGGCTGGGGGGGGCGCCTTCGAGGATGATGCGCTTGCGCGCCCGCGTGATGCGGGGGTCGGGGATGGGTACGGCGGAGAGCAGGGCTTGAGTATAGGGGTGCAGAGGGTTGTTGTACAGTTCGTCCCGATCGGCAAGCTCAACGATAACCCCTAAATACATGACGGCGACCCGGTCGCAAATGTGGCGTACCATGCTTAGATCATGGGCAATAAAGAGGTAAGTGAGACCCAGCTGTTCTTGAAGGTCTTCGAGCAGATTGACGATTTGGGCCTGAATGGAGACATCCAGGGCAGAGATGGGTTCATCGCAGACAATGAATTTTGGTGTGGTAGCCAGAGCGCGAGCTATCCCGATACGCTGGCGCTGCCCACCAGAGAATTCGTGAGGGTAGCGGTTCATAAAATTGGCATTTAGCTGCACCAGTTCGAGCAGCTCGGTAACTTTTTCCACACTCTCTTTACCCTGGACAATGTTGTGGACCCGCAGGGGTTCGGTGATGATGCGCGAGATGGTCCAGCGTGGATTCAGAGAGGCATA
>SDBT01006820.1_pt1 | contig 18877 bp, 15 predicted proteins | sample 2277101 | NCBI WGS metagenome assembly SDBT01 (sample SAMN10404973, study PRJNA504765) | marine sediment metagenome | isolation source: marine sediment core GS10_PC15, 103 cmbsf | place: Arctic Ocean: Southern Knipovich Ridge | collected 2010
CAGAGAAAAAACTGAGGAAAAACTACTCAACCGAGTATATAGAGAAAGAACCCGCTCACAAAAATTTATAGACCACCATTTGTTTTTAGCAGATGTCTATTTTTACCTAACCACCCTCACCCAACAAAACAACAGCAAACTACACTTTTACACCAAAACTGACCTAATTAACCATAAATACCTACCCCTGCCCTTACCTGATGCTTATATCGCCATTAAAGAAGGTAAAAGTATAAAAAGATACTTTCTTGACGTTATAGATGAGGGGACACCTCGTTTTGTACTTCGTAAGCGAATATCTCAATACCTGGAGTTTTATAAAAGAGATTTATGGCAAGAACGGACAAACCACCCCTTTCCTTCAATCTTGCTAATCTGCCCTGATCAATCCATAAAAGAATTCTTAAACAGATTTGTTCCAAAATTCCTGGAAGAAGAAACAGAAGACGACATTCTTTTTTATTTAACCACAAGAGAAATTGTGAAATCTTCCAAGATGAATGTAAATATCTGGCAAGAGGCTGGGTGTATTATTGATGAAGACTAGTTCACCATATAATATGTGTTCTAATTTCAATTTTAGAAAAACATGCCTTCATTTGTCTTTGTTTCAATCTTAACCCCCCAAACCTCTAAGATGAATGCATTCACATCTTCTTCGTTCACTAAACGCATCATAATCTCACTAGATCTGTCTAACATGGGAAGACGCCCATATCTACGCCTCATTTCCCCTATAAGCCCGTGAACTTCCATCATCAACTGTTTTTTTGTGGGAGAAGACAACTTTACTCCTTTTGGAATATCGGAGAACCATTTCTTAACATATGCTTTTTCAAAAAGTTTTATATACTTTTTAAGTTCATTGATTACTTCTTTTTTACCCTGCTTCAAAGCAAGGATTCCGATAAAACAAGCTCTTTCCATGATTCTTGGCTCAGTAAATCCATATGCGTTACCCGTCTCTTTCACTAACATTTTATTTGCAAAGTTACTAAGTATCTTTATTGAATTTTTTGCAATTTCATCTTGATCCCTTTGCAAGGCTCTTATGCCAATTTTGGTAGTTGCTTCTATTAACGAATCAAAAGCAGAATCTTTTCTGATCTTTTCAACTTCGTGGGTAAACCACTCTGTTTGATAAATATACGAACCAACTTGTTTCACTAACTCCTGCTTATCTTCCTTCCATTTTTCATCCTTCGTTAAATCTAGCAATAAACAGCCGATATCTGCGATTATGTCACCAAAAGTATTCACCAATGTATGATTCGGGTTTTTCATTTTTTCTGATAAATATCTTAAGGTAGATCGTACCTCCTCGACAGTAGTAAAGAATACATGTTTCCAATCTTTTTGATCATCCTTTTTCTTTGATTCATTTGCAGCTTTAGCAACCTGAAAAACTAAAGATAAGAGTGTGTTAAAAGGGGCTGATAAGTTAGTCTGGGTAACAAAGCTTTTTTCGAACGTGCCAACCGTCATGGAAACATAGGTGTAAAAGACAATATCTCTTAAATGTTCCATTAAAGACCCTAATTCCATTTCTAGGTTAAAGTAACGAGAAGAAATAAGCTGAGATAGTATAGAGGTATAAGTATTGATTATTTCTCCTAAGACAACGTTAAACCTATTGGTTAATGCACTCATGGCGATTTTATCCAACATTCCATAAATTGCTATAAACTCATAATGTAAATTTTGTTTAATAGCTATTGGCGCTATTTGTGCATATGCTATTGCTCCTCGGAATAGAGCCTCTTGATAGTTGAATTTAATTGCACTCTGCAAAAGTTGACCTAAATACCCCCTACACTGCTCCATTATCGGGCTTTCAACCTTGCGTTTTGTGAGATAGTTTATTTGGCTTGCTGATTGAGATAATTCAACAAAAATAGAAATTACCTTAGTAATCCCCTCGTTATCATTGTTTCTCATGTAGTTTTCTCCCACAGCAACAAGTCTTTCTAGGGGAGGGGTTAAAAATGCACGAGAATCGCTTGTTGTAGCCAAAATAAAACCTGCGGGTAAAACGAATGATGAATCTTTTCTAGTCTGAAAGTACTTCTGCAAAATCTGAGTTATCACCTGCAAGACACCTAGAGCCGAGCTTCTTTCATTAGAAGCCACCAGTTTATCGTGATAATCAAATAGGTAATTAAGTCTGCTGTTTATATAAGTAAATTCTGGTTGCAAGTACTGGAAGGAGGTGGCAAGAGCTTCTTTTTTGGTGACTTTCTTGTCCAACTTTGGCTGTCTAATTAAAACTTCAGCTATTTCCTGCGCTCGTTTATAAGTTAAGTCCAATTTTTCTAAAGCTTGCTTTGATGCAATTTTCAAAACATTTACTGGATTTAGTCTGTGACGCACTCTTTGATAAAAAACAAAAGTCAAGTAAAAAACTACCCCTACTAAAAACAGTGTGGCTTGGAAAGATACAACTGAAAGTCCAAAACCAAGTTTTCTAAACAGTAAAGAAAAAGCAAAAATCGTTAAGGAGCAAGCACTAATAATAAAAAATATCAGATCATGAAAGCCGTCTTTTGCCGCAATCTCATAAAAACCCACTGGTATACGTTCTGCAGCATTTCCCATCAAGAGGATACTAAGAGAAAAGATAATAGCCAAGATACCACCAATCATTGCAGCCACTGCAGTAAAGAAAGTTACCGCATCACTGGTTAACAAAACAGGATCAATGAGTTTTTCCAACCAGAAAATTGCTCCAAACAAAACCAAAAAATATATTAAGGTGCCAATTGTTGTTTTTTTGGAGCTAAGGTAACGAAGAACTCTAAAGCGAAAGTGACTAAAAATGGTTAGTTTGCCAAGATAAAAATAAAACACAACGGTCTTTTTTACTTGGACAAACTTCAGATCAATCTTTTTCTGTAGTAAATTAAAGAATTTGTTGATCCTTTTAAACCTTTTCTCTCCAATGATTTCTAGAGACTTCTTTTTAATTTTATTTTTTGTCTTTTTCTTCATGTTTACTTCACTTTAGATGAGCTAAGAAATCTATAATTAAAAAAGCTCTAATTAGATAATCTCTTCTTCCGTAACTCGTATTCTCACCATGTATTATTTTGTGTCGATTAAAATTAAATGGCGTTTTCAAAGGTTGTCCTTTCTGCGATCTTTGAAACAAAATGTTTAGGAAAATGTCATTCGCAAGGTCATCCAACCTTGTCGTCATGGTCTTAGATCGGTTTGTGCTAAATTGACTTTTTCTCCCAATTTTTCTAACGTTACCACTCTGTATAAAATCATCATATTCGCAATCCCATTGAATCCCTTTAGAAGAGAGATAGTCTGTTAACAAACCGTCAATTTGAGTAATCAAGGTGGGGAGAATAACTAGCACTGGATTTCCCTTTTTATCGTGAGCGTTCTTGAGCGTAAGAACACAATTCTCAAATATGTTCACCCTTTTTTTCAACAGAGTTTTACCTTTCCACGCTGAGACCATTACCTCCAAGTTCCTCCATTGATCAGCAGAAAAATAGTTAATAAAAAGTTGATTGACCGCCGCATCTTGCCTTCCTTTGCTTTTGTCTAGTTTCATTACCTCAAAAACAAAAGTTAAAGGCAAGCTAGGAGTAATAAACCATTTGTATTTCTGTAAAACCCTTGTCGCCTTTTGTTCTGCAATGCTGTATTCTTTTTGAAAATCCTTCCAAAAGTTCCTAACGCTATCAAATATCGACTTGTTCTGTTCTGCCCACCTATTCCAGAGATCGATCTGGGGTTTAAGAGAATTGGTAACTGTATCTGCCAGAAGCTTGTATTGCTCTGTCATCCGCTTCAACGGCTGAATAAACTCAAGCTGGGCTTGCCTGGCTTGCTCAGCTACTATCTGTACCCTCTTTAGAGAGTCTTTTATATAGGAACTTGTATCCAGAGCCTGTTGAATTACATCTGAGTAGCCCCTATTAAAAGCAGTGAGACTTCTTTGGATATCAGTTATAAGTGGCTTGAAAGTTGTAGTAAACTGCTCAAGCCGTTTTTTCTCATAGGTCTTAAGTGCAAGTCTAAAGTCAGAAAAAAAATCTCCAGTGCCTTGAAGGTATTGGAAAGCATGTTCTTCTTTTTGAACAAAAGCCCGAGCAATTCTTAGCAAAGTTCCATCTGGCAGTTGTCTAAACTCTTTCTTGGTAAGTTTGGGTTGAAGAAGCTGGTTAAAGAGTATCTCTTGAACAAATTGCTTGTCGTTAAATTCCTTATCACCGAGAACTTTGAGAAAGTGTTTTGTATCACCAAAGGAAACATACTTTAACTCAACACCTCCCAACTTAGGCACTCTTAACCTAGTGTTATTCTTATGTAAGTTTATAAAGCTAGTGTTTTTCTGGTCTTTTGTATCGCTTGCTTTTATCATGTTTATCCATTGGGCAGTTAATCGAATTTATAAGCACTACTGATAATAGCGTTAAAGCTGTTAATTTTATTAACTGCCGTATGAGGTATGAGTTTGTATACCCACTTCCTACTTGTAGCTTTTGAGGCAATCCTGCACCAATTTTCAGCCTGTCTAGCTTTCTGAATAACCTCTTTATCTTTTTTATCCAGCTTGCTTTTGTCTTTTATCTCAACCAGGTAGTTGGCGTCTTTTCGCTCCACAATAAAGTCAGGATTGTAGTTACCATAGATATACCTAATCGGTAGTTGCCCGTTTCTTAATCGCAACCAGCTTTTAACACTTCTGTCTTTTTCCAGGGAATCGGCCAATAATTTTTCTTGTGTGGAATCAAAAACATAAGCAGGATAAACGCTCTTTTTATAACCCTTAATAATGTTTCCTACTGCCTCCATCCCGCTCACTTCATCTTTGTCCAGAGGCGCTATCGAAGTCTTAATTGATTTTACATAAGGCTCGAACGGCAACTTCTCATCAATCACTCTAAACTCAATTCTCGTCCGCTCCTGTAACTTTTCTCTTATTTGAGCCAAAACATCCTCTAGGATCGTTTGCTCGTGAAGTTTAACTAGTTTGCCCAAGTGCTTCTTATCTACCTTAATCTGATCCAAGTAGTGTTTAACTATCCTTTGCAACACCTTTTTATGGGCAATATCAAGTTCACTCATTTCAAGAATAATCAAACGCACGATTCGATTAACAGGGCTTATTTCTTCCTTTATCTCCACATCGCCTACAATGTCTGTTTTCTCAGAGACAATATCTGCCCTAATAAGTTTGGGGGTTATCTTTTTTAACTCCTCAAGACGAATCTTAATTGGGAAGAAATTGAGTTTATTGCTCGAATAGACTTTGGCTTCAACTAGTGGCACTTTAATCCAGAGCTTATTATTCTTAACGGGTTTAATCTCCATGGGCTTTAATTCCTCTCGTTTTTCTGCCTTTTTAACTCCAACACCCTCAGCAACCTCATGAGCAACTGCCACCATTCTGGCAAAGTTATCGTGCGAGATAATATCCAAAGAGTCCAAAATCTCTATGCCAGTTAACTCCCCAAAAGGCAGTCTTAACCCTCTACCAATCGTTTGCTCAATAAGCGTTTTGCTAATTGAAGCCCTAAAAGGAATAATTGTGTAAACATTCTTAACATCCCATCCCTCTTTTAACTTATCAACATGAACCACAATCTCATTTTTGTTAATCGGCACTGGTTCTTCTAAGCGTAATAACTGGTTAATTGAATCAACCTCACTCTCACTGGTAACCAAAAGTGTTTTATCCTTGTAATACCCGTCGAAGAAGTCGTCGCTTTCAACCATTGCCTTGACATCTTTGGCATGCTGAATGTTTTTGGTAGTAATTAAAGTAACGGGCAATATAAAGGGAAGTTTGTTGTTTTTGCAGTATTCCTCAACCAATGCTTTCTTTTCTCGATGACGGCGAATTCCATCCTCAAGCTTAACCAACTCTAAATCACCTTTGTAGGTGTAATCATCGCTACGAGCTATGACATAGGGAATTTTGATGTAGCCTCCCTTAGCGCCATTGCCATTTTTAAGGCTTTCCAAAGCTGCCCTGGTGTCTTTGATGGCATCTGCCAATGAGTAGGAATAGATAACATTGTCGCTAATGGGTGTAGCGGTAAACTCCAATCCAAGTAGAGGTCTTAAGTGGTTAATGGCTTTGATGGACTTTGGACCACGGTAACGATGGCTCTCATCCATTAGAATAACCAAGTCTTTCATCTGGAGTAACTCAGCAAAACTTGAACCTAAAGTCTCCTGATATTTGTGGAATCTAAACTCAACATCTCTTCTCTCGTTGAAGATTTTTTGAATGTTAAAAACATAAATGTTAACGGCATCGAAAAGTTGGTTGCCAAAGTTGGCATAAGTGTAATTATCGCCCGTTACCAGATTGAAAAGCGGAAAGTCAGCCAAGCCCTCCAACACATACTTTTTACTAGAAGGAGTAAAGTTGTTAATGGTCTTTGTGTAAATCGTCTCGCCTGGTGTCAAAATAAAGAAATCCTTGAGTCCCTTTGTTTGATAAAGATAGGCGATTATTGCCGCCATTAAACGAGTCTTGCCCACACCTGTAGCTAGAGCAAAAGTGAAAGACGGGAACTCTGTGTCAAATTTGATATTTCCTACCAGCCTGGCTTCAATATCTTCCAAACTATCCTTCCCCAACTTCACATTCGACAGGAGAGAATCCAACTTAACTAAAGAAAGCTCTTGTGGTTTTCTTAAACTTAATTCTCTGGTAACTTTCTCGACAGCTTTCATACTTTAAACCTCTTTAATAACACATCGGGAATCCTTTTAACCTCTACATTTTCTGCTAGTTTCAATTTTTTTGATATGGTTTTGGTATAAATAACCAGATAATCCGCCTGGTCACCCACTTCATTAACCAAGACGTCAACATAGTCTTGAGTTAGATACTGCTCTGTCACATGGGCTATGGTTTTGCCTGATATGCCATGTAAGGCATTATCTGGATTAAGTAGTTTAAATCCCTCTATTTTCAAAACTGCTCGAATAAGCGGACCGTTATACATCTTGGGGTTAATGACAGTAAGCCTCAAATCTTCATCTGCTACAAACAAACTCTCCCCAAGCTCAAAATACTTAAACCCCCCTCCACCTTTCCAGCGAACTGTTTTAGTAACCCCGCTTTTATCTTTTCCCGAAATAATTCTTTTGAGACGGGGAGTGATATGCGTTTCAGCATGTTCTCCCAGTTCCACCATGACCCAGTTTCTTTCCATCTTGTGGGCGACACTGCCAGTGGTTCCTGAACCTGCAAAGCTATCTAAAACCCAATCACCTTTTTCAGAAGCAATATCAATTATTCTTCTAAGTAACATTTCAGGTTTCTTTCCTCTTCTAAAGTCTACTGAACCCTCATTTGCTAAGTCTGCTTTAGGAATTTCTGCATGCACCCAAAAGTCAGTCATTTTATTTTCTTTGACAATTCCTTCTTCCGTCTTGGCAGCTGAGTCCTTTAACCATGCAAAAAGTTCTTTATTTAGGTAGAAGTTAGTAACCTCTTGATCCTTATATCTGCCTCTGCTGGGAATATAGTCTACGGAATATAGCTTTTTATCCATCTTTGCAATCAATCCGTGTTGAAAAGAGTTTTCTTTTTGCGGGTTTGTGGTTCTGAATATCTTTTCAAAGTTCTCTCTATAACTGCCTCTGATCTCTTCTTCTCTTGAATCAAAACTTCTCAATGAGATTGAATTTATTTCGTAATTGGAATGTTTATATATTTTTACTTTCTCTCCGTTTGATTTAGCCTTAAACTCTCTTATCAGTTTCCTTTCCCCCTTATTTGCAAGAATATAACGATATCGTTGCATTACTTTCTTTTCCAAAGGGAATCTGCTTAAGACTTGAGATAGGTCAATTGCACTGACGTCTTTGGCAAACACTAAAACATATTCGTGGGTATTAACAAGGAATTTTCCGCCTTGTCCGATACCAGCACTTCCAGATCTTTCGTAGGCTATCTGAGCCAAAAAGTTCCTTCTGCCAAAAATCTCATCCAAGACCATTCTGCAGTAGTGAACCTCAGTATCATCCAAGTGTATCCATATCGTTCCACCTTTCCTTAGTAATTTATGTAATAAAACCAACCTATCTCTCATCATTGTCAACCAGATAGAATGCTCCAGCCCATCATCATAGTGTTCAAACGCCTGCCCGGTATTAAAAGGAGGGTCTATATAAATTAGTTTTATCTTGTTTCGAAAGTCTTGAAGCAAAGCCTTCAACGCTAATAGATTATCTCCTTTTATGAGGATGTTTCCTGCTTTCTTGTCACCATAACTGGCTTTTTCAAGTAGAATGCGAGGTTCGGAAACTCTGGGGTCTTTTTTGTCTACCCACTCATACTTCTTTTTTCCAAGATCATAATAAAGACTTTTGTCTTTGTTGTGCCAAGTCAGTTCCAGTTTTTTATCGTTTTTTGTCATGTTTTAAAGACTAGTTTGTTAAACACTCGAAAATCTCCAAACAAAGAAGATTTAAACTGAGTATCTTTAGATACGCTGATTTTTTGCTCTTTTAATTTTTCTATAAAGAAAAAGTCGCAAAACACCAAAAAATCAAGTAAGTTTTGAAGAACTGCTTTTGTTTCCTGCTCAATAGTTTTTGGTTTAACCCGATTATTTTTAACATCTCTCATTGCAAAAAGTTTGTCCTTTCTCACTCTGAAACCTAGCTCCTTTACAACCTTTCTCGAAATTACATGGGGTGTTTGCAACCGATGAACAAAACTGTGACGATCCGTATTGAGTAGCTCATACCAAGCTTTTTCGGATCTAATTAATTTATATCTCTTTGTTAAGTTATCTTTAATTTTATGCTTCTCAAACCATTTACCAAGATCGTTGAAAACAGGACGATTATTTTTTGAGAGAGGTTCTTCTGGCAAGCCATAAAACAAAGGAACAAGAGTTGTAAAAGAATCCAACATTACCTGGGAAAATATAATTAGACTTTCCCAGTCTAAATGTAAGTTCATAAAAAGATCTTCTTTGGGGTTTGTTAATCGATAAGAGATTGTAGACAAGTAACCCAAACATGCCCCAATTTTCCGATTCGCATCTTTGTGTTTTTCTTCTATCGGGAGCTTAGATTCTGGAGTAATTGTTTTAATTCGAGACAAAGCAATTTTCCGGTCAGACAACTCAGTGAATAATCCCGATATTGGAATCGCAATAGATCTGTCTGAATGAGGCAATTTTTGTAGATATTTGTAATTTTTAGCCATAATGCCTTCTTAATGATTTTACCCACCATGAGGGATCATCAACTTTGATAAAGTTTGAGGGGTGATACTCAAACGTGTATTCTTCCAGGTGTTTTAATCCTCCGGCGTCTATGTGCTGCTTGATGATTTCCCTGGCTTCTTCTAACAAATCCTTGTCCTTAAGCTCTGGGTGTGCCATTCTGGTCAAAAACCCTTCGGCAAAAGCAAAGCCCGTTATCAAGTCATCGTTGCGTTTGCGGACAACAAAAGAGGCAATTCGAATAAGTGTGCCTGGAGAAACCTCGAAACCAAAGTTGTGAGGAAGAATGTCAAAATCCTTATACCTCTCAGGCTCATAACCAGATATTATCTTCAGTATATCCTCATGCCTGTATCTTCGGTCACCTCGCTCACCAATTTTTACAGCCTGTAATTTTCCTTCCCTATCCCACCTCCTCAATGTTTCAGGGTGAACACCTAAGATATCTGCTGCTTCTTGGATCGAAAGTAGCTTTTTCATAACTTATACTTACTTATACACCAAGCCTTGCTTAGTGTCAACATAAAAAGCAGGCAAAGAGATAGGATTCGAGGCTAAAAATTGTTGCTCCGCCTGATGGATGGAGTTAAATTTATTACTTAGATAGTTTATTGTAAATTAGAGCCACAGTGGCACCCAATAACCAAAAGGCAGCAACTTCAATAAACCAAAAGATAAAAAACCTTGGTTCAAACTGTTCTTCTACTTTTAACTTTAGTCCAATGACAAACTCACTCATCGCTATTTCATAAGAGTGGGAGAAAAACCAGCCCCAGATATGGAACAAGGGGTGAAGAACTAAGTCAACAATGGCAAAAGTATTTGCTAATGCCAAAACATCAATTTTCTTCACATATAAATTATATCAAAAGTTCTAATGAAGTATATCTGGATTACTGGGCGGGTTTCGAACAACACAGTTTAATAAGCGAAAAAAGTTGACTTTTGACCTAGATTTTGGTAAATTCGGCAAGTAGTTTAAAGACTGCCTCAATCGGCAGTTTTTTTACAAATTAAGAATACTGCTCATAGCCTCTGCCCGATATTTAAGGAGGTGAGGGTATGAGAACACTTTTATTATTTAAGTCGCTTCTTATCACTGCCTTAGTTACTGCTTCTTCCGTTTATGCCCAGTCCGACGACGTTGCCAAGGTCGAAAACTTCATGCAAAACATCATTCAAACTTTGGTCACGCTTGCAGGAATTTTGGCGGCACTTTTCTTTGTCTGGGGCGGAGTCGGTTACATTACAAGCTCCGGAAATCCGGAAAACCTTGAAAAGTCAAAAAAGACCATATTTTATTCCGCTCTCGGTTTGGCAATTGCGTTGGGAGCATACATATTTAGCAATGTTGTAGCACAGATTGCCCAAAGTGCATTTGGCGGATGATAAAAACTATTTTATTGATATTGGGAAGTATTTTGCTTTTCTTTGCCTTGCCTTCGCCATCCTTCGCTCAAACCCCAAACCCTCAAGTTCAAGCTTTTTCTTCCGAAGTCTTAAGCGTAATAACTGTAATAGCTTTGGTTTTTTCTGTTTTTGTCCTTATTAAAGGCGGCTATCTTTACATAACCTCGACCGGCAGACCCGAAGCCCTTGAAAACGCCAAAAGGACGATCAAACACGCCTTAATAGGACTGGCTCTTGTTCTTTCGGCAAATGTATTTGCCTCTCTTTTATCCCATGCCTTTACCACGCCAAACGTTCCCGCGATCGAAAGCCAAATCCAGCTTCAGCCAATTGAACCCGAAACACCCAGCGACGGCCTGACCCAGATTCTTCTGGAGGCTGTATCCGGATTCTTGCAAAGCATAATCCAAAGCGCAACCAAGCCGATAACCGACGCCATTATTAGTTTTCTGACGACAACCCCTCTTGTTTCCACCAACTCGGTCATTTTCAACTTCTGGCTTGTCATCTTAGGAATAGCCGACGCCCTTTTTGTGGTAGTTGTCGCTCTTTTGGGCTTTCAGCTTATGAGCGCCTCGGCCTTCGGTTTTGAAGAACTTGATTTGAAACACGTTCTGCCAAGACTGGGCCTGGCCTTTCTTGGAGCCAACATATCCATTTATTTTATTGACTGGATAATCAGAACAAGCAACGTCCTGGTAAGCGCCGTTTTGTCATCAACGGGCGGGATAAACGACGCCTGGATTTTAAATGCCTTTGACCCGAGTAATTTATCAGTCGGTGGTGTAACCACAATCACCCTTATTTTTATGGTGTTATTTATTATCCTTGCCACCGTCCTTTTGCTTTTTTATATCTCGAGGCTTATTATTATCGCTTTCGGCGCGGCAATAGCTCCTCTGATCTTTCTTTTATGGGCTATCCCTAAATTTTCCGACTTTGCAGAAATATCAAGCAAGGCCTATTTGACCGTCGTCTTTTCCGTCTTTGTCCACGTTGTTATCATTCAGCTTGCCTCGGCATTTTTGTCCGCAGGTAGCGGAACAGGTTCAACGACGATAATCCCTATTCTTATTGGGATCGGTCTTTTTGTAACCCTTTTGAAAGCCCAAAGCCTGATGATTCAGTTCACCTTCTACAACTCGGGAAGGGCAGCCGTTAAGAAATTCGGCGGCCAAGTAATAAACGTTTTGAGCGCAAAGCAAACTGAAAGCACAACCGCCGAAACCGCCAAAAAATCGGCCGTTAAAAAGGCCAGAAAGGTGATTAAAGCATGAAAACAACCGTCATACCGGCACAAATTACAACCGTCGAGGACAAAATCGCGGGGAATTTGAATCTCACCCAGATAATTCTTTTACTTTCTTCCCTTTTTGTAGGAACCTTCGTCTACACGGTTCTGCCGAACAAAATGCAGTTCACCGCCTATAAAATCCCTTTTATTATTTTTGAGTTTGTCTTATTTGCCGGCCTAGCTATAAGAATAAAGGGGAGAATTGTCCTTCAGTGGCTGATTGTCCTTATTAGATACCGGATGCGGCCCAGAATTTATGTTTTCAACAAAAACGAATTGTACTTAAGAGACATTGAGAAACGCGGCAAAAAATCAGCTAAAGACGCGCTTAGTCTTTCCAAACAAAAGCCAAAAGGCAAAAGGGAAAGCAAAAAAGCGCCTTCGGAAATACTGACGCCTCTTTCGGAAAAACAAAAAAAGTTTGGTTATAAATTAGGCAAGAAAGGAAAACTCAATTTAGCCGTTTATGATTAGAAAACATTCCTCAAGAAGACAAATAGATATTAAAGAGGTAAGAGACGGGGTTCTCATTTTGCCGGGTGGAAAATACAGAACCGTACTTGAGGCCTCCTCGGTCAACTTTGAACTTAAAAGCGACGAAGAGCAGGACGTTTTGATTGATAACTTCCAAAATTTCCTAAATTCTCTTCCTTGTCCCATCCAGATTCTGATAAGAATAAGGGAAATCGACATAGACGATTATCTGGAAAAGTTATCGGAAAAAAGCAAAAGCGAAAAAGAAAAGGTCTATATAAAACAAATCAAAAACTACTCCAAGTTTGTAAAAAAGCTTGTTTCGGGAAACAAAATTCTCTCCCGACGCTTTTACGTTGTCATTCCTCACGAGCCAGAAGACGGTAAAGGTGAATTCAGTCTGGTAAGGGAGCAGATAAAACTTAATCAGGACATCGTGGTTAAAGGCCTTGAAAGACTGGGTATGAAGACAAAACACCTTGACTCGATCGAGGTTTTGGAGCTTTTCTATAGTTTCTATAACCCGGCCCAAAGCAAAACCCAGCAGCTTAAGGAAAAAACCTTTGAATTTTTGACAAATGCTTAACGGAAAACTAAGTTTCAAAAAGATTAAAAAAGTACTCGTTAGCAGAATAAACGGCGGGAAAGACGGGCCTTTTAGGAAGGTTCGTAAGTTTGAATTTGGTGAGCAGGACATGGTTGACCTTATCTCCTATTCAGGCATTAAAGAATACCCTAACTACATCAGAATGGGCGGCAAATACATAAGAACGCTTTTTATCTCCGGCTACCCTTACGTTGCCTCAACCGGGTGGCTTAATATGCTTGTCAACTTTAATCACAACGTTGATATTTCCTACCACATAGAGCAAATTGACCCCCTCCTGGCCCTTCCTAAACTAAACAGGAAGATAACCGAGCTTGAGTCAACCAGGCGTAGCATGCAGCAGCAGGGGAAAATCATAGGTTCTGAACTCACCGACCCTTTAAAGTCGGCCGTGGAGCTTAAGGAGGCTATTTTAAGAGGCCAGGAGAAGCTTTTCCAAGTATCAATTTACATAGCCGCGATTGCAAATACTCTCATTGAGCTTGACAAAATTACCACCCTTTTAGAAACAACCCTGGCCACAAAACTTTTCTACACCAAAACGGCCAGTTTTCAGCAGATTGAAGGCCTTCAGTCGGTTCTTCCCAGGGGAGAAAACCTTCTTTCCCAAAAAAGAAACCTCGACAGCTCGTCTGCCTCTTTGACTTTTCCTTTTATATCAAGCGAGTTTGTCCAGGAGTCCGGGATCCTCTACGGGATTAACAAGTCAAATAACTCTTTGGTTATGATAGACAGGTTTTCCCTGAATAACGCCAATAGCATTACCTTTGCTCAATCCGGAAGCGGCAAAAGCTACGCCGCAAAGGTGGAAATTCTAAGACAGCTTATGCAAAAGACAAAAGTAATCGTTATTGACCCGGAAAGAGAATACAAGCAGCTGACAGACTCCTTAAAGGGTACTTACATAAAGCTCTCGGCAAAGTCCAAAGAAAAAATAAACCCCTTTGATTTTTTGGTCGGTTCCTACGGAGACGGAAATCTAGCCGAACATATTCAGGACTTAACCGAGATAATCTCCCTTATGGTCGACGGCTTAACGCCCCAGGAAAAGGCCGTAATTGATAAAGCAATTATTGCAACCTACAAAAAACACGGCTGGTCGATAAAGGGTAAAAATACCCGCACCAAAGGAAAAACTTATCCTTTATTAAAAGACCTTCATAAAAATCTCCGTTCAACAAGGCACAAAAAGCTTTATACCAGAATGGAGAAGTTTGTCAAAGGCTCGCTTTCCGGCGTTTTCGACAGCCAAACAAACATCAAGCTTGACAACCGGCTGGTTGTCTTTGACATCAAAGACCTGCCCGAATCAATCAGGCAAATCATGATGGTCATTATTGCCAATTACGTCTACAACCAGGTTAAAAAAGAACCCCAAAAAAGGCTTCTGGTGATTGACGAGGCCTGGATGCTTTTGGAGCATGAAGAGTCAGCAAGATTTATTGCCGGCCTGACAAGAAGGGCAAGAAAGTATTACCTGGGAGTAAGCATCATTTCCCAGCAAGCCAATGATTTTTTGAATAACGAATACGGAAAGGCCATAGCTTCGCAGGCTTCACTTAGACTTTTAATGCGCCAGGACACAACCACCATTAACAATGTTGTCGATCAGTTTAAATTAAGCGAATACGAACACAAATTCCTTTTAACCTGCGACAAAGGAGAGGCTTTGATTATCGCCGATTCTAATCACGTTGCTTTGAAAATAGTTGCCTCCAAAAAAGAGCACCCTTTGATAACCACTCACCCTGCCGAAGTATATTCAACCCCATGAATCCCCGGCTTCTACTTACCCTTTTTTCTTTCAGAAAAGAAATAACCTACGTATTTACGGCCTTTTTGCTGGCCATACTTTTGCCGATAATTGCCGTAATCGTCATAACCAGAGTCGGAATTGATGCCGTATCGGACAGGCTGGTTGAATATGACACTGTTACCGGTACTGTTTTAATCAAAAATCCCAAAGACGGTTCTGTTTATAAGGAAATAACAGGCCCTTTTGCCTGGCCCGTAAAAGGAGTAATTACTTTAGAATTCGGAGAATCAAGCATTTTTCAGCCATTTCATACCGGAATTGATATAGCCAACCCCGACGGAAAAAGGGGAGATCCGATTACTCCATTTATGCCGGGCAAGGTAGTTTATGCAGGGCGGATTTTCTGGGGATTCGCCAAACATATAGTAGTCGATCACGGAGATAACCTGGCCTCAATTTATGCCCATCTGGATACAATAAATGTCGAAAGGGGACAGGATGTTGCGCCGGGAAACGTAATCGGAACAGAAGGCCGCACCGGCTGGACGACAGGCAATCATTTACACTTCCAGATCAATGTATTTGGAATTCCTGTCAATCCAAGGGTGTTCTTAGGAAGTTCCTGACAAAGTTTACTAGTCCCTGCTACTTAGGTTCAGATGATATACTTTCAATATGAAAATTGATTCTAATGCCACGGGTTTTCTAAAAATGGTTTTGGAGACGAAAGTCACCGTCACTTATTACTGCGAGGTAGATATTAAAGAGTTGGGCAAACACTATGTCATGTGGAGAAACAGAAAAAATGTTGAAGAACTGGCTAAAGACGATGACAACATTCCCTACCAAAGTGAACTAGACAAAAAGAACAAGCTTAAGAAAATAAATTATTTCAAGAAGATGGCACTTAAGAATAAGCACACTGATACCACCCTGTTTGGGATGAGACCCAATCAAGAATCATCAATTGTAATCGGAGATGGTGTTCACAGAGCAATTGGGATATTCAAGGCCTACTTAAAGAAAAAACCAATTAAGAATAGCATTAATATCAGATTGCTCCTAATTGAGGGTGAACACATTGCCCTACTTGACGATTATAAATTGAGTATAAATAAAAGTTCCTGACATGATTCGTTATAATAAAATTTAGAAAAGACATGGATGTTAAAAGGTTATTAAAGCGGATAGGTGTTAGTTTAGCGATATTAGCTATACCGATAGCTATACTCGTCTGTAATCTAACAGGGAAATGCGGCGAGACTCCTCCTCCACCCCCGTCGACTTCAATACAAACTCATTTCATTGATGTAAGGCAAGGTGATTCTATCTTAATTGACTCAGGCGAGAATGAAGTATTGATTGATGGCGGAGGAAAATCCCCCGGAGTTGTTAATTATATTCGCCAATATGTTGATGGCCAACTTGAGGTAGTGGTAGCCACCCATCCCCATGCTGACCATATCGGTGGATTGATTGAAGTCTTGAAGGATTTCCAAGTAGAAGAAATTTGGCTTAATGGAGATACCTCAACCTCTAAAACTTATCAAGAATTTATGGCTACTGTTAATGCAGAAAAGGCCACCGGAGCTAAGGTCAATTATGCGAAAAAAAACGACATTATTTCCACCGGAAACCTTAATCTTTCTATTCTTAATCCACCAGATACTCTTTTTAATGAAACAAATAATAACTCAATTGTCTTAAGGCTAGAGTATGGAAAAATAGCATTTTTATTTTCAGGAGATGCAGAGAAAGAAGCGGAAGTCAACATGCTAAATACTGGGAACAAGTTTCAGGCACAAATTCTTAAGGCGGGTCATCATTGTTCAAGAACGGCTTCCACAAAAGCATTTTTGGCGGGAGTAAAACCCGAAGTAGTTATTTGTATGGTGGGGGAAGGCAATAGATATGAGCATCCCCACCAAGAAATCCTAACAGCTCTAGGAGAAATAGGAGCTAAGATTTATAGAACCGATACTAATGGAACCATTATTGTCTCGACTGACGGGGAGGATTACCAAGTAAAGACAAGCAGATAGACCAAGTCAACTTTTAAGCGGGCTTAAGTCCTGTCAGCCCCGCTAGCCTCGTTTTGAAGTTCCTGGCAAAGTTAACTAGCCCCTAGACAAAAGGTATCTTATACTCAGGACATTGAAGCCACCTCAATTGAACAAATCCCTTTTGCCATAAAATAATTACTATTAATCCAGCAATAAAAAAAATAACTCCAACAATGAAACTTATTAGCTGCCATCTTTCTAATTCAACTTTCCTTCTCATATTATCAAAGTTAAGTATATCAACAATTAGCCAAACAAGTTCCCCAAATAGTCAATTAACGCTCACACTAATAAAGTTTAAAAGCGGCCATACGTGGAGTTAAGAAAGCTTTTCGGCAATTTCCTTATAAGAAATCGTTTTCCTTTCTTTAATAAAAATTTTATTTCAGAAATTAGGGAATTATCTTTTTGAGAAAGTGCTTTTTTGTGGGAAGAAGTATATATGCTCTTCCAAATTTCTTGTTGTGGAACTATAAATTTTTTAATGGATTTATTTTTTTTTGCAACAATCCAGATAAGTACATCTTTTTTAATTGAAGGGTCTTCAATTTCAATTCCGGTGCTTGAGGTATATTTTTTATAAATTATTTTGAAATTATTTTCGTTAAGTGAATTTATTAGACCTTCTGGATTAAAAACATGTAGCCCATGACCAAAATATCCATTTACCGAAGTAACTAATACGAAGATTCCTTTAGTTGATAACATTCTGAAGTAATTTTCCAAGCATTGTCTGGTATCAAAAATGTGCTCAATTGTTCCAATATCAATTAGTACTTTGTATTTATTGTAATATTTTTTTGAAATTGGTTTATTTAAATCATGTTTTATATCACCTTGAGGATCAAATAAATCTAAGGACTCTACTTTTTTATGACCTTTATTGATAAGTAATTCTTTTAAGGTTTTATATGAGAAATCTTTGGGGATGTGTTTTCCTACAATGTTTGGTAAACCAATCATTAAAAAAGGTTCTTGATGAAATTCGGGAATACTAAATATTTCTCGATAAAAAGGAATGTGTTCGAGTATTATTGCCATGTATTTTCAAAACACATTATAACATTAATAAAATTTACTTTTTGCTAAATTCAAATAGGAGTTCCCCAAATAGTCAACTAGAGCCCGCAATTTTAGCTCCCCAAAACCTTGCTTTCATTATCTGTCCAATTTATACTTTTGTTGATGGCTGTAGAAAAGACCAGGTTGACCTCAATTCCCAAGCATGCTCGACATCGCAAGCACTTCATTTTAATAATAATTGCTATTGGTTTGTGGTTTTATTGGTTTCAATGGAGGCCGTCACAAATAGTTAAGAGTTGCTATAAAGAAATTGAAGACATGCCAGGGCCAATAGAAACATTATATGGCGGAGACTACAGATGTCGTGAAGGCGCTGGTTGTGTCAAAAGAGAAACCGCTTACAACAAGATATTTAGAGTTTGTCTAAATAAATACGGGTTGAGATGAAAAAAGGAGATAGGCGATTAGAAAGTTTGATAATAATCATCAATATTTTCAGGCAACACACCCAAACCTAAAAGGATTTTATATTGCTCGGTTAAATCTACCACTAGGTGTTCCATTTTCGACATACCAAGCCCGCTAAATAGCTTTTTTGGTATAATTCTATTTGTGATATACAAGAACTTCGTAATTAAAATACTTCAAGAAACTTCTACAGAGGACTATTCTAAGAAAAAGATGGAAACCTAACAACATAATTATTATTGCAGGGAAATGAATGTTCTTTTTTTAACTCGGTTGTATTACCCGCACATAGGTGGGGTAGAGAGACATGTGGCTGAAGTTGTCAAGCGTTTAAAAAGAAAAGATCATAAAATAACAATAGTTACTGAAAAATTTGATGATTCTCTTAAGGACAAAGAGACTATTAATGGAGCAAAGATCATTAGGTTCTCCTATCCGAAGATTAAATTTCTTGGATTATTTTATATCTGGTTTTGGTTTTTCAGAAACAGAGAGCTTATAGTACAAACCGATTTGATACACATTCACGATGTTTTCGTTTGGTATTTACCATTTCGTTTTTTA
>SDBT01006821.1_pt1 | contig 18875 bp, 11 predicted proteins | sample 2277101 | NCBI WGS metagenome assembly SDBT01 (sample SAMN10404973, study PRJNA504765) | marine sediment metagenome | isolation source: marine sediment core GS10_PC15, 103 cmbsf | place: Arctic Ocean: Southern Knipovich Ridge | collected 2010
GGCCAGAGAAGGTTTGGCAAGAGTTATAAAGAGGGAGGTATGATCTACACTGTCAGATGAAGACGAGATTGAGCTTATTAAATTCCTGCAAAAAGTGCAGACCCATAAGCCGGAGCTGGAGAGCGAGCTTCATGCAATATACAAAATCCAGAGAGAGAAAAAGACACATGAACAAGATTAGGAAATCAAAGAAGTGCCTTCAGAAACTGAAGAAGAGGATGAAAAGCCTGAAGTGAAAATGAAAGAAGGTGAGGGGTATACCGCTGTCACAGAAGTACCAGATGTACCGGTTGAAAAAAAACGACCCGCTCCCACATTTAAAGCTCCATCAGAACCAGAAGCTCCGGCCGCAAAGGACAATGTCTTAAAACTTGTACCAAACGCTCCTGCTAAAACAGAAGATGAAACGGAAAAGACTGCTGAGCCTGTGGCTGAGGTAAAAGAAAGACTTCGGGATCTTGGATTACTGGAGGAATCCATGGATGCTGTCAAAGATGCAAAGGGAAGAACCATTGATGCTTCATTTTTTGAGCGTCAGCTTGGAAGGAAACCAGAAGTTGCAGCCAAAATCATTGAGGAACTCAAAATATTGGGTGTAATTTCGTCTGATGAGCCATACAAGGTTGATAGTGAGAAGCTGGAAAATGAATTGGCTAAATTGACTTTGGCTAAGGCTCCTAAGGCAGATGAAGTAGCTTCTGAAGTATCTCATTTGCCTTCGTTCAACATGCGCAAGGCGATGGAAATCGCTGCTGATGGAAGTAAAGACAAGATGAAAAATTTGCGTAGTCTTTGGGTAATGTACGAAACAGACAAATGGACTGGTCTTGATGGCGACCAGGCAATTAATGCTGAATTGAGTGTGCAAATGGCTCTTGAAGAAGTTAAAAAGGGTGATTTTGTAGAAGCGGCAGGACTTTTAAATGATGCCTTAGTCAGAGTGGAGCTAGCTGAAGACACAGCAATGCCATCAGACACAGAAGCAGTAAGCACACCAAGCGAAGATGCAACTGTAATACCTCTAACGGCTGCGGTGGAAGCAACTCGAGCGGCGATCGAACAAAATATGAGCGAACAGACGTCGGAGAAACCAGCCGATGAGAAGGATAAGGAGAAGGAGGGCGAAAAAGATAAAGAGGCAGAAAATGAGCTTAGTGAGGGTGAAAGAGCTAAAATGGCTGAAGCGTTTATGAGTCAAATGGGTTTTCCTTATGACAAAAAGAACCCTGAACCTGCGTCGGTAGCCGTAAGAGATTCTCTGATGGAAAAGATCAAAGAAAAAGATGATATTGAGGGATTGGAAGCTTTCATCGATAATGCCAAATATGGCGATCCAATTGACGCGAAATATGAGCAGTCAAAATCGAAACAAATTCAAGATATATTGGACAAAAAAATACCGGATATGGAACAGATAAATCTTGATTTATCGAGTATTAGTACACAAATTGATAACCAGAAGAAGCCTCCGAAAGAAAAAAAGAGACAAAAACTCATGACCCAATCGCGCGCGCTCTTAAAGCAAAAGCGGGTCCTAGAAAATGATATTAAAGAACTGGATACAGCCTTTGAGAGGTCAAAAACAAAAGAAGCTGCAGATACTAAATATATTCTTAGACCTGAGCAACTGCTTGGCATGATTAACATCTATTTTGCCAAGAAAGCTATGGATATTGAGTATGTTGAAAATGGGGGAAAGGGTAAAAAGAAAACGCCAAATTATGCTGAAGTGATGGCTGAAACGCAGGAACAGCTGCAAAAAGCGTACGAGGCGCAATCGGGAAAACGGAGTATTCTTGCAAATTATGCTAATCCTCTTAGTTACTTTAAACCTCGGCTCACCAGCACCCTAAAGGCCATTGTGGAGGGTGACGAACTACTTAAAAAAATTACTCCTGAACAAGCTACGAAACTTGCTAAAACATGGGATAAGCCGGGTGGTGCGCATGATTGGATTCGCAGCTTAGAAGGCTCTGAGCAAGAAAATATGACCACTGTTGTGCCGAGAATTATTGGTCATTTGGTGGCAGCAGTAAATGAAGGACGTTCTGCCCGTCTGCATCCGATTTCGATTTCCCGAGGTAGAGGCTTACTTAAGAATTTAAGAAATGCTGTGCATGAGTATTCCATAAGCAGTGCAGAAAAGGGTGGTGGCGAAAGTCTGGACAAAATGCGCAGCTATTTTGACCATCTAAACGATGTTAACAAAAAAGCCAGTACAGTTAATTACGATGTTGTCAGTAAACATGCACGGTGGAGCATAGCCAAGAACATAGGAAAAACGGTCGGTGTAGCTGGAGCAGCAACAGGCTTGGGAGCAGCAGCATACGGCACATATGCGGGTGCTACCGCCCTTGCAGGGTGGGGTGGGTCTGCTTATGCCTCTCTTGCGGGTCTTAGTGGTCTTCAGATGGCTGGGGTCGGTGCAGGTGTAGCTGCCACAGGAGCTACAGTTGGTAGCTTTGCCGTTGAAGATCCAAAAACCAAAGCATTTCTTCGAAGGTCTGCCTTTAGGTTGGCTGCCGCTACAGGTCTGGGGGCACTTACAGTGGCTTCTGCTCCTTTTGCAGCTTTGCCTGCCATGGCCAGTACTGCCATCACTGCCCTTGCCAGTGCTCCATGGCTTACTATAGGCGCATCAGCTGGTGGTTTCTTCTTGCCTGATATTTGGAAGGGTAGAAGCAAGGTGGCTAAAGGAACAGGGGAAGTTGTGAAAGGAACAGGGGAAGTTGTGAAAGGAACAGCAAAGGTGGCCGCCGGAACGGCCTACGTTGGTGGAAGAGTAGGTTGGGCGTATACTGGAGCAGTTGCTTCGCTACTTGGCCTTGGATTACCACTTTTTAGCAAGAGATATCGTAATTTCTTTGGAATACATACCCGTCCATTGTTTAAGGAGGAATTCGGTAGCTCTAGCTTGCCCGCCGCAAGAAAGCCAGCCACTGCGAGTATGCCTACAGGAAAACCAGCCAATGACAATGTAACTCCATTTAATAAACAACGACTAGATCATGCAGCATAAGAATATGGATGAACAATTTGATCCCTTAGTTTACATCGATGAACTCATCGAAGAAATGGGTATGCAAACCGAAGACCCGGTAAGGCTTGAGGAGCTTAAGAAAGCCATGTTAGAGGCCTTGATGCGGCAACTTTTTCAGGCCGCGGAAGAAAACGTTGAACCTGAAACCATGGATATGGTGATGGAAGAATTGAAAGATGAGGAGGATCCTGCATATATTTTGCATGAAATGATACAAACAAGTCCCGGGGCACAGGTGGCAATGCTACTTGCGCTCGATGAATTTAGGGAAAATACTTTAGAAGCCCACAATAAACTCAAAACATAATGCTTGAATGTTTTAACAATCATTGGGAATTTGATTTTTTCGCGGACAAACGCTTAGTTTTCCAAAAAGCAAAACCAAGCAGGAGACCTCTTACCAGCAAGAAAGCTCTGAGCCGTATAGAGCGCCGTTTGAAAAAGTTACAGGAAAGAAAACCCATTACACCGTCTGTAGGCATCACCAATAAAGACGTTAACAGGCATACCCGAACCTCGGAACTATCCAAACCTCTCGATAAGAAATCCGCGGACATTGCTGAAAGGAGGGATGCACTGGATGGTAAACTAGAGGCTAGGGAGACCAAAAGGATGCAGGAGGCACATGAGAGTCTGTATACGGAATATATGAATCCTGCCTTTATGATACATTTAAGGATGAAAGGGCTGGCTGATGAGGTTATTCCTGTTCTGAATCTTATTATGGAACATCCTGGCGACTTTGATTACAAGATTGTTGGTGGCAACAAACACATCACTAAACTGAAGCCCTATAAAGGCAGACCCAGTGCGATTTCTGATGATTTTTTGGTGATTATAGAAAAAGGAGGCCGCATCTTGAAGGTGCGCAATAAGGATGCTAAATGGAAACCTGAGAAAAATGTCGATGAGGATTTTGGGAAGGGTGGCAAGGACCCCTGGATGTCGAACGCGGAATTCAACAAGAAAATGGGGCTTTATGATGAACAATGGACAAGTGAGCACTCCCGCCATCTTTATAATAGAGAGTACCAAGAGTGGGAAGCAAATGGTAGGCAACCGCCTGGTAAATATGAAGAACTTCTCAGGAAATCTTTCGATAATATTCATGGGTCGCTGCAGAATATTCATGTGGCGATGGATATTGATTTTCCGCAACGTTTTGTTGACAAGATAAATATCAGGAACCTGCAATTTGAGAATGACAACGAGCAAGTCAAAGAAATACTTAGAGTTCATCCAACACAAGGTAAGACTTATGAAGATATAACGAGAAGAGCGTACGACTCACCAGATTATGAGGGTCAATGGAATATATGGGTTTTGACAGATCCTGCACTACCAGGCCTTTACCAAATTTATACAGAGCGTTATGAGCAGAACCCCCTTGTTGTAGACCTAATGGGACACATAATGCATCAAGACACCAATGGTAAATGGGTGCCTGATGCACGATACGGTGAATCGGTTCGACGTAAATATTATCGGGATAATAAGAAGGCCAGAGAAGCAGACCCCAATCTTACAGATGAAGACAAGAAACGAATGGACGAGCTGGACCTAGAAGAATTTCCTGTAGGAACTGGTGCACCTTCAGCAGCGGCTGAAAGAGCTAGGAAAATAGCTGAATTCACCGCAAAACGTCAAACAGTGGACGAGGCGCTTTTTGAGGAAAGTCCAGAGGTAACACTGGAAACGCTTCGTAAAATTGCAAAAAAAATCGCGACAGACCAAGGTCCTGAATTCCGGAGTAAAATTGATGGCATTACGGACCCTAGACAGCTAAAGAATGGTATTAAGGGCGTTTTGGACCTTGATATGCCAACACTTGATGAAAGAAGGAATAAGTTGGCAGCTAGCATATTGGGCATCTCACTTTAAGTAGTTTTTGGCTTAAAATTAGGGACATATTTTTACTGTGCGTCAAGATGTGTACTCTTCCATTTTAAGCCATTTTTTGGTATAATATATAGATTTATAGATTAATTAGTGGAATGAATCTTTCCCCATCACATCAGAGAAACGAAAACTTAAATCTTTTTGGCTTATTGGCGAGTCGTTTTTTGTACAATAAAGGCCCCCACGAACAACCGCCAGGTAGAATCATGGGAATTAAGGAGGCAGGGAAAGAACGGTACGATGAAACTATTAATATACTGAAATATTCTGTTTCTGATTATAATAGCGTGTACGGTGCTAACGTTGAGGATAAATCGAATACGAACGCCCACTACGAATCTATTCTGACCTACACCAAAGTCAAGAATTTTGAAAAGACCAGAGTACAAATTGATAATATTCTTATTGAGATTAAAAAGCCCGGAGTGACGAGGGAAGTTTTGAAAGCCAGTGACCAGTATAAAATGCTTCAGAGTATTATTAAAATTCTGAATATCATTGAGGAATTACCTAAAGAGGACAAGGACGCGGAAATATTTGAACGTCGCGGTATACTACAGGGTCGCTTTAACCGTATGACTGAGTCAAAGGAGCTTAAGGAAAAGTGGCGTGGCACTGATGCTTACAAAAAGCTTAATGAGACCTTCGAGAGTGTGGCCTCGGACAAAGAGTTTGATGGTATATGGCGCTCTCCGAATAATCTTGTTACGCAAAATCAAAGAGAGTCCCAAGAGCTTTTTATTGCCATGATGGCCGAAAAGACCAATCATTTTACAGACAATTTTGTTCTTGGCCCTACTTTTCAAAACAATGCCGATGAAAATATCAGGAACTTCCCTTTTATCTATCATGAATTTTTGAAACATGAGGGGGACACATTGGTAGGTGATGCGGTTTCTGTTGAAAACATCAAAACAGCGGAAGTTGCCGCAAGGAACGCAAGTCTCAATCTTGGTAGGCGTTCAGCTCAGGAAATCATTATTGATAGTGGGTCCAATATTATAACTCCGGGAGAATTGCCTGCTATGCCCGCTATGCCAGCGGATGAAAAATGGAATGATCGAGTGAGGATTTTGAATGACATGTGGTACAGGTTACACGCACAAGCCAAGAAAGAGGGCCACCCTCAATCAGAAACTTGGCTTGAAGCAGCTGATGAACTAGCCTTGCATCTTGAGCATGCCAGAGTCAACCTTAGACTGAGTAAGTTAAAGACCAGCGAATTAGGTGTGAAATCAAAATTCACACGTTCTGAACTTAGCATCAGCCAGGCAAGACAATACTTGGTGATGAGTCTGGCCATGAAGAAATTTGTGAGGGCACAGGAAATAGTCGATTACCCTAAAGGGAATGCTAACTGGAAATATCTGCTTCACCCAACAGTTCGCCGAATGCTTATTGCCAGTACTTATGACAGCGGTGTGGCTACCTACATAGAGAACGATGACGGATCGGTTGACTACACACAAAAAGCTGAAGACCAACATGCCTGGATGCTTTCGACTCTGGTTATGTCTGACTATTTCAACTCTAAAGAAGTAGGCGATGAAATGGATGCCAACCATAGAGCCTTGCTGAAAGCGGCTTATTTAGGTGGTCGTATGGCCGTCATACTTGATCAGACAGAAGAGGTCCGAAAGCTTCTTGTGGCCTGGCAAAAAGTGCTGGGCAAACATGATGAGATTGCATCATATTCCACAAAAAAAAGGAAAGAGTTCTTCCTGAATACAATGGGGCCTTATCCTCCAGAGTATGTCGAAGAATATTCCAGATACAACAAGGATGAAACCAAAGCTGTTCTTGAAACCATTGATAAAGACCAGAAAAAATTGCAGGAATTTTTGGATGAAACCAAAGCCGCTATACAGGCGCCGTATTCGCCCGAATCTAAAAAGTTCATCGCTAAAATGAAGAAGAAGGTTGGCGATAAAGCGGGATATGCAGGAGAATATGGTCCGGCCGTAGGTCGTCTTGGGAAAATTGGAATTATTGACGGTGCTACACTTGCCGCCTACGATGCTCAGATGTTTGCCCTGGATCAGGACTTTAAGACGGCTGAATTACAGGATAAAAACGTACTGCAGTTTTTTAAAGGACTGGGAATGAATATTGAGGGTATGTATAGGCCGTACCTGGACATGATTGATAGGGACCACACCCTAAATGTTGATAATTGGTGGCGATTGCTGATTGGTAACAAATCAGAATTTAATAAGCTTATTCATCTTTTAACGATCATTATTCCCCCCAGTAAAGCTGGTGGAAAAGAGGACTTTCTTTATGGGCTTATATCACTGCGTAAAAAATATAATGGTACAAAAACAACCATGGCTCAGGTACTGAGCAACCGTCAGGAAGGCAGTGAGGATGCCGCGATTATAGATGTTTTTATTGCGCTTCAGGCTCACTTGACAACTCGCGATACAACAGCGGCTGTTTCTGACCGCAAAGCGGCACAGATTGATAAAAAAAAGAGGGGTGCTCATATTGGCGATGTATTGAGTGAATACGGTGGGAAGGTATTTGATTTGGCCTTCGGACCAGGACAAAGCATGGCTAATCGGGCCGCTGGTTTTACTGCTCTTTTTATTGGCTGGAAAGCCTTTGGCATGGCCATAAAGGGCAATACCCCACTTGCAAAGATACTTCGGACAGTTGGTATAGCTGCCGTTATTGAAATCATCACCAAAGAAACAACCGGCCGAGGTATTTTGGATCGAATTGGTCTGGATTCTCTTGCCCTTGCCATGGAGGGTACCTACGAAGAGGTTCTGAGGCAGGACGCGAAAGAGAATATGAATGATAAAGATATTACGCCGGAGGCTCATGGTGCCGCCCTGAGCGAACTTAATGGAGTTCCTTTTGATAAAGTAATAGCCTGGTACGAAAGTTGTGGCCAAAATGGTGAGCCGATCAAAAAAAAGGGCTCGAAAGATCTATTTGACAAAATGGGTATAAAACTAGGACCCATTAAGAAAAAGGTGACTTGGGTCAAAGAAGATAAGGATCTTATGGCTAAGCATGTGCTCTGGGAAACTGTTCGACACTTCTTTAAATACGTCGGTACCAAAGATAATAAGCGCAGTCTTACAGATGGAAAGAATGCTTTGAAGGAAAGGTGGGTCGACATGCTTCCTATAGCGAAGATGAAGTACTCAAAGTATGATCACACTAATTATTTTAAGGAGTTCGGTGTAAATAAAAGTGACATTACCTGGCAAATGGTTATGCGAGCCGAGATAGATCCTAGTGAGGTTGATTTTACGAAGAATAAGACACCGTTCGGTAAGCTGAAAACTGAGGTTGAAGAGGCGTATGCATCTGTGAGTGAATGGGCGATGGATCAGGTAATCAGGCCAGCTACAGGACATGCCGATGAATTCGTTGATAATATGGGGCAACGCGGTAAAGAGGCCAGAAAACTTACTTCTGATATATTCGATGCGACTAAACAAAAGGCCTATTTTGGAAAAAAGCATGTGATTTTATGGTACAAGGAACATAAGTACGTAATAAGGCGTTCGGCCGACAACCATTGGGACTTGCTGGTAACAGGTTTAAAAATGCCTTTTAAGGTCATTTACGCGGTGGATGATTGGGCTGTTCCATGGACTCTGAAAGAACTGAAAATAGTTGAAGAGAGTTTAAGATCGGACAAACTGCACGAAGTGACAGAGGATCTTAATGCCAGTCATATTGCGTCCAACCCTGCAAATATAAACTCACATAACCCCGATATGAATCCGGAATTCAATACTTTTGGTATTGAGCAAGAGTCTTTCATGAGTGCTTTTGAAAACCCGGATGGTTCCATGTCTTACGAGAATCCTGACATGCATCTTGGTTACTATATTTCGGTCATGACTGCTCAGGATGCCAATGTGCATGAGAATGATAGTGTCTCAAATAAGCACAGCAAGATGGTAGCTGCAGCCCGTAATAAAGCCCGAGACCATTTTAGGGGGTTTAATATCCCATACGAGCAGATTGATGAATATATGTATCGCATTCACACAGTTAGTAAAACAACTGATCCTGAGACAATCTATTCTTTTTATAGAATGCCGTTGGAGGGCAGTATAGAATTGCATCTGCAAGAAATCGGCCGTTTTGCTGACTTTAAGAACCCAAACAGACGTTTGGGGCGTGATCCTTTCATTGTGGATCCCAGTCAGACGTCATGGGAGAATCTACAAAGAGGTCTCTTGCTGGATATGGATATAACCAGGCAAATTGCCACGGGTGTTGGAGGTTATGCCGCACAGGTACCGAGATTTGTTTTTGCCCACATGGAACTGGCCGGCAGAGTCGTTAAGTCCATTGGTACAAAAATAGGTGGAGGTCCGGATTTTGAAGACGCGATTGATGCTATTTCTAAAAGACCTCAATCAACAAGAATGTTTATTGATGAATATTTCACCAGTGCTAAAAGTGAACATATGGCGCTTTCAGAATTTTATAAGAATCCGCTTAATGCCAAACTGTATAGATTTTCGCTGGAGTATGCTCAGGAAGAGGGGCGGGGCAGGAAGCTGGACCTTGGACTTCTGGAAGGCAGGCCAAACAGGGATAGTACGGATTATTCAGGAACCATTTATCCTACCGGAACCATAGACTATACTGATATGGAGCGGTTCTACCATGATAATTATTCGAAGAAGCCTGATAGGCAGATTTTGGACGCTATAATAGGCAAACAATAAGCTGACCCTACACCGTAATTGAGGCCTTAGACTATTGACACGGGAGATTTTATATGAAATCATCCTCTTTGAGGAGGAAAAAAATCTTTAGATATATTTATTTAAAGCCAGATTTGTCCTCTTTTTTGGCGGGTTATACGCTTGACAACTTATGATAATTATAGTAAAATATTGCACCTTGGGGTAATTGTGCCCCACTTTATCCAACTTTGCCCTTTTACAAGCCGTTTTATAAAGGTTCCACTCGCCATCGATTCTTTGCTTAGGCAAAGGTGTGGATGGCGGATTGTTCTTTTACATTCATTGCTATGGAATAAGAGTTAAACGGTCTTATGGCCCGCCTTGCTGCTCAGTTTATTGGCAGTAGAGCGGGTCAATAAGACCAAGAGTTCAACTCGAAAACAACCTGTAACCCCTCCGTGGAATAATCCCCTCGGGGGTAGAATAGGAGCTCATCATGAGCAAGCACAGTTTTTCGACCTTCATGAAGAAGATTTTGGCCCTTTCGACCGTTCTGTCGATCATGCTCATTCCGAGTGTGTCGCTGGCAAAGGAGCCGGAGAAGGCGAAGGATGTCCTAGCGGACATTCCCTTAGCGACGCTCGTCAAGGGCTACGTCGTAAAGGCCTGGGACATTTTAAGCCCGGACTTCGGTCTGTGGTGGATCTATTTCACCATCGCTCTCACGATCGCTTGGCTGATCTTGGCCACAAAGCAGACCAAGAAGTTCTTCAACACCTGCGGTGGCCTCATTGTTTTCGGGCCGCTGATACTGGGTCTCGCGAGCTTCTACATAGCGCCCATTGGCTTTGCCATTTCTATCTTCGTTGGGATCTTTTGGCTGATTAGCCTTGGTACGAATCCAAGCTGGTCGGGGTTCGGCACTCTCATCATTGCCGCCTTCATGCTCATTCCTCTGGCCTTTATCCTCTATGTCCTGCAGAAGGTTAAGGCAAAAGAGTTCGTGATGGAGTTTCTTCAGTGGGTAGGTAAGGGTATCAAGTGGTGCGTGACCAAACAAAAGGAGGTCATGGCCACCCCCAACTTGGGCTGGCAGATGCTAGGCGCCATTGTGTTCGCACTGTTAGTCAACAGCGCGTTCCTCACTGACCTGACGACCGATGTCGCGTTCCCTGGTCTCATTCCCGGAATTTCCAGCGTGTTGGGAATCTTCTTTATCAGCTACCGGCTTTATCTTCATTACAAGGTTCTGCCGCCGGGTTGGTGGAGGTGTGACCTTGTCGCAGACATGCCGATGTACGACAAGCAGCACTATAAGAAAACGGGTGAGATTAGGCTTCACACAAACCCTGACGGATCGCCGAAGTGGAAAAGGAATGTCAAGTGTGGGGCTACAAATAAGCCCGGAAACCTAACGTGCTGTAGGGATTACTGCAACAACACGCCTGGTTGGCCTTGTCCCAAATGCGGAGACATGGGAGAGGACACGATTGTAGAGACCCCAGTTGAAGGAATGGAGCCCAAGAAGGAGGTCTTCAAGAGCAAGGGCATTTCCTGGAAGATATTAAAATGTACCCAGTGTGGTACTCGGCAACCAGCTCGGACAACGGAATTCCACACTCCGGACAAGGATATCTTTACGGCTCCAGAAGTACTTCCGTCGATGTACACCCCCCCCACCCCACTGGTGACTACTCCGCCGACGGACACTCCCACCACCACCCCACCGGTGGCTCCTCCACCGACGGCGCCAGCCAAAGTGGCAGCTCGATGGTCGGAATGCCCCAAGTGCAAGCTTGCAGTAGTCCTGTACAAGACCCCCCAGCACTGCAGGAAATGTGGGGAATGTCTGCTTGAGGCTTCGCAGCCACTAGTAGCCAACAAACAAAAGGCCGGCATACCGACTTTAGCTGACCTGATGTGGCGCACTCCCTAGCAATGAACGCCGCGTCTTCATCCACCAACGGATTGGAGGCGCGGCATAACTTTTTCTTCCCCCGGCTAACCCCGGGGGAGAAAGGATCTTTTACATCATTTTGTGTAAATTGCTCACTTGTCATTAATTCTCGCTATGCGAGGTATTGATGACAGATGTTCTTTTACATTCATTGCTATGGAATAAGAGTTAAACGGTCTTATGGCCCGCCTTGCTGCTCAGTTTATTGGCAGTAGAGCGGGTCAATAAGACCAAGAGTTCAACTCGAAAACAACTTCGACTCAACAACAACTTCACCCCGTGTGGGTACAACAACATGCCCCACGGAGGGGAAGGAGGCTCATCATGAGCAAGTCATTCAGCAACAAACTGCGACGCATGGTAGTGATGATGGTTTCGGTTTTCATCTTTGCCAACATCACCTTCCCCGCTAGCTCAGCCTTTGCGTCAAAGCCCAGCTGGTGGCAGCGGACAAAGGCGGCTTGGACAAAGGGCAAGGAAAAGGCCAAAGAGCTCAAGGAAAAGGGTAAGGAGCTCAAGGAAAAGGCCAAAGAGGACTACAAGAAAGTCAAGGAAAAGGGCAAGGCGATCAAGATGGCCGCCATCCAGGCCAAAAATGAGCTTAAAACGTTCAACAAACACCGCATTGAATTCTGGGATTCCAAGGGGCCGATGGACTTCGTCGGCCGCTCTGTTTGGCACTTTGCCTACATTGTGGTGGTATGGAGTGGCATCTTACTCCTTCTTTACAGGAAAGAGGACTACGATCAGAGCATCGTAGGCTTTGTTATCCGGTTTGTTGTAGCACTGGTCCTGGCGGTCTTCTTTGGCTTTTATTTTGAGCTGCTGCGGACCTCCAACATCATCGAGCTCATGCACGCGGTTGACGCGGCCCCTAACCTACCGGTCGTCACGCAAGTGGCGAACACGTGGAACTGGTTTTGGCAGGGCCTTTATTACGCACTCCCCGCTGGGGCTGTAATCGTATGGGTCGCCGGCATGGTCAGCTTCAGTCGCATGTGGTGGCACAAGCTTGGCGACTTTCGCGAGGCTTGGAATATGGGTGAGCGGAAGTCCTTCCTTTGGAACCGCGTTCTACCCGAGAGCCTCCTGCCAACGGACACTCCCACAACCCCGGTGCCACAACCAACGGACACTCCCACAACCCCGGTGCCACAACCAACGGATACTCCCACAACCCCGGTGCCAGAGCCAATCGTGCCAGTAGCACCGGCGGTGCAAAAGCCGATCTGCTCAAAATGTGGTGCAGAAGCTGAGGCGGGAGATAACTGCTGTGACGGTTGTGGAACCAAATTCAAGCCAGCAATGGAACTGACAACTCGCAAGAAGGTAGTTCCACCAAGTCTTTCTGAACTTATGTGGCGCACTCCCTAGCAATGAACGCCGCGTCTTCATCCACCAACGGATTGGAGGCGCGGCATAACTTTCTCTTCCCCCGGCTAACCCCGGGGGAGAAAGGATCTTTTACATCATTTTGTGTAAATGGCTCACTTGTCATTAATTCTCGCTATGCGAGGTATTGATGACAGATGTTCTTTTACATTTTGGCTTTCGTCACCCGTTTTCAGCCTTTCAACTTACCCTCATTTCCCCAATTCTGGTGGATGAGAGTACTGAAAGGTGTGAAGTTCCGGGTGATGAAAAAAGCACCTGAAAAGATTTAACTCCAACAAGAGAGGTGGCCTCAAATGGCCGATTCAATCAGAAAGAAACCATTCCCATTCGCCATTTACCCCATCTTGACGGCCCACGCGGCTGTCCTGATTGTTGGTGTGGTTGTCTTGATTGGCAACTGTGTTGCTGGCGACAGCATCATGGGCGATGAACCTGTGATCAACTACGCCGGTACGATCGACTCCCACACGGAGCACTTCGTGAACTACTCCAAGATGGAGAATTTCAAGCTATGGCATCACTCCGTATGGGTAGCCATGAAGAAAGAAACCTCCTTCAACTCCGCTCAGCGTGACTGTTTCGCCGCCTTCAAGGCAATCCTTGAGAAGGATGAAGCGAAGCTCCTGGAGCTCACCAGGAAGTACACCAAGGTGAACTTCCTGCCGGCCTACCTGCTTAACACCAAGAAGCCGGCAGAAATCAAAGAGGTTGTTTCCTACGCCCAGGCCAATGGCCCGGCGCAGGCTATCAGCAGACTCATGAAGGACGCTGATAAATCCGATGCATGGCCATACCGGGCCGCCCTGCTCAAGGGCATCGAGAAGGATATCAAGTACCGCAAGAAACTTTCTCAGGAAGTCTGGGACAGCTGTGCGGTGAGTCAGGATCCGAATCTCTACATCAACCACCCCGAAACCGGCCCGATCGCCAAGCGCGTTCTTGCTGGGCTGGAAGATCCTTCCACCGCGGGTCCGCTCGTGGTTGTCAAGGGACTCGACGGCGAGCCTATGATCGACACCTACGGACAAACTTGCATCATGCGCGAGGCCTACGCCCGCGATATCGAGAATGCCCACCAGTGTGTCTTAGACTCAACGAAGATGTTGATTATTCCAACCTACTGCTACCGTTCTGCCTACATGCAAACGGTGGTCAGGTCATCTATCAAGCGGCCTCCTCTGCACAAGTGCGGCAAGGATGAAGAGGCAAATGCAGTGAGTAGGATCTCCCGTGGCCTGGGCTGGCTTAAGAGCAAGGTCGCTGGGGGAGATGCGATGGTGGCTCCTCCGGGAATCAGCAAGCATCAGTTTGGTGAAGCGATCGACATCAATAATGTACCCCATGAATACCTTGAAGATTGCCTGCCCTCTTACTGGCAGGAGCTCAAAGGTGACAAAGGCCACTGGGATGCGAGCGGTGTTCGCAGACCCAAGGATGGTAACTGTATCACAGTGGAACTCTACGGAGACGGGGAGCGGAATTTCTGCTTCTATGTGGAAAAAGGTGCAGAGGCCACCAGCGAGATGCCAGCGGAAGGAGAGTATGCCCGAGTGCCCGAAGGTGAGATTGCGGATGGTGACCTCGTTCGCGCCAAGGCCACGACGGAGATCAGGAAGATGAATGAGGAGATTCTTAAGGCGGAGCATAAGCACACTAGCATTGCCAAGCTCCTAGAGGGGGATTACCACCTCTTCCGCTACAGCACTTCGGATGGTGAGCGCTTCGGCAAGCTGGAAGCCCACAACAACCACAAGGTCAGTGGAATTATTGGCTTCGTTCGCGGACGTAAGTCCGCCAAAACGGCGCTCTACAACATGGGCTGCTCCACCTATCGTAGGAAGTAGCCCAATTCACCCCGGAACTTCAACGTCCCGGTGCCGATATTTATATCGGTGCCGGGACCCAACACTTTAACAATTTGAATCTAGTCCTATTTTATTGACAAAAATACTAGAATATTATATAGTAATACCCTAATTTTAATATCATACCTATGGCTGAATCTATTAAAGATAATTTGGCTGCAATGAAAGCTCTAGCTGCTAAGGCAAAGGCGGAAAATGCTAGTCCTCTGCAAGCCCCACAATCTGTGGTTGCACAAACACGTAGCCATATCTCAGATACGACAGCGGATCATCTTAAAACCATTGAAATCAGAAAGAAACCGTTTCCATTCGCCGTTTACCCCATCGTGACGGCCCACGCGGCTGTCCTGATTGTTGGCGTGGCTGCCTTAGTCAATGATTGTGTTGCTGACGACAGCGTCATGGGCGATGACTCGGTGGCCAACCACATCGGAACCATCGACTCCCACACAGAGGATTTTGTGAACTACTCCGAGCTGGAGGACTTCAAGAAGGGCTATGGCTCTGTATGGACAGCCATGCAGAAGGAGACTTCCCGCAACGACGCAGAGAGAGACTACTTCGTCGCCCTCAATGCGATTCTTCAGAAAGACGAAGCGAAGCTCCTAGAGCTCACCAAGAAGTACACCAATGTGGACTTTCTGCCGGCCTACCTTGTCGGAGCTAAGACGGCTGAGGTCAAGAAAATTGTCGCCTACGCCAAAGACAATGGGCCAGAGCAGGCGATTAGTCGCATTATGGAGGAAAAGGAAACTGACCAGTCCGATGACTGGCCCTATCGGGCCGCCCTGCTCAAGGGCGTTGCTAAGAAAATCAAGTACCGCAAGGAGCTTTCTCAAGAAGTTTGGGATAGCTGCTCGATAAGCAAGGATAAGAACTTGTTTATCGATTTTCCGGATACTGGCCAGATTGCCAAGCGTGCGCTTGTCAGGCTCGAGGACCCTTCCACTGCCGGACAGCTGGATGAAGTCAAAGGACTCGATGGCGAGCCCTGGCTGAATGCCTACGGACAGAAATGTATGCTGCGTGAGACCTATGCCCGCGAACTCGAAGAGGCCAACCGGTGCGTCTTCGAAAAATCGAAGAAGGAGATTGCTCTGCGCCACTGCTACCGATCAGCTCAGATGCAGTGTGTCGTTCGTTCATCCATCAAGATTCCCCCACTGCACAAATGCAGTGATGACGAAGAAGCGGGTCTATTGGATAAGCTTGCTCGTGGCGTTGCCTGGGTCAAAAATGGTGGTAAGAAGGAGAAGAGGGCGGCTCCCCCTGGGCTCAGCCTTCACCAGTGGGGCACGCCAGTCGATTTTGCGGCTCAGCAGCCCTACCTTAAAGAGTGCCTTCCCCCCTACTGGACGCAGCTCGAAGGTGATCCCGCTCACTGGGACGCGAGACAGGTTACCAGGCCCAAGGAGGGTAACTGTACCACCGTGGAACTCCGCGGAGGTGGAACGCGTCCGTTCTGCTTCTATGTAGAGAAAGGTGCAGAGGCCACCAGCGAAACGTTGGCCGAAGGCGAGTATGCCCGAGTACCTGAAGGCGAGATCGCCATGGGCGACCTCATGCCAGTCAAGGCAACGCCAGAAATCGTCGCCATGAGCGAGAAGATCGAGAATAAGGAGTTCAGGCATATCAGCGTGCAGGAACTCCTGGATGGAGCCTGGCATCTCTTCCGCTACCAGGCGGACGGCAAGGAGGCGTTCTGCAAGGTGGAAGCCCACAACAACCACAAGATCCGTGGAATTATTGGCTTCGTTCGCGGACGTAAGTCCGCCGAAACGGCGCTCTACAACCAGGGCTGCTCCACTTATCGGAGGAAGTAGCCCAAATAACCCCGGAACTTCAACCGTTTGAATCCAGTTCTTTTGTATTGACAAAAATACTAGAATATTATATAGTTATACCCTAATTTTAATATCATACCTATGTCTGAATCTATTAAAGATAATTTGGCTGCTATGCGAGCTTTAGCCGCTAAGGCAAAGGCGGGAACAAATGAAAAAAGTGGTAGTGGTCAGCAAGGGCCACATGCCGCGGTTTCGGAAACACGCGACCAGATACATGAAAAACTTAAAACCTTTCTGAGCGTCATAGAAAACGATGATGACGATCTTGATCTGGATAATGATTTCTATGCTATTGCAATGGTTAATGAGCTTCTGAAAAAACCTAATGCTAAGGTCGTTTCGGCTATGGGCCTTGAAAGGGCTGACCTAGTTAAAGTGATGCAGGCCATATTCGGTTTAGCCCAAAACAGATTTATTACTTCGAAAGGAATTCGTAGCTTCTTAAGACAGCCGATTCCATTTATTGAAGTCGTCTATCGCGATATGCTCGGTCTTCACGCAAATTCAACAAAAAAGACTATGCAGGAAAAACTTGCTGAATTTTCAGAGCAGCTCGAGCCTCTTAATGATTTATTTGAATGTGAAGCCGGTCCCGTTACTCAGGCACTTGATGAGTGTAGTGGAAAACATGATACAGAAGCTATAGATGCAATTGTCAAAGAAGCTGACCTAACCGGGCAGTCTGCCCTTATCAACAAAGATGAAATTGAAACTATTCTCGCGGACCTGAAAAAACGTAAGAAGATCAAAGCTAAGCCCGTTGTGGTTCCCCCAGCCAATCCAAAACCTAATCCCGTTGTGGTTCCCCGGAATCCAGACGCAGCGGAAACTGGTAAAGCAATGGATTTTTATAACAGATTTTGGAATTCACCTGAAACGAAACCCTATTACTATCCTCTGTATTATCTTCACAGTGGCCTTAAATGCTCCACTGATGCAGGTTACGATAAAAAATATGGGGCTAAGTTTTTTGGGGGGAAAGATCGTGCAACAGTAATGAAAAAAATTGACGCAGCACTGGGAGACGGTATGGCCAAAAAATTTCAATCGGCCGCCACTTCGGGTGACGATTATCGGATTGCCTTTATTAAGGTTATTGCGATGAAATGCGGGAAGACAGATTATGGCGATGCTCTTAAGGATGAAGTGATTCGAATATCTAAAATCCTATCTGCCCCTGATATGTTTCCAGGCACCAAGCATACCGCAAAATAGTAAATATTTATGTTTCACAATTCAACCACCCTACATCACAGACACAGTCAGTCCTTCGCCTTAGGCAGAGAGAAACGCATGGTTCACGTGGGTTGGTTGGCTGGCAAGAAAATGCTGTTATCTGTCGGCTGGAAATACATGCTCCCTCTTAGAAAGATGGCTCGAGTATATTCCTGGGCTTTTGGTTATCCTTTGGCGGCCAAAGGTGCCAATCTTGCTATGAAAGGTTTGGGAAAGGTGATGTATGGAGGTGAATGGGCCGCTTATACGGCTTTGAAAGGAGCCGAGGGCGCTGCCCAAATGACCGTGGCACCGATAGCAATGCTTGCTCATTCCAGATTGGTCAGGCTGAAACGCTATTTGTGGAATGTGCCTATTTCCACCGTGAGCGCGGCTATCAGAACACCTATTGCTTTAGCAACATCTCCTCGTGAAATGGCTCTTGGTGTTCGTGATGCAATCAAAAGTGTTCCCCGAAATGCCATGGAAATTTTGAATTCGGTTCGTCAGTTCAGGCTGATGGATACTTTGCATAACACCAGAAAGGCCGTTACTGACGTCCTTTTACCACCTATTGCGCGGCCAGTGAAGTCGGTACTATCATCAGCCTATAAGTTGGCCAGTACAATTTTTGGCGCTGAATGGCAGACGGTTAGTACAGCACGTAGAGCAGTTACCGAGGTGATACCGGATGGAGCCAGAAAGATATGGCATGCTCCGGCATCTGCCAAGGTTATTGTTGATGCTAATCAAGAAGGAAGGCTTGCTAATTTAGCCCTTAAACGACAGGAAAAGCAGGAAAAGAAAGACATCTGGAATAGCAAAGTGGACGCAGAAATGAACATGGACGGTGGAGTTAAGCAAAAGGCCGCCTAAAAATAGTTGATCTTTAACATATAGGTTCTCGCAAAGAGTCACGTGGCTAGCGTATGTGCTGGTTGCGAGCCCCATAACCATGCGGCTCGTTCAGCCGCTCTAGTTAGATGCTCTCTT
>SDBT01006822.1_pt1 | contig 18873 bp, 40 predicted proteins | sample 2277101 | NCBI WGS metagenome assembly SDBT01 (sample SAMN10404973, study PRJNA504765) | marine sediment metagenome | isolation source: marine sediment core GS10_PC15, 103 cmbsf | place: Arctic Ocean: Southern Knipovich Ridge | collected 2010
CTTACTGGCAGAAAATTATCTGAAGAACATAAAAAACACATAAAAGAAAATCATTGGAGTAAAAATGAAAGATATAGTTCTTGGAATACTGGATTAACAAAAAAAACTGATGAGAGAGTTAGAAATCATAGTATAATACTTAAAGAAATTTGGAATAAACCAGAATATATCCAATTTGCAAAAGATAGAAGAGCTAAAATAATTTATCCTACTAAAGACACTTCAATAGAAATCAAAGTCCAAAACTTTCTTAAGCAACTTGGAATAGAATTCTTCACTCACCAATATATGAAACAAATTAAGCATGGCTACCAGTGTGATATTCTAATTCCCTCTATGAATATGGTTATTGAATGTGATGGAGATTACTGGCATAAGTATCCTGTAGGTAATGATATTGACCACATAAGGACTTTTGAACTACTTTCTAAGGGTTTTAAGGTTCTGAGACTTTGGGAGTTTGAGATTAAAGCTATGGATTTAAATGATTTTAAGAAAAGAATACGTGTAGCCTTAGTCTCTAAGGCAGAATTATGTTTAGTTTATCTTTTTTAAATATACCATATAGTCTAAAGCTACGTTTGAATTATTTGATAAGGAGGTTTTAAGGTTGATGTCCTGGATTATTTGAGTTGCGTGGGAACCTCACAAAACAACGTCTTACCTCCAACCATCAGGAGATACATCAATATTCCCTGTCTCGTTTACAAGAACCTAACCTTTATAAGTTTTGCTTTTCTAGTTATTATATGCCAAAGAAAGACGGAGAGGATAATATTGTATCTGAAACTGGGAACTGGAACGTTGCCGACCAGTACACTAAAAATAAAATAATGCGTCCCCTTAATCGTTGTGACTATTACGAGGATATAGCATATTTTGGTTATGAATCTATAGCGGAAGAACTTGGCAATTATCAATCCCCCCCTAATGATCTGGTGAAGATAAAAGCTATCAAGAGGCTTATTATGGAATTGATTAGGGTTATTGATAATTCTAAGTTTGCTCTCAAAAAAGGTAACACAAGGAAGACAGCGTTAAGATATAAGGAGAACCTTCAATCTCTACATAAGATTATCCCAAGTCTAGTCCGTATATCTAAAAATAAGGTCCAAAAGACCTCCACATTCACCATAAAAAACCTTACCCTATTTGAAGAAATCCTAAGTAAAATATCTCAAATAAAATCTAAAATCAACGAACCCCTAAACGCTAACCACCTTATCTTCGTCGATAAAGAGGAGTTTGATCCCCGGAAATTTAAGGAAACTAAAAAGGCTCGAATGGTTAATCAGGGGTAAGATGTCTTCTAGTAAAGTTGTATGGAGCATTAAGGAATTTTGTGAGGTTCTAAGGCAGAGGCAGCTTAATAAATTTGATTGTAACCTTGGAGTGTCGGGGAGAAGAGGGGATGGGAAAACTCAGGTAAAAGGGAATAAGGTTTTAATGAGTGATGGAGAATGGAAAAATGTTGAAGATATAAAGATTGGGGATGAGGTTATTTCTCCACAACAAGATGGCAGCTCTACTTATGAGAAAGTCATAGAAATTCACTCCAGATTTGAGGATGAAGTTTATGATATATGTGAGGCTACTAGAAGTAAAAGAATTTTATACTCGTGTGCATGGAACCATGATATACCATTATATAGAGTTTGTTCTAAAAGGATAAGGAGAGATGGAAAGATTACTAATAAAAGAACATCTGGTAAAAAGCTGTGTATAAGAAATGCTAGAGAATTATCTAATCATTATACCTCAAGTTCTCATTATACTTCTTTCACTTCTCCCGCCATAGAATATAGAAAAGTTATAAACCCCGAGGTAGATCCATATTGCTTAGGAGCATGGCTTGGGGATGGACATTTTACTAAAGACCTTGGTATAACTTCTAATGATATTGAAATAATGAATCCTTTTATTGAAAAATACAATGTTATGAACATCCTTAAAAAAGATAATACCACAGCTAAAACCTACAGGTTTTCTCTTCGTGGTCGGTTTTGTAAACAATTAACTAACCTCGGACTCAGATATAAAAATAGTTCCAATAAATTTATTCCTAAAGAATGTTTTGGTTCTGATATAAATTATAGATTGAACCTCTTAGCTGGGTTAATAGATACGGATGGTTTTGTTTCTAAAAACAATCAAATTACAATATGCACTAAATCTAAGCATCTTTCAGAAGATATAAAAAAGTTGGTTTTCTCTCTTGGAGGATATTCTTTAGTTAGGAAGATATATAAGAATTGTCAAACATTTAAAGAGAAAAGATTATATTATGATGTTTCTGTCCAATTTAAAAATCCTCATGTAATACCTTTAAAATTGGAAAGGAAAAAAGAAAGATTAAGAATTAGAAAAATAGATCCAACCAGAATAGCAATAAAATCTGTTAAGCGAAATTATGGGTCTATGGTTTATGGATTCTCTCTTACTGGAGATAGTAAGTGGTATGTTACTGATAATTATATGGTTACTCATAATTCTACCTTCTTATTTAAAATCTTCAACTCTTTTAAGAATGATGGTTTTGATATTGAGAAACACATGGAATATTCCCAGAAGGCAGTCACAAGCCTTTTAGCAAATCAGCGCTTCGGGTTTTGTTGGGATGATGAGGCTATTAATTCTGGGTACAAAAGAGACTTCCAGGGGGCCGGCCAAAAGATTCTTATCAAGGTTGTTACTAACTACAGGGATAATTATAATATTTATGCCTCCGCTCTTCCCTTCTTCTATAGTCTTGATAAAGACCTTCGGGAACTTATCTTTGTTCATGTGCATATCATAGAGAGGGGGCTTGGTGTTATACTCCTTCCTCTTGACAATCAAATTCACGCTTCCGATCCTTGGGACACTAAGGCTAATATTAAGATCGAGGAGAGAGAGGCTAGACGAATAAAGAGAAATCCAGACCTCCCCTTTAGGTATCACAAGTTAACTACCTTCGCCGGGTATATCTATTTTGGTCCAATGACACCAAAGCAAGAGAAAAAGTATATGGGGATCAAGGCCATCAAGAGATCTAAGAACTTTGGGCTTGAGAATGATTCCGAAAAATTGGACTTCAAGGAAAGATGTTATAAATTGCTGATTGCCGGGAAGTTGAGTAACGATGGATTGCTTCAATCATGCCTACTAGAGGATCGGAAATATACTTCCATGCAGGCAGAATTAAATCGAATGCTTAAGAATAACGGAGAAACCAAAACAGCCAAAGATTTTTTCCAAACAACATCCAGTAAACAAGCAGGTAGAAAACAAGTTGAAAAGGAGATGGGCGATTCTTAATAAAAAATGTCAGAACAATCTAATGAATATCTTGATTTCAATATGATGCCTTAAATAAACACACAACAGCCATATACGGTTTCCATATTAATTTTAAGGGTGTAATAAGGTTAAATATTTCTCCTCTTAGCCTGTAATGTCCGCTAATTAGCATTAGGGGACAGGTTTATAAACAATAGAGCCTACTTTTTTTAAAGAGGTCATGGTTTAGTTCCCATCTTAGGGGGGGAGGTTTTGAATGTGCCTTCTCCCCGCCTCTCTTATATAATGATGGCAGAAAAAGAAAACAAAAAAGAATCTGAGTTCGTTCCGCCGGCTGACAAGCCACCAGTAAAGATAGACATTGGTGGGGAGATAATGGAGGGCAAATATCGAGAGTTTAAATCTGGGAAGAAAGGATATGGGGCCTATGGAGTTATCAAAGTGAACGGCTGGCCTTGCAGACTGAGCCTTAATCTTATTGAGATGTAGAAATGGTAAGCGTACATGGATATAACAAAGAAAAGAAACCCAAGGGCTTCTCTGATGTTTACCTGATGGCTATTTTCTTTGCTGCGTTTGTGGCTGGGGTTGCTATTGCCGGTGGGAAGACTTTGATTTTTCTTATTAAGTTTGTTATTCAAAATTGGATTTGGGTTCTTGTTGGGATTGGTGCGAGTATCTTTGTGTTTAAAGTTCTCCTTCCGAAGGTGAGGAAACATGAAGTTTAAGAATTACTTAATAGAAGATGAACTTGAGGTTGTTCCTGTTAGGTCTGTTGAGGGAGAGAATGTTGTCTGGTGCGAATCTTTGAAGAAGTATTTTAAGGTTATCACCCAGGAGGGAGGGAGGAACTACCTTCTCAACACTCAGTACTTTCTTATTGAGGAGAGACAGGAGACGCTAGGATGAAGGTCCCCTTAGATAAGTTTGAGAATTGGTTGGTGAACAAGAACCTTAAGCCTAGGACTGTGGAGAATTATGTTTACTATCTCAACAAGTTCACTTCCCCTATTTATAATCAAGAGTCTGTCTTAAAGTTCCTATCCCTGGCCTCAAACAGGAACTCTGTCTCTAGGAGTTTTCTTTTGAACTACAAAAAATTCCTCCTTGTTAATTCCGATGAGTTAGGCATCTCCCGGGAACTAAAAAGTAAGATTTTGGATGTGGAGTTACCTCGCCTTAGTGGGCGGGTCAAGCAGAGGATCATCCGGCCTATTCCCCACGAAAAAATATTTCTAATAGAGAAGGCGCTCGAAACGGAAAAAGAAAAACTTCAACTGCTTCTTAGTTATTTTTGTGGGCTGAGGTTGGGGGAGTTGCTTAAGATTACTGTTACCTCTTTCGACTGGGGGAAACGTAGAGAGAATCTTAAGGAGGTGGGGGAGTGTCGAGTTCTTGGTAAGGGGGATAAAGAGGGGATAGCGCTTGTGCCGGCTAAGCTTATGGATAGGATCCGTAAATATATATTATATAATAATTTCGAATCCCTTAATCATTATATATTCTGTAATAATAGAGAAAATTATAACTTTAATAATATGGCTAGGAATTGGAGAAGGAAACTCTCTAAGGCTGCGATCTCTGCTGGGGTAACCCAATTAACCCCAGAGGGAGGAGTTGTGAAGGGAACTGCTGTCCATCCTCACCGATTGCGGCATAGTTATGCTAGCCATCTTAGGAACGATATGGGGCTTGATTTGAGTGAGATTAAAGATTTGCTTAGGCATGCGGATATCTCAAGCACTAAGATATACGTTCATATTGAAAAAAAGGATTTGAAGAAGAAACTGTCGGGGCTTGGGTATTTGGAAAAGTCGGAAAAGTGAGAGTTAGAGTTTCGGGGACCTTTTGAATGTTTTTGAGTTGATTTGTATTAAATAAATGATCCCCTCCGATCTCTATCTCCACTCTTTCGTCGAAACTGTTGCACCTTCCGCAAAACCACGCGTAGAAGAGGCCTCTAACCCTCATTCTCATATTCAGGCCGCAGTCCGGACATCCCGGATTTCCTAATTTTTCCATGCGTTTGATAGGAAGTTGAAGTTTAAAAGTTATTCGGTTAAGCGAAAAGATAATTATTCAGACATAGCGCGATCTTCTTCTGATTCTGGGCCTAACGCTTGTCTTGTTCTTGCTGGGAGAGATGACGCTTCCTCTACCTCTTCCATAAATTCTTCATGTGTTTTCCTATCCATCACGACGGCCTCCTTGTATTGTGCGTCGCTTCAAACCAAAAAACATCAGAAATGTTTTTGTTATGGTCACATTCTTCGCAATGGTAATTTGCTCTTCCGAGCCTTTTTGATATTGTTAATTTCTCACATTTGGTACAATATGTTTTCCTAATCTTGTGTATGTCTTTTACTATTGCTACCATTACGACTTACCTCCATGATAACACGAACAATTTTCTGGTTCAAAGTTATATAATTTACCACACTTGTTGCATTGATACGCCCTCTCTGTAGAATCATCACAACATTGTTCAATGATGGCTCTATCTGTCTCGACCTTTCCGCAATGACCACACTGCCATACTTTCTTAATCATCTTCAAACTGCTCCTCAACATCTTTTATGTCTGTACTTCTTACGAGTTCACAAGCATAGTCTATTTCTTCTAGACAGAATATTGCAAGTTGTTCTTTTGTAAAAACTCTCGCATCTTCATCAAAATCTGAAAGTCTTTCAGTCATAAAAGATTCTACTCTTTGCTTATGTGTTAATTCAGGTATTGTCATTTTCATCCTCCTTCGTATTATTTAGATTAGGCGAACTTTCCATAATAGACAATCTTCCATCTTTATGGTACCTTAATACTACCCAATTCATACCTTCCTTTTTAGCTTGGTGGATTAATTCTTTTTTAGTGTGCCAATCCCAAACTTCTCCATCTAGCAATCCACACCAAAACGCTTTATCTTGAAATTGCCCTCCCCATGCATGAGGATATTCTATTATTAATGTTCCTTTAGGAATCTTTGATAGTACTTCCGCATAAATCTTTTCTCTATCCATTCTTGACCTCCGAACAATCTTGACAAACGCATTTTTTTCCTATCTTCCATCCGTTCTCTCTAAAAATACTTATTGCAGATTCCCTACTGCCACCGTAAGCCTCATAATAATCATCACACACATCACATTTAATATAGTATTGTGTTTGTCTTTCAATTCCCATTATTACCCTCCGACGCATTCTGGACAGTTGGCGTAAAATGTAATTCTATACTACACATTGGACAATATCTCATCCAGTGCAATAAAGGGAACTCCACATCTTCACAATCTGTACATTGCATCCAATCTCCGTCATTTTCTACTTCTAAACCATTAACCTTATACATCATCTTTCCCTCCCAACGACGCATTATTGATATTCTGGGAATTAAACTCTGGTAATCTAACCCTTAAGGCTTGTCCGAAACTTAAACATAATGCGGCTAATTGGTCGTATTCTTTTGTTTCATTTATTCCATTATGTAATGATTCTTTTAATTCTTTTAATGTTGACAACCTCACACCAACCCTCATATCATCTAACCACTCTGTAAAAGTTGGGAAGAAATACCTTTTTATTCTTTTTATAATATTCATTAGTCATACCCCCATGTTATCCATCCCAAATATGATATAGTAATTAGTAAACCAATAATTGGTATAACTAAATATCCCCAGTTATTCATTTGTGGTAAATATTGATAAATAAATAATCCAGTTGAAATAACAGAACTCCACAGGATTAATGCCATTATCTTCCAAATCATTCTTCCCCTCCCAACGACGTATTCTGTTTAGTTAGCGTAGTCACCATTTAAGACACGTTCCTAAAACTTGTCGTGTTTCTGTATTGTTTATATGTTCTACATCATACCAGGAGCATGGAGCATATCTGTAAATTGTTGCTGAGATTATTATTATAAATATTATTGCAAATATACTCCAGAATATAATCCAAGTAATCATATCTTTATCCATCACCATCTTCTCCTTATTATTTTATTCCCTGGCTTTTCTGGTTTTGCTTTCTTCTTCTCGATGTTGAGTTTGGATGGCGTTGAGTGGTAGGATTTAGAGCCGCATGCCTTGCATTCCTCAAAATGTTTTAAGATTTTTTTACTGTCGCAGTCTTCACATAAACACTTTTCCTTCATAACCTTCTCTTCGTTTTTAATACTCATCGTTTTACCTCCGGTATACCCATGCCCTTCCTTAGTATACCCATCATTTTAAAACAAGAGAAAGTATAAACCGATCCCCATAGCTAGCCCTACTACTATGTAGATCAATGTTTTTTTAGCTTTCATTATTCTTTTCCTCCAAGTCCGCAACTCTGCATTTTAGTTCTTCCTCAACTGCCTTCCTCTCGTCGAGTTCGTCTGCGATTAGATTTGTGATTTTAGAGAGTTGGTGGTTGGCGTGTATCCTACCTAACTCTTTTCTTATTTTTTCTGTCATGCCACGGCCTCCGTCTCGTTTTCTAAATCATAGAAACCCATCTCTTTAAAATTCTCGTGGATCCTATCAACTAGCAAAGTCTCGTTAATATCAACTTCAACGTTAAAAGTAGTTCCCTCAAGTCCCTCAGCAACCATAACCATCCCTTTAAACATGTGGTCTTGATGGAGGACATATCCTCCCAATAAACCAACTACAAAACAAATCGTACAAATCGCAATCCACATAAGGGTTATATCCTTCATTCTCCGTCCTCCAATCCAATATCTACCTTATGGCCTCTTAAAATTTCTCCTGCCGCTATTCTTGTTATCTCTGTTTTTGATAATTTGACTAATACTCTTTCTTCCTCATATTCTTCTTTCATTTCAACACCTCCAAGATCTCCGCCCTAGTCTGGGCCTTCCCGCCCCTGGGCTTTTGCATCGTAACATTACACTCGTCACATTTGACTATTGTGGAGGCTGTTTCGTTTACGATCTGCTTGTGGTTGCAGTTTTTACATCTGACTTTTAGGAAACTCATTTTTTTATCTCCGCTAATTCTAAGAATTGTTTTTTACATAGACTACAAAGTTCTACCTTTCCAAAAATTCTCTCTATCTCTTTCTTAATGTCTTCTCTTGTTTCCTCAAATAATTTTATAATCCCATCTTCAATCATCCGACAAGTTTCATAATCCATAGTCTTACCATTCAATTCCGAGAACAACTTTATTAATGCTTTTTTAAATTCTTCTTCTTTACTCATCATCTTTTACCTCTTTTGCTAACTTATTTTCAATTATGCTCAATACCGGATATATCATTAGGGCATATAGCATTAGTAACGACCCAATTATAACCGCTACAAATAATACCCCGTCTGTCATCTCGTTTACTGATTCTTTGAATGCTATAGCTAACATTACATATAATGCTATGCTCCAAAAAAAGAATCTATCTATTGTTTTCATTCCGATTTTCCTCTTATCACGAATCGTAGTGGTCGTTATGAACCCACAACAATGTATTTATTTGGCAGACTAGATTTGATCTCATTTCTTCATCTTCACATGTTGAGGCTAACTTCTTTAACCTTTCAGTCTCCGTGATTATTTCTTCTTTTGTTTTCATTCTGCTTTGTTCTTTTTCACGAATTTAGTTTTACCAGTTCCTAATAATTTGAAATGTTCTTCACAGAGAAAACTAACTCCTCCGATATGGGTCCCTAATGTTTTAACAGCTTCCTTATTACAACCGGATACTCCACATTTCATTTTTCTTTCTTCTTCCATTCCTCTCCTTGCTTTGTGCTTTTTAGAACTCCATGCAGAAACAAATCCTGCAACAAATGCTATCAGAATCCATAATCCTGTACCCGAAATTAAAGGTTCAGTACAACCTAACATTTTCTCTCCCTCCTCGCCCTCTCCAGGCATCCCTCAATAAGTTCTCTTTCCCCAGGCGCGTAAGTCCTCATTAGTTGGAAGTTCGATTCGGATTGGATTCTTGGGATTTGGTTAGTCATTTTTTCTTTTTACCATTCAATTTATCTATTAGAAGTAAGAAAATAAAAACTGTTCCAATTATTATAACTACACAACTCCAAAGAAATATAGATAGAAATGTTGGATCTGATGTTATTCCGCCTATCATTTTATCCTCAACAGCCTCCTTAATATCTGATCGAATGATTCTCCCCTCTTCCCATTTTTATCAACCCAGTCTCTTAGCTCCTTTGAAACTCTTATGTGGGTTGTGTCTTTTGTATTAACCATGTTACCAGTATTAACAATATTAACTATATAAACCCTTTGGTTTTGTGTTATGTAAAATTAGACAGGATACCCGAGTCTTTAGACTTGGGAGGAATGACGTGCTTGGTTACACGAGTCTTAATCATCTGCTTTCTCCACGTTTAGTTTTGCGAATATCCATGAATCTAATTGACACAAACACTCTTTGCATAAATCTAAATCTATCTTTTCTGTTAGGCTATCCCCTGTCCTATCTATTTCTATTTTGACTTCTCTGGAATATTCTTCGGAAATTAACTTTTCACAATGGTCACAATATATTGCTTTACTCATCTTTAACCTCCTTTAATTTTATTCTTTTTCTTAATGGTTTTAGGAATTTTAAAACTTCTATTGATATAGCGTCCAACCCATCATGTCCTATTATAGAACTTTGCAAATAATTATATAGCGATTCTGCCCCTCTTAAAAATTCGGAATCCATTGATTCCAATGCGTCTTCACAGGCTTGTTTATAATTTAATTTTTCCATCTTTTTCTAAGCTTTGATACCCCATGCTTTAGCGTGTGGGAGAATCATTTAGTTCATCCAGGCAGATCTCCTCAGCAGTCTCCGGCTTACTTTTTTTCTTCTTGAAGATACTACCACTCACCGCCTCCTTCACCTCTTTTATAAAACTAGATTGGCTCATTGTTTAAGGCTCCCTTCCAGTTTACCTATTAGTTTGAAATGATCGTTGATGCCAAGATTACACGCTATATCATAATATTTTTTATTCTTAAAGTCTGCTCCTTCCCTTATGTCTATTTTAAAATTGTTGCTAGTTAATATCTTTTTAATTTTTTCTAGGTTTAAGTATTCGTGGACTTCTGAATGGTAATGTTTCTCATCTCTCTTCGTGTTTTTTATTTTTGATATTATTGGTTGCAGAAAGTTAAAATACGAATATATAAAATAGATGATATTCCTTATTTTCACCTCTTTCGATTCTTTGATTTTATATAATTCTCCGTCTTGTATCTTTATTCTTTTGAGGAGATACTTCTTATAGTAATTCGTTTTTGTATCCTTATAGGGTTCATTCGCAATATAGAATATTCCGCCAGTTCTTATTTTTTTTATTGACTTTTCTATGACTTCCAGATAATCGAATAAATGATGATATGCACCTATCGCCATTATTATATCAAACTTCTTTTCTTTTCTTTTTAAAAATTCTAAAGCATCTTCTTTGATAAATTTTATTCTCTTCTTGTCACCCTTTGATACTTTTTCTTTTAATTTGTTTAACATATTTCTACTTAAGTCTAAACAATAAAATTCAGCCTTCGGGAAGTACTCTATAAATAGCATCGTGAATCTTCCTGTTCCACATCCAATATCTAATATTCTTATCTTCTTATCTTTCCGGATTTTGAATCTTTTGATGTCTTTTTTTATTTCTTCATAGATATAATTATGAGGGTTTGTGATGTGTTCACTATCATATTTATCTCCAAAATCTCCATCATAATTCTTCTTATTCCAGAATATTGCTTCCTCTTTAGATTTTACATGTATGTTCATTTTTTAAAATGTCCATCTAATTTATTTTGAATTATGTTAATCATATCTTGGGCCGCTTTATCATCCATGAATAACTTTATAGCCATGCCATTCTCGAAATCAAATTCCAAATCAATTCCCTTTTCTTCTGGGTTGTTATAGATTGCCGATATCATTTTCTCTCCTTTTTTTATTATTAGAAGATTTGGGACCTTCTCTCTCTGGGCAATAGAGTCCATGTTTAACCGAGTTCTTCCCCTCACATTTCATACATCTATATCCTGGCCTTGTTGATTCAGTTGGCATCCTTTTCTAGCGCCGCCGCGATTCTATTTAAAATTTTTCTTGTTGCTATTCTCTCTTCCTTTAACTCCCTAACCTCACTCCCTAATATCTTAACCGCCCCTACGTGGGAAACCATATTCTCCCCAAAATAATCTAACTTTCCTTCCGTCTTTATTCCTTGCTCTGCTAGCGCCCGGATTTGTTTGTTCGTCTCCTCTTGATGTTTCAAATTATACTCCGGCGTAACCTCGAACCCTGTCTTAACTTGGGATTTATAGAACTTATGGGCCGCCACACTTAGGTTAGGATCATCTGTTTCTTCTTCATCCACTCCGTCACTATGATCTATCCAAAAATGCTTTCCATCACACTCCACCTTAATCTTTTGTTTGTTGTCGTTGAATTGCCGCGCCATCTGATTCTTAACGTGTGCGAAATGCTCCCTAGAACATCTGAATCTATATTTTTGCATCCTTAGGCCTAGTTTCTTTATGAGATCCTTAACTAGCTTATCCATTTCATTCACCGCAGATCCCTTCACGCTAAACGATGATCTCCCCAGGAAGTCTAGTGGTTCGTAGATTGTTAGGCCTTTCTTAGTTAGCCATATCTTCTTATTCTTGAAGATTGTCCGGGGGACTTTCCCTTTACATACCATATTAAATGTTAGGGCTGGTTTTCTGTATCTCTTCTTGAAATTATGGATTACTTGCATCCAATCATATCCCCCTTCTAAAAATTCAATGTTCCAGATAAACGCATGGCCCCTTATTTCCTTGAGGTCCGAGTTGGGCTCTAGAGCGTCCTTAGGTCGAGTTGGGACATCTTTTAAGAACCTCCAAACCCCATAGCTTACTTTCTGCGCGCAACCTAGTTTTACCAATTTAGTAACGCTGTAGCCTATTGTTTGCTTGGGAATATTATGTTTTTCCGAGATCTGCGCCGGGTTTAGTCCCGATTTTATATCCGCCAATATGGTATCAAGTCCCAATTTTTTACCCTGTTTCATAGTAGGTTAAGTTCGTACTTCTTTATATATCTTTTGGTAGGCCAAAGTTGGACTTCATAGGAAATGTAGGAGTGACCGGTATTTGCGTAACATTGCGGGACATGGGGCTAGGGTTGCAATTGGCTTCCCTCAGACTACCTCATGATTATAAAATGTGGGGGGAGGTCACCTTTCGGCTCCTGTTCACCCACATCCCAGTCTTTCGAACACTGCTTAGGTGAACTCAAACCAGTAGCTTTTTCTGGACCGTTATTAACTAGTATTAATCCGGTAAACTTGGATAGCTTAACCCAAAGCAAGACGGCAGGACTTCAACCTACTGCAATGCACTCTAACTTCGTCTGCTCTCTTTCGAGTATGAACATGGGGGAGAAATTTGGTAATGACTTCCCCCATGAATGTTAACATAGGGCGGCAAGTATGCGCCTAAACCAGTTGCCAACCCCATGAGTATGAACCCTCAATAGAGGGCTTAATAATTTAATTGTTTGCTTTATATACTTTATTTGCTTTATATACTTTATTTGCTTTATATACTTTATTTGCTTTATATACTTTACAATCTAAATGTTCATTTATTGGTAGTTATTCGTAGTGTTTTGCGTCTCCAACTAATCCTGTGTAGCCTTTTCCTCTCTGCTCTTGATCTCCGAAATAACCAACTTCAACACTTCAACAATAATATAATCCTGCTCTCCGGATCCATCAACTACCGCCATAATATCAGCATGCAGATCCTTTCTCCTCACATAATTATCCTTTCTTGGGGCCACTCTTCTTCACTCCTCTTTTTATTAATTTAAGTGCTAAATCGTCTAGGAACTTCTCTCTTTTTATGATTCTATTTTGTCTTGAAACTTCTAAGGTATTTGTTAATCCTATAAAAAGCCAGACGACACCGGATATTACAAGAGATATTGCAATAATTACAAAGGTTTTAGATGCTATAAAAACTAGTTTTAATAATTGTAGGCCTGGCTCTGGGTACATTTTATATAATAAAGTTAAGGAGGCTACACTACCAGCTAATAGTAAAAACACAATAAGGAGATATATTATAAGATTAAATGACTGTATCAAAAGGGATATTACTCTATTCAACCTTTTTTCAACGTTAGGATTAAAGAGTTTCATCCCTTAGAACCCTTCTTATTTATTTTCTTCACTACCACCTTCTTCTTCACTACCTTCTTCCTAGGGGCCCCTGTCGGGCTTAGGGAGGGTTCTGGCTTTACTTTAGTCTTCTCTAGGGCCACTTTCCTAACTCCTCCCTCCTCAACAACACTATACTTTAACTCCTCTCCAGAATCAACCATCTTCCCATTCTGACTAAGTTTTTCAACGAGGAGATCCGGATCGTTAATAATCTCATCCATCTCCTTTTGCTTTCTATTCAGCAATCTCTTTATTTTCTTCCTAAAAATATGCGACAGTCCCCCTCCTAATAATAAGGCTAGAGTGGCCACAACTAGCATCTCTGATCCCATTTTACGCAGAAATTACCCCACTTGTTGCGGAGTTCGCGCATGCGGTTTTAACCGCCTCAGCCATTATCCCGGCTGATTGATTTATGTCTTGCATCAATCCCCTCATGAAGTATAGGATTATGACAAAACTAAAAGTCATTATTAGGATATAAGCCGCAGTTGTTATAACGCCTTGGTACGCCTGCCACCACTTAACAGACTTATCCTTGTAGTTTCTTTTGATGAACTCCCTGGTATTTTCCGCGGCCCAAAGCATATCCGTATGATCGTATTCTAGTTTTGCTTCTTTAAGATCTGCGGTCAGACCTTTTAGGGTGAAATTAACCATCTGTTGTGTTGGTGTTAGTAACACATAAAAGAGATCCTTTGATACTCCTCTAGCAAACCTAGGCAGCCACAAATCTCTTTTCTTACAATAGAATACCCTCAAGGGAGTTCCTGGGATTACTATTTCCTCGACATCATCCATCCTAGAGGGTTCCATGCTTTCGGTCCCCGATACTTCCTGCCACCATCCCACTTTCTTCATATCCTTTTGCGCGCCCTTTCTAGATTTTAGGGAGAAGAAGGCTATGATAACTCCCCCGATTATTGCGAATAGAAAAAATAGGCCTACAAAGAAATAGACCTTTTCAATAATAGCTGAGAAACTGAACCCCCCAAAAGATCCAAATATATCACCGAGTTCCATTAGTTAAACTTATGTTTTATTCTTTATAAATCTAACCTTTCGTTTACAAGAACCAAAAAAAATAAAAAAAAATAAAAGGCGGTTAAGCCTTGTTTTTACCCGAAGTTTCCTCCGCCAGAGTCACTAGACTTTTTGTTCGTTACAAAAATCTTCCAAAACACTAGGAACACTCCGATCAATAGGATAAGGATTATCGCTATAGAAACAGTATTCAACTGAGTACTAGCTCCAGCAGTATAAGTTGTAATCGCAACTAAAGAGTTATTCTGCACTGTCAAACTTTCATTATACCCAGGATCAGATGCCGTCAGCCCGGAGGCAGAAGGTCCTAATTGTCCGAATATAAAGGTCATGATCATCATACCGAAAAGAACACCCAATAACGTAAACGCTATTCCAGCATACTCACCGATCATCTTACCAGCCTGCATCCCTTTTTCAGCCACTTTCTTCACCTCCGCCAATACTAATAAATCCCATTATCCGAAGTTCCCTCCACTGGTGTCACCGGACTTCTTATTACTAACAAAAATCTTCCAAAACACTAGGAACACTCCGATCAATAGGATAAGGATTATCGCTATCGAAACAGTATTCAACTGAGTACTAGCTCCAGCAGTATAAGTCGTAATCGCAACCAAAGAGTTATTCTGGGCTTGGTCGGTTGCTCTTTTAGCGTCGGTATCTTTTGTATAGTCATAGGAAACCCAAACTGAGGCCCATGTGGTAACGCTTGCGTTTGTGAATGTCGCCCCTACTACTGTGAAGTTCGCAATCGCTATAGAAGAATTGTCGGTTGTGTTTATCGCAGAAGTTATAGTCAAACCAGTAAAACCAACAACTCCAGAATTATCAACAGTATAAGCGGTTTCGTTCAACCATGCTCCGGTCTCATTAATCACAGATACCGATTCAGTTCCAGATACTATACTTCCTGATCCAAGTTGCCCGAAGATAAAAGTCATAATCATCATACCAAAAAGAACACCCAATAACGTAAACGCTATCCCAGCATACTCTCCAATCATCTTACCGGCGTGTATATTATCCTTTGGCATGGATTTTATAATGTTTCTTTATTTATATAAGTTTTGTAAACAAGGTTTACATCTTTTAATCCTTGAACATCCAGAGTAGAACGAAGACTACTGTCGCGGCCACCATGTATAATAATATATCTGATTGGATCATTGGAACTCCTTGGGTACTTTCCACTAGCGTCCCTATTATCCCTATTGAGGTTACGGCTATGGAACTTATCCCCAAAGCAGAAATAAACTCCCCTTCTCCTTTCCTAGCTTCTTCTGCTCTGAATAACGCCCAAGCTATAATCATAAATAATGCTCCAAGCACATATAACCAGAAGAAATAATTACATGTTGTAGGATAAACGAAAAAGTCTGCTACGCTTTCTATGGATCCTATTGCTGAACAAACCATCTATCCTCCCAACTTATATAACAGCCATACCGAAACTATCACTAAGATAATTAGCCATGTCAATACTAGGCTATAGATTGTCGCCGGTATTCCTAAGACTGTTAGGGGTAATTTAATTATTGCTCCGAAGACTCCGAAGACTATACTAGAAAATGTTTTCCCTACTGATACTATTCCAAAAAGAATTATGGAGGATCCTGATCCTGTCTTCGGTTCTTCCGATGCGAAAACACCATACTTTTCCTCCGCTGCTTCTGTGCTTTCGTCTATGCTTATTATTAATGATTCTAGGCTTTCGTTAAATCTTTGTTCATTCCTCAACGGATCTCCAGCGTCGTTATCTATTTGTGTTACTATTACATAACTGAATAATGAAAAGATAATTAGTGCTGCCACTATAAACTTCCCTACTATGTTTTTAAAATCTCCCATTTTCTTTAGCTAGTCCTGTTTTTGTTTATTTTCCATATTCCGATGCCTGTCATTACTAGAACCCATATCCCCGCACTTCCTACTCCTGTTATCGTCCCTGTTGTTAAACCTAAAGCAACTGCCCCAATATAACTAAGCGATATAGACAACATGATTCCGTTCTTTGATTCTGAGAACATTAATACTAGGGATATTGCTAGAAGGAACCAAACGACAAATCCTATACTTCCATAGTTTGTTTTATCTATTGGAGTTGTGTCTGCTATCCACTCTTTTCCATCTATGGATACTGTGGTGAATAATACTGTGTTTGATAAGTTTAGGCCTAAGTTACACGATACAGTCCCGCTAGTTGATATTAGGGTATTACTACAAATGCTATTATTTCCGAATATATCTCTCCTCTCAACTTTCATCTCTACTACTTTTGTTGCTCCACTCGTTGAAGTGAAATCAAATGATACTGTGTTTGTTGCGGTATCATAAACCGGGGGAGAATCATATAGGATCCCTATCTCGTCGTCGTAGTTGAATATCCCTGTAGTGTTTGATTGCGCGTTTAGAGGAAGGGTACAGTCCCCTATTGTGAAGTCCTGGCAGAACGCTATTATGTTAAGGAAGTTTGCTAAGACGGATCCCTCTTTTACTATCCTTATGTTATAGATTATATCATTTCTTACTAGATGGAGAATTGTTTGTCCGTTTGAATCTGTCTTCGGTAACTCTACAGTTTTAAAAGTATTCTCTGCTATATATTGTCTTTCTACGAATACCAACGCGTCTTCTACTGGTAGGAAATCTTCTCCGTTAAAGGTTAATTGGAAGTCTGTGGAATCTGAGGCGTTTAGATTATATAGGGTTATTTGCTGCGCTGTGGTTTCGTTGTCTAAAGAAAGATTCACTAGATTATAATATTCTATTGCGTACCCTATTGAAGTATATTTTATTATCGCATCCAAAGAGTACATTATGCTTTCTGTTACATTTTCGTTTAAGCATATTCCCAAAGGATTCTCATTCTCAAAGTTTCCCGATAACGAAACTACAGTCTGGATCCTATCTATTGATAACAAATTTATGGCTATTTCTACTGTAGTGTTTGATAATGCAAACTGTTTCTCCTCATCTACCATACTCATGTTTAAAATCTGATTTGAGAAACTAGAACAATTATCCACATTTATATTACTTACTGTTTGGTTCTGGGATGATAAGTTTATTATTTCTCCTCCTGTTAATATTATCGACCACCTAAAAGTTAGATTAGTTTCTGATGTTACTTGCGGAATTATGAAACCTTCTAATTTTATTTCCGTATTATTTCCTGATGTTGCACTTATGCCGGCTGACGCTGTTTCGTTATAAACTAAGGCCACCACCCCTATCGTCTCTCCTGGCCCTAATCTTATTATCGCCGAGAAGTCTTCTGAGGCCCCTTCTAGTGTTTGGTTATTGAAAGTCTGGTTGATTTCTGTTACTTTTATATTCCAAGACACTATCGTTGAATTGACTAGATCTAAAATATCTGTTACGTTGAAAGTTAAGTTATTTACTCCTAAAACGTATGTAAAAGAAGTTTGGTTAATTTGGGTGCAAAGGGTATTATTTAAGACTGTGATTACTCCATTATATTCATAGGTGCAATTTTTAATATGCGTCGTTAAGTTTTCTCCTGTTTCTGTTACAGTCCAGTTCAGTGTTAGATTATTTCCTAGTAGATGATAGTTTATTGTTGGTTGGGGATCATGTATTATTACATTTGGTGTTGTAACATGAATTGTTAAAGTTCTATCCCCTGATTGAGATTCTCGTTCTCCGACTGTTTGTGATTTGCACCTCCAAATATAAATTCCTTGTGTTAGGTTTTCTGAATGTGTTAGATCTATGAACGTTCCTACTGTCGAATTTGTGAAATTATTTACTTCATTTATTACGAGTGTTAAGTTTTCTATGTCTGTATCAAAGGAAGAGTTACATCTAAAAGTCTGATATGATTCTGTTGTTTGTAATGCGTCTGCCGGTGATATTAGAGTTATATCGGCGCCAAAATCTTCTTCTGCTCCTACTGTATATGTTGGTTCTGTATAGGTGTATAATTTTATTATTTCTTCTGGACTTAAGTCGTAGTCCCAAATAGCAACTTCATCAATACCTCCTATCCAAGCACCTGTAACTATAGGATTTCCAGAAGTATCCATGTTAGTGCCTATTAACATGTTATAAGAATTATGATTCATAGAACCTCCATCTCCAGTACCATCTGTAGAATTAAGATTCCCATCAATATAAAGTAACAAATCAGTTCCATTATTAACTCCGACAGCATAATGCCATTCTCCATCATTGTAAGTATTAGAACCAGAAGAAACAAATTTTAATGTTCCGCCAATATTAACTCCAAATAGGATAGCGTTAATACTCCAAGTTCCCGACGTGCTTCCTGCAATTTGTAATTTATAATCTCTCTCGTTATCATTATCATCTTTATTGATTATCTGTCTATATGTTCC
>SDBT01006823.1_pt1 | contig 18871 bp, 8 predicted proteins | sample 2277101 | NCBI WGS metagenome assembly SDBT01 (sample SAMN10404973, study PRJNA504765) | marine sediment metagenome | isolation source: marine sediment core GS10_PC15, 103 cmbsf | place: Arctic Ocean: Southern Knipovich Ridge | collected 2010
GGGCAGTGACCCGAATTTGTAGAATATACCTCATGGATAAACACGGATATTATTTTCGTGTTTTTTTCGCGTATTTCGTGGGCATATTCTTCTGCTTACAGTGGCGGAGACCGCTCCCGTATTTAACGGGATTCCCTTTTACTTTCACACCATTAAGCTGCACTCTATTCGATTTTTACAATTTTTTTTGATATCTTTGCTGTCAAGTTTATCGATTATTTTTTTATTTACTTTCTCAAAGCAGGCTTTGTCATCCGGCATGGTAAAAGCTTTGAGTTACTTTTACTTTATAGGAATAGCTACAAAAACTGTTGTGCCTTCATTTTCTTTGCTGTTAATCCAGATTTTTCCATCATGAAGTTCAACGATCAGTTTGGCAGTGGAAAGACCCAATCCCAACCCGCTCGACCTGAACTCCGTATATCCGGAACTGTGACTGTAAATATTTGTCAATTCATAGAATTTCAGGAAAACATTCTCAAGCTCATATTCAGGAATTCCGATCCCATTATCCTGAACATAAAAGATGAGACTTTCTTTATCATCGATTTCTTCCTGGGCAAAAGCTGAACGCCTTGCTCCAATTACAATTGTACCAAAATCTTTGGTGAAACGAATGGAATTCAAAACTAAACTGAAAATCATCAGACGAAATGCTTCCCAGTTAAGCAGTGCAAGAGGCAAACTCTTTTCTAATTCCAGCTTGATAAACATATGTCTTTCTTTAGAAATGCTTTTAGCTTCTTCTGCGATCGATTCCAGGAATTCTTTCAGGTCAACCGGACTTTTGCTAATCTTGGAAACGACTTTGTACTTATTAAAGTTAATTATATCTTCTTCAATCATATTTAGCCTTTCCAGGCTGTTATCAATTTTTTGGATAGTCTCCATTTCAGTTTTGGCAATTTTAGATTTTTTCAATCGATTCACATTACCTTTCAGGGAAACAAGTGGAGTTTTAAACTCGTGTGACACAATGTTTATAAAATCATTTTTCAAGCTGTTTAAAGCATTTATCTCATAGTTTTTCTTTCTTAAAACCTCATATTGATTAGCATTTTTAATTGCCACGGAAATCTGGGTTAAAAGTAATTTCATAAATTCCGGTTTTATTTCCATCTGGTTTTTGGGAGCATTGAAATTATCGAGATACAAAAAGCCGTGCACCTCATTTTCAACCATTATCGGAGCACAATAGACGGAAAGAAATTCAGCACCAAAATCGAGATATTCATCAAAATCAATTTCATTTCTGGCATTTTGCAAAAATATCGGTTGTCTATTCTTCTGGATTTCACTCAACACACCTTTACTGATAAAAGTAAATTTATCCAAAATGTGTTTAGATTCATCCAATGCAACCTTGAAAACATAGTTTTCAAATTTATCCTTTTTAATCAGGAAACCTCGACTGGCTCCCACAAAGTCGAGTGCAAAAATAACCATCTCCTGCTCCAGTTTCTCAATATCCAAAATCGAGAAGAACTTCTGAGTGATATTAATCAGTTTTGTCATCAGTTCCATTTTCTTGTTCAAAGTATCGAACTCTTTTATTCGCAGCAAAATCGAGGTAAGATGAAAATGCAAAATTTTCAGGATTTCAATTTCAGCTTTCTGGAAATCCAGTTCACCTTTGTCTGCGATTATCAGACAACCTACTTTTGCAGCTTTGATTCGCAGCGGCACAAAAACGACGTGGGCATAACCTATTTTTCTCTGCAAGATTTGATTAGTTTCAATACATTTATCTATATTTTCCAGGTATCTTGCAGAATATAATTTTTTCTCATTAATGTTCACAGAAAAAAATGGTTTTGACTTATTATTGATTTCATCTGTTAAAGCAATAGCAGAAAAGAAGGGAGAAAATAGTTTCTGAATTTTTTTATCGATAAAGAATTTAATGCGGTTAATTTCTTTTAATTTCAGGATGTCATAAATTTCTTCCTGCCAGTTTTCAACGTCTTCATCCAATCTTGGAACGATTTTTATTGTATCTAATTTGAGATAATCATCCAGAAAAAAGAAACTTTTATTCAAGTAAATTTCTTTTTCATTTTCAGGAAGATCAATCACAGAGTTTTTTAATTTTTCTTTATATTTTCTAAAGTAAAATTCGGCTCTCTTTTCTGCCTTCAAATTTGCATAAATCTGGGTAAGAATTTCATAAACTTCAATTTCTAAAAGGAACATCTTTTGATTATGAACAAATCCCAAAATTTCCAATAGTTTACGAATCAGTTTTCGCAGGTTTATCTTTTCATCCAGAAGTTGCACCCTGATCTGACGAATTTGAAGAACTTTCTGCCAATAAACAAAATTATTCTTTTCACAAAGAATTTGCGCCTTCTGAGACATCTCAAGCGCTTTTTCATAATCGCCAAAACCAATATAACATTCTGTAAAACGAATATAATTAATAGCTTGTGCATAAACACTCTGGGTTTGCTGAGTATATTTAAATGCCTGCTCGATTATCTCAACAGCTTTATCATATTCTTCTCGTTTCAAATGAAGGTTTCCCAACATCTGATAGTAAAATTCGTATTCTTTTGCTTCCAGGAAAATATCTTTGTATTGAGTAATCAGGCTTTCGATTTTATCAAAATCACCAATATTAAAGAGAAAATAAAAATAAGTCTTAATAAGAGGATTAACCTGTTCAATCTTTCCTTCAATTAATTCGGGAACATTCTCTTTTATAAAATTGAAATAATAATTGAAATTGTAAATTCTGCTTTTTGCAATCGCCATATTATTAATAATGGAATTAAGAAAGTGTTTATTTTCTGTTTCCAGAGTTCTATTCAAAGCTCGCGTCAAATATTGTTCAGAAAGATCGAATTGCCCAAGTTTTATATAAGCTTCACCATAATTTAAAAGACTGTGAACTATACTGGATTTGCTATTCACTTGTTCACTTATTTCAAGAGCTTTTTGAAAATAATCCAAAGCTGTTTTTGTGTCACCTTTTGCCAGAGCCACATCACCGATATTGTTATAAATTTTCCCTAATTTTTGTTTATAATTAACCTTTTCCCAGATTCTTCTGGTTATTTGGAAGTTTTTATCAGCCTCATTTAATTGCTTATTTGTGTGATAAAACACTGCTAAATAATTGTGTAATTCTCCCAATTTGATGAAGAAATTCGGATCGTTAATAGATTTTATTTCAGGAAGATATTCCTCGATCAAGTTTATAGCTTCTGTTACTTTTCCAGTTGAATAAAGAAATAAACTTTTCAATCCCTTAAACTGAATTTCATAATAATCTGTTAACTCATAATTTTCCAATTCATTTACACTTTTCTCAAGTTCGTCAATTTTTCCCTCAGAATAATAAGTGTTTCCCAGTTTTAATAAAGCTAAGATTTTTTGATTTCCAGTTACAGCGATTTTATATGCTCTTTTCAATCTTGATTGAGCAATTTTGAATTTTTCCAGTTCATAAAAAAACATTCCCAGAATTAAATGTTTCTCTGAAATATCCGGCATCTTTAAAACATAGTCACGAAGTTTTGATGGAATTTTATCAGCAGTTGTCCAGTCCGATTTTTGTATTATTAAAGCCAAATCTTCTCGAATCTCTTTCTCAGAAATTTTGATTTTATCTGAAAAATCTAATTCTAATATTTTACATATTTCCTCAAATGCTCTTTCCTGTTCTCCCCTATCGGCATAAAGTTTTACCAACATTAATCTGAATTTACGGATGTTACGAATGTTTTCTGCCAGCTCTGCCTGTTTAATTATTCCCTGCATTATAGGAATTTGAGTTATGTTCTTATCTTCAAAGTATTTGATGACTTTATTTGAAATCGATTTTTTTTCTCCTTGAGAACATTCATCCTGAAACCACTCCTGAATTTCTTGGAAAGCAAAATAAAAATATTCATCTTTTTTCTTTAAAATTTCATTATTCAAACCATCCTTCATAAGAAAGAAAAACTCTTTATCGGAGATATCCAAAATGAAATGAATTAAATTTTTCGAGCGAGGAGTGTAAACTACAGATAATTTTCTAAAATGAAGATAATTTGGTTTTGAAATATGCCTTCTTTTTTCTTTTAATATAGTAATCAGTATTTCAGGAAGCTGATATTTATCCAAATCATAATCAAAATGGAATTTGTTCTTCTTCCAGATTATTCTTCTATCAGTTAAATCAATGAGAATACTTTCGATAAAAAATGGATTGCCAAAAGCTCTTTCGCACAACTTTCGCAGAAAATCATCAGGTGGAGTTTGTTTGAGCAATCGTTCAACATAGTTTTTTGTATGCTCAAAATCCAGAGCTTCAATTTTCATCTGAACAGGATACTTCAAAGCTCCTATTCTGCTGGGATCATTAATGCTGAGAATTATCAAAATCCGTTTATTAATCATTTCCTTTGAAAGAAAATTAACGAAATCGACTACCTCATCTGTTACAAATTCCGCATATCGAATCATAAAAATCAAGGGTTTATCTTCGGAAAGGTGAAATACAAAGTTTGCAGCAGTTTTAAAATCGAGCGAAAGTTCCTCATCACTTTCATCCATCATAGAAGCCATCTCTTCAGAATCAAAAATATACTTTCTGAGTTTATTAGAAATCATTGATAAATCGGAAGCTAACTTTTCGTTGTTTTCAACTGAATTGTAGAATTCCTTTATTAAAGCAAAAAACGGATCTTTATGAGTTGAACTGCATTCATAATTGAAAACATAATATTCATCTGTGAGTAAATGATAACGAAATAGAGACAGAACATTGTTTTTGCCCGCCCCTCTTCCTGCAATCAAAGTTATCAGCTTTCCATTGCCCTCGGAAATAATGGGAATGTAATCCAATAATTGATGTGAATAATCCTCTCGAACTATATAATCACTGAATTTTATATTATTCACAATCGATTGTTTCCTGGAAAATGGATATTTTTTGAATTGGATCTGATTAATATAAAATATAATAATCTCAATATTTAAGAATCTATCCTCAGGATTTTTTTCTAATAATTTTAAAATAAGTTTTTCTAATCCTGAAGGAATTTCCTCATTCAGTTCTCTAGGAAATTTGGGGAAAAGATTTATCTGGCGACCAACCATAAAATCTGATATTTGTTCAATCGTGTAAGGCAAAGTGCCTGTTGTAATCTTGTACAGAATGACACCCAGAGAATAGAAATCACTTTGAGGAACTGCTCCTTTGCCAAGATATATCTCAGGAGCGATATAGGGCAGGATTCCGCTTACTTTCTGCTGACTTTTTACAATATCTATTTTGGTGAATCCATAACCTGTAACTTTCACTTCCGGTTTGTTGTTTTTGATTTTGTAAATTACATTTCTGGGTTTGAGGTCCTGATGAATGATTTTTTGTGAATGAAGCGCATTCAAAGCATAACAAATCTGAACGACAATATCACAAAGAAATTCAAGATTTGAAGATTTGAATTTGAAATCTATTAAAGTTTTACCTTCAAAATTTTCACTTATATAATAAATATGTTCTCCAAAATTACCAAAATCCAATACATGAAGCAAATTTAGATGTTGAATTTTTGTAATATGGTGCATATTTTCTGCTGAAAATTTTTCGTATAAACTCTTTGCATCCAATGTATGAAATAATCTTAAAGAATATATTTTGTTTGTGCGGATGTCTTTTACTTTGTAAAGTGTTGCCCATAAGCCAACTAAAAGCTCTTCAATTACTTTATAACGTGAATCGATTATCATCTTGCTACTCCTAAATTTATAATCCTAATAAATTATATCTTCTTTCATTGTCAAGAAAGGGATGCTTTCACAAATAAAAATTGTTGACGAAATTATTATCTTTGAAAGAAAAACGCAAATAAATTTAGATAAAAGGAAAAAATGAAAGCAATTATTTTAGCAGCTGGAATCGGGAAAAGACTTCAGAAAGCTGTAGGTGATATCCCCAAAAGTATGATACAAATCGGAGAAAATTCTATTATTCATCATCAAATTGAAAGCTGTGAAAAAGTTGGAATAACCAAATTCGTGATCGTTCTGGGTTACAAAAAGAATATTTTGAAAGCACATATTTTGGAAAAAATCAATCCTGCAAATGTTACCTTTATTTTGAATCCAATTTATTATAAAACCAATACATTATATTCGTTGTGGCTTTGTCGTGATCTTTTCACAGAAGATTTTATCTATTTTAATGCAGATGTTATTTTCGGGAAAAATCTTCTGGAAAAAATTTCAGGAGAATCAGAGTATTCTCAACTATTATTGGAAACCAAATCCTGTGCAAAAGAAGAAGTGAAAATGATTATCAATAAAAAGAATCAAATCCTGGAAATTGGCAAACAGCTTGAAATCAAGAAATGTGCGGGAGAATTTATCGGGATCGGTAAATTCAATAAAAATATACTTTCTGAATTTAAAAAATTCCTGCAATATGGAATTGATAATAATCAGGAAAACAACTATTTTGAGTATGCAGTAAATTTACTTGCAAAAAAAGTAGTTCTTTATGCTGTTCCAACAGGTGATATTCCCTGCATTGAAATTGATTTTCCTCAAGATTTGGAGAGAGCCAGACAGCTTTTTGCCAAGTAAAATAAATAGAACGCGGATAACACGGATGTTACGGATTTGCACGAATAAAATTGACAGGATAAACAGGATTAACAGGAAAAATGAATATCCAATATCCAACAAGGAATATCCAATGATGAAGGGAAAAAGTCAGTGTTAAGTCTGCCTGCCCCGTAAGGAAGAATGACTGTATCGGGGTGGCAAAAAAATGAATAAAATCCTTTTATTGGGAATAAATGCTCGTTTCACACATTCAAATTTAACAATTCGATACTTGAGAAATTACATTTCGGAATTACCTTTTAAGATAATTCTTAAGGAAGTTACAATCAAATGTTCTCTGCTTGAGATTTTAGCAACCCTCTATGAAGAAAAGCCGAAAATAATCGGCATTTCGGTTTACATCTGGAACTCTAAAATTGTAAAAAAAATTCTTCCTGAAATTAAAAAAATACTGCCTGATTCTCGGTTAATTTTAGGGGGACCGGAAGTTAGTTACAATCCTGAACAATGGTTGAAAAAATTTCCGCAGGTCGATCATATTATTTGTGGTTTTGGAGAAGACGGATTTCGCTATTTACTTGAACAAGATGGTGCAGAAAAAATTATTCATAAACAAAATCCTCATTTTTCCAAGATAGCCTTTCCTTATCTCGATTCTGATTTTCCGGATTTAAAACAAAAATACATTTATTATGAAAGCAGTCGCGGATGTCCTTTTAAATGCAGCTATTGTCTTTCTTCAAGAACAGATCAGAAATTGGAATTTCGTGAATTTAAGCAGGTTAAAAAAGAACTTTTGTTTCTAATTGAAAAAGAACCAAAAATCATTAAATTCGTAGATAGAACCTTTAATCTCAATCCTGAACATTACAGAAATATCTGGAAGTTTTTAATCGAAATAAATCCTGAAATAAGGTTTCATTTTGAAATTCATCCGCACCTTTTGGAAGATGAAGATTTCGAAATTCTCAAAAAATGCCCGGAAGATCTTTTCCAATTTGAGATCGGTATTCAATCCACAAATCCCAAAACATTGCAGTCAATTCATCGAAATTTTAATTGGAATGAAACCAAACAGAAAATTCAGGAATTGTTGAAATTAAAAACAATCCACATTCATGTTGATTTAATCGCCGGATTACCTTATGAAGATTTTTCAGTTTTCAGAGATTCATTCAATAATATTTATGAATTGAAACCTGATTATTTTCAGCTTGGATTTCTGAAAATTCTTTCAGGTACGGAAATGGATGAGAAGACTGAAGAATATGAAATAATCAGTACAAAGTCTGCTCCATATGAAGTTCTAAAAACACGATGGCTTTCTTTTGACGAGCTTCTACAAATTCATAAAATTGAAAACATGTTAAATTTATTTTATAATTCACACAAATTTGAAATGATAATCTCAAATTTTTTAGAATACTTTGTATCACCCTTTGATTTATATCGAAATCTGGCTAAATTTTCAGAAAAAGAAGAAATATTATTTCAGCAAAAAAATTGGTTTTTAAATGCGAAATTTCTAATTAATTTCATTGAGAAAACATTATCTTCTGAACTCGATTTCTTCCTGGATTGTTTGAGATGGGATTGGTGTAAAATCGCAAAATCGCATTTCTATCCTGAATTTTTACGAACAGAAGAAACAAAAAAAGCAAAAAAAATTGGTTACAAATACTTGAAAAGTTTATCCAAAAAAGGATCGATTCAAATTGGAAAAATATCTTTTACAGTTTCAGATTTGAAAAAAGCAATATTTTTTCAGTCGAGTTCAGAGGATTTTCAGAGTAAGTATGCAAAAAATAATAAATGTTTTGCTTTTATAAAAATTAACGATAGAATCCAAATAATTGAGTTTGATTGTAAAAAAAATTGAGTCAAGCTCCCCACTATCAGCGAGCTGATAGTTCATTTAAGATGAAATCAATAGAGTTTCAAAGGTTGGACTTGACTCGCAGCGCAGCGTGAGTTGAGAATAACCTGTCTGAATAGTCGCAATCCTCGACTCACATTCTCCGGCAACTGCCGGATCACTGCAAGTCAAGTCTTGCTCTATTTCAACAACAAACACTTTTTCAAGGCTATTGTTTTTCCATCCAAATCAAGTTTATATAAATAAATTCCAGTTGCCACATTTCTATCATTGTTATCCTTTCCATTCCAGACTACTTGTTGATTTGGAGATTTGTTGATTTGGAGATTTGAGAAAGTTTTTACTTTTTGTCCCTTAATGTTATAAATTTCTATCTTTGCGTTCTTTGCGTCTTTGAGAGAGATATTAAAAGAAATGGTTGTAGTAGGATTGAAGGGATTGGGATAATTTTGAAAAAGTGCTGCTGTAATTTCCGGCAAATCTGTATTTTCAGAAGAGGTTAATTCATTATCACCATAAAATCCGGTTCTCTTATAATTTCCACGATAAGTAGCCCAGGGAGTTTGAGTGCCTTTAGGTAATTTTGCATCTATTATAAAAATTTCATTTGATGAACCGGAGACAATATCGAAATCTCCATCACTATCGATGTCACCGACAGTGGCAGGAATATTTCCGGTAATACCGATCGGTACCGGAGAAAATTCGATTTCTGTCCCATCAGAATGATATGCATAGAAATCGTTGTCACTGGAGAAAAAAAGTACATCAAGCTCATCATCGTCGTCAAGATCAACTACAACAGGTGGACATTGAATCGGCTTATTGATAAAAACAGGCCAACCCGGATAATTTATACCATCTTGAGTAAAAATATAAATTCCACCATTTTGAGTTGTAAAAGCAATTTCCAGGTTTCCGTCATTATCAAAATCTGACAGAATAGGAGAGTTCGCAATTCTGCTATCTAAATCGATGGAAATAAGAACATTTCCGGCATTATCAATCAAATGGAATTTATTATCTGTAGTGCCAATAGCAATTTTAAAATTATCCAAAATTGTGGGAGCTGCACAAATCGCTGAATTTAAACTTATTGGAAAACCTGCAATACTTTCTCCATTTTCATTTAAAACATCAATATCTCCAATTAGATTGCCAATAATTATTTCATTTTTGCCATCCTGATCGATATCAGCAGAAGCCATTTCAACATTGCTCAAAAAGGGAAGTTCCACTGGAAATCCATTTAATAAATTCCCGGAAGAATCCAGAACTATCAATTTCTTATCCATTCCAAAACTAATTATTTCAGGTGAATTATCACCATTAACATCAGAGATAATGGGAGTCAACAACTGGCTGGCATCACAAAAATATTCAAAAAAAAGATTTCCATTATTATCTAAAGCAAAAATTCTTCCTGTTCTACTGGCAATAATAATTTCTGCAATTTCATCTCCATTTATATCTGCATAAGCTGTACTCTTCCAGATACTTTCTTCATGTGTCCACGGAAACCCAGCCAGGAATTGAGCTTCAATATCGAGCAAATTGATATTGCCCATAACATCGATTGCCATAACTTCTTTGTAACCATCCTGATCGAAATCACAAATTATGGGATTGCTTACTAAAGTATAATAATTGTGCCAGGGCCAGTATTTCTGATATAATGAAACCTCAAAAGTTAAAGCGTAGGTTCGATGGAAAACAGCATCTCCGGATACAGGAGCAGTGATTTCCAAAAAATAATTATTGGTTCCATATTCACAATCCTGAGGAACTTCAATAATAAACGGTAATGATATAAGCGATGAGCCATTCTCGATATTCCCATAAAATACTGAATCCTGTAAAACCATAATATCTTCATTTTCAAGGTCGATGGTCGCATAAACACCAGTTGCATCTCCCCATCCAGAAAGATTTTCCAGTTCAATATAAATATCAATGGTTTCACCGGGATTTATCATATTATCACCATCACCTTGAATATCATCATAAATAATTGATGCAGGTTGGATGAATGGAAAATATCCGATCGGGTCTTTTACCATCACAGAAGGATCTCCAAACAAGATCAACTCATAATAAACCCAACGCATTACGCCACTTGATAAAGCTTGTGTAAGCAGTTCAATTTTCGAATCATTTAAAGCGTTGCCAAGTTCCCTTATGTTTTTATCAAAAAGAGCTTCAAAAAAAGTTATATCAAAATATTCAGATGCTCCCCAAACACTTCCGGGAGAATACCAGCCATAACGTGTATTTCCTACAAAAGCATACAATCCACCTGGATTAGTTATAAAATTTTCTCCAATGGATTCTGTTGTACCGCTTGTAGGATTATCAAAAGCAGCGGGATAACAGCCCTGAGAATAAGCAAAACCAAATTCCATATTAGTATAAGTTGAAGCCATACCACTGTTTTGTCCGAAAACAATTGTTTCATTTGCATGACCCATATGATTGATGATACCTAAACCTGAATTGATAACGTTCTTAACCGCTGCTGCACTGTAAGTTCCGTCTCTTTCATAAAGTTTGAACAGATGCAAATCTTCATGAAGAATCGGTTCGATTACATCTTTATAATCTCCACCCCAGGTTACAGGATTCATGTTCAAATTCTCACCTAAGAAATAAACAATATCATTCCCTACTGTGGCGATATCTACATAAGCATAATTCTTATTGAAAAAGTTGTTGAATTCCTCTTCGGTTTCAGCGGGAATTCTGCCAATTGCAATTTCAGGAAGCATATCAACATCATCATTATTTTCACCGTAAATGCCGTTACCATTTCCATCCCAGGAACCTTCCAAACAACTATAATACATATCGCATGGCATGTAATTATCAATGGTTCCACCAACTTGTCCGCGTACACCTCTTATCGGAATGATTTCATCGTCTCCACCAAATAATACGTATTCCAGCGGAATTGCTGTGGTGGAATATACAGCATAAGCATCGATAATAAAATTCCTGATTTTATCCTGATTATCAACTCCAGTGTAATTATCATAAATTTCGGAAGTCAGGAAAATTCCGGTTTGGATGCCTTGAGCCATCTTCCAATCTACAAAATCATCAAACCAGGAAGCTTGCTCCGTATCGGTGATAATTATCATTTGAAAAGGATTTTCCGGGTCAGGAAGGTCACGGCTATGATATGAATAACTTTTATTATAACTACTAATATTTCGGGAATTATCAACTAAATCAGATATTTCCTGTTGTGTTTTCGAATTTGAAATCAGGAACTTATCTTGAACCTCAGAAGTAATTTCATCAAATTCTGTGTTTACACTAACCGCAATATTCTTGAACCACGAAACCTGTTTAGAAACAGGATTATATTTGTATGGGAACAAATTCACAAACAGAACATCATAACCTTTTAAGCGTTGAGTTCCCAGAATTTCAAAATCCTTTTGTGGAAAAAATTCGTTTTTATGATAAATCGAATCATCTCTTTTAGTTGGAGTGTTAAAATTTTGAGAAATCGGTTGCTGCTGTCTGGCAAAATCGATATTAATATTTTTTAGAGGTTTTCCGCTTTCAGAAAAGTTCACTTGCAGATTTGTAAATTTTTCTCCCATCGGCAATAAAATCTTCATAGGAACATACGCAATCATTGGTTCACCCGGTTTAAGATTCTGTGGTAGATTATTCATAAAGTGCTGCTGTTGAATTTTAGGTTCTTCCACCTCTAAAAAAAGCACTTCTGAAAAGATAAATACCGGAATGATAAAAATAAATAAAAGGATTTTGAATTTCATTTTATTCTCCTACTTTTTTAATTTATTCTTTTAATACTTTGGAAAGAAATTTTTGTTCCAAATCTTCGTCAAGAAAATAAAAAAAATAAGCTTCTACCTCAAAACTAAGAAGAGAACTAAGGTTTAGAAGATTTTAATTTTTATGTTAAACATCCAGAATGCATTTATTTAATGTTGTCAAATATTTTATTTGTTTACATAATTTACTTTTTAAGAACCGTTTTGTTGACAATTAAGATAATTATTTAAATATGACTTTTGTCGGGATGTAGCGCAGTTCGGTAGCGCGTTCGGTTCGGGACCGAGAGGTCGCAGGTTCAAATCCTGTCATCCCGACCAGATTTATTATCTAAAAATGAAATGGTTTCAAGAGGTCGTCCCGTCTGTTGTTCAGACAGGATCATCCCGACCAAATTAATTATCTAAAAATGAAATGGACTCGAGAGGTCGTCCCGTCTGTTGTACAGACGGGATCATCCCGACCAGATTTATTATCTAAAAATGAAATGGTTTCGAGAGGTCGCAATCAGTGACGCTCCAGCGTCACATTTACTCAGAACGTGATATAATGGTGTTAGCAGCAACAAAATAATTAGGAGATAAAATGAAAAAAACTTTGATGATTTTCTTATTGTTCATCACCATATTAATCTTTGCAGAAGAGAAAATATCGGACAATAGAATTAAGTTTCAATTTGATAAAAAGATTAGTCAATCTTATGAAATGATTGAGAAACTTCCTTATTCAGGATTTTCTTCTGTTGTAACCCCCTCATATGAAGGGCAGCGAGGATACTATAATATTGCATTAGGTTTTGCTCAAATCGGAGATTTCAAAGCAGCTTTGAAATATGCAAAGAAAATAGAAAAACAGCGAGATAAGGATGATTGTTATTTCAAAATAGTTTTAGAAATGACAGCATCAGGATTTGATGATAAAGTTCTTAAAACAGTTAAAAAAATTAAAGAAGAACGAGTTATTAAGCAGGCTTATAGAACAATTATCGAGAGTATGATCGAGAATGATCATGACTATGAAAAGGCGATGCTTTATGCAAATAAATATCAAGATGAACACAGTATTAAGTCAACAAAAGGATTTTTAATTAGTGATATGCTGAAGAATAACAAAGTCGAAGATGCTATAACATTTTATAAAATGAATATTCCTGATAAAAAAGAAAAAAGCAGAATTTTCGAAACAGTAGCATCGGTATATTTAGATCAAAACGATCTGAAAGGACTAAACGACTTTATGAAAAAAGCTGATATTTCAATGACTGATGATATTAAGCAGATGATTATATCGCATGCTACAAGGATGAATAAAACCTATCTGATAAAAGATATGGTTGAAACATTAAATGATAAAACAAAAGATAGAGAGTATGTACGTATTGCGAGTAGATTTATAAATAAATATAAATATTCGGAAGCTTATGAAATTTTAGCCAAAATTCAGGACGTAGGTAATCAAGATAGAGTTTACATTCATTTTGCACAAAACTACATCAAGGATGGAAATATAAATAGAGCATTGTCTTATGCAGATACTATGTCTACTATTAAAATGAGAGACCGGTTGTATGGTCAATGTATAAAATCATTACTTAGATTTGGTGACATCGACAAAGCAATTTCATTATTACATAAAACAAATGATATAAACACCAAAGAAAAGATAGCTTCTGATATTGCGATTAGTTTATTTATTAACGGAGAAATGGAGAAATATCAAGAAATTATCGAAACAATCTCTGATGTAAAAATACTTGATCAATTGTATAGGCAAATCATCCATAAATTGTTACAGCGTAACAAATACGAGCAGATAGAGGAATACTTGGAAAAGATTACAGATAGTTTTGTGAAAGATGGTGCTTTGGTTAGGATTGCAGAAACATTTTCCCGTTCAAATGATTTTGCAAAGGCTCTAAAATATGCAGAAAGAATTTTAAATGATGATTTACGAAGTAAAGTATTAGAAAATATTAGAGAAAAAAAATAAAAAAGTGAAAAAGCAGCCGCTAACAATGCATCCACAAATGCCGCAAGCTCCATTCTTGCGTGTGGGACGTTCCCACGCAGGAGCGTAGGTTCAAGATTAAAATAAAAAACTTAGTGTATCTTAGTGCTCTTAGTGGCTAAATTTCAGGATAGAAAATGATAAAAATCATAGAAATAATCAAATTTTATTTTTCTCACCACATAATTTTCAGTGCAGGTTTGCTGCTTGTTTTCGGGTACATTTTCGGTCGACTCTCCGAGAAAATTAAGTTACCTGCAATTACAGGTTATATTTTCGCAGGAATTCTGGTAGGAGGTTCAGGTTTGAAGCTGATTCATCATGAAAACCTGGAAATCCTAAACATCCTTTCAGAAGTCACATTATCTTTTATTGCAGTAATAATCGGAGGAGAATTCTCCTTTTACAAACTGCGAGCTTACGGTAAAAAAATCATAATCCTAACATTCGCCCAAATGTTCTTAACTTTTTTCCTGGTTTCCTTTGGATTGATTTTCTTAGGAATTTCCAGTTATGTAGCTTTTTTATTGGGAGCAATTGCAGCAGCTACAGCACCTGCTGCCACAGTTGTAATCGTGGAAAAACTAAAAGCCAAAGGTGAATTTGTCGATTATCTTTATGGGATTGTAGCTTTGGATGATGCAGGAACAATTATTTTATTTTCAGTTGCTTTTGCACTTTCTACATCGCTCATTTCCGGCTCGAATACCAGTTTTTTAAATTCAACTTTCCACGCTTTTTTAGAAATATTATATTCGGTTATAATCGGTGTTTTGGGAGGGATTGCCATTCATTTTTCAACTGCAAAAAAACGAAATATGAATGAGATAAAAATAATCACTTTGGGAATTTTATTTTTAACCACATCTATTTCAATAAGTTTGCAATTATCTCCACTCATTGCTAATATGACAGTGGGCATGCTGCTCGTCAATCTCAGTAAGAAAAACGTGAAAATCCTGTTTGCACTCCAACCTCTAACAGCACCTTTATACGCCATTTTCTTTGCAATTGCAGGAGCTGAACTGAGTTTGGAAATCTTCAAAGATAAAAGTGTAATTTTAGCAGGATTTTTATTTATTATCTTACGTGCGATAGGAAAATATTTTGGAATTTATTTATCATCGATTCCATTGAAAATCCCGGCTAAAGTGCAAAAATATTTAGGCTTAGGTTTGCTCCCTCAAGCTGGAGTTGCCATTGGTCTTGTTTTGTTTGTGCAAGCATCTCCAGTTATTAAAAATGCATCAGAAGCTATCCAAAAAGAAATCACAGTGATGATAAATATTGTTTTGATGTCTGTTTTCTTTAATGAGCTTTTCGGACCTGTTCTGGCAAAAATCGCCATTCTTAAAAACCTGAAAAGGAGATAACATGAATATCCTCGATGTTTTAAAACTCGAATGTTGTGAACCGGATTTGCATACAAAAGATAAAGATGAAACCCTCAAAAAAATAGCAGAATTAATGAAAAGAAGTAGCGTTTTCAATGGTTTGGATTCTGAGAAAATATACTTAGCTTTAAAAAAACGTGAAGATATGGGAAGCACAGGTTTTGGTAAGGGAATTGCCATTCCACACTGCCAGATGGAGGAAATCGATAAATTCGTTATTGGAATTGCGATTTGTAAAAAGGGTGTATTTTTTGACGCGATCGATAAAAAAAAGGTTAAAATCTTTATCATAATAATCGGACCCACTACGAATAGAAACGGTCATTTAACTCTTTTAGCAAAAGTTTCTCATACTCTAAAAGAACCTGATGTTCCTGAATTATTGCAGAAAGCAGATACAAAAATTACACTTTATGAAGAATTCCTGCGAAATTCGGATAGCGAAGGATTGAAAGTTTTCAAAAAGAAAAGAGAAAAGTTGATGATTGTAATTGTAAAGGACGAAGAAATAATGCAGGATGTCACAGAAGTTTTTATCGAATACGGTGTGCAGGAATCAACGATTATCGAAACTCAGCAAATGGAAAATCTACTTTCGAAAGTTCCTCTTTTTCTGGGATTTTTCAATTTTACAGGTGGGAAAAGTGCGTTCAGTAAAGTCATTTTATTAAAGATTTCCAAAGAATATATTAATCCGATTATTAAAGGTCTGGAAGACATTTTTGGAGATTTAGATTCTTTTTCAGGTTTGAGTGTGATGGTTCTCGATCTTTTCTTTGCTAAAGGATTTTAGTAGATCTTTTCCTAATTAACGTTACAATTATTTATTTATTAAATTACAAATTTCAAGCACCCCCGTACAGTCACTACATTCCTTACAGGGCAGGCAAATATCAAATAAATTACAATAAACAAATTTAGAAATTCAAAATAGTTTCGGTCATTTTAATTTGAGATTTTGAAATTATTTGTATCCGGCAGTTGCCGGATGTAATTTGGGATTTTCTTTGATTGCTAAGTTATTTTAGAAATGCTATACTAAATAAAATAACCAAGCTAGGTTTTAAAAAATCAACTCGGGTTTATAATTGAAGGAACTGTAAATAATTACTTTATTAAAAGCATTTTTTTCATTGCTGTAAAACTTTCAGTTTCAATTTTATATAGATAAAAGCCCGTTGAAACCGATTCCCCATATTCATCTTTTCCATCCCAAGTAATTGAAGATTGAGAAACTTGTCCGGCATTTGACGGATTGAATATTGAATATTGTCTGATTTTCTGTCCTTTGATATTATAAATTATCAATTCGGTGTCTTCTGTGTTTTCGGTGTTTAATGAAAAAGAAATCGTTGTTGTAGGACTGCGTCCGGCACCTGACGGATTGAATGGATTAGGATAATTTTGATACAAACCAAATTCATTCGCAAAATTTACGAAATTGTTTTCAGTTCCTACCAATTGATCAAAATAGTACGCTCCCATATCTGCAACTGTTCCATCAGGATCCGGAGGGGAATTGGGGTCACCTGCATCAATACAAGGTGAATCTTCTAAGAGATGAAAATTATAATTAAATGGATCAATAAATAGTGGGTCTTCGTTAATATTACCTGTTCCTGCCCATCCACCTTGTATATTAGAATAAGTAATTGTTATTGAACCTCCAGACAAATAAATTTCCTGTGGATTGTTATTCCAAAATATAGAATTAAGTATTTCGGGAGCACAATTTAATCCGACAAAGATTCCAGCCCCTGATGGAGAGTAATTTCCTGAAACGGTTAGATATTGTAGAATTGGATTACAGTTTATATAACAAATTATTCCCCCTCCTTCTGAAAATGCAATATTATCAGTGATTTCAACCTTAGTTAGCAGAGGATTACAATTACCATAGATGTATATACCACCACCCCAAGTAGCAATATTATTGCTGATAACTACATTCTCTAAAATAATATGAGAAGTTTCATTTATTTGTATTCCTCCCCCGGTATCAGTTGCAAAATTATTTTTTATTGTTACGTTTCTGAAAGCCGCATTTGATGCACCACAAAAAACTCCTCCTCCCTTTCCAACAGGATAAGCACTATTTCCTGTTATTACACAGTAAGAAATTGTAGGTTCTGAATTTGCGCAAATAATTCCTCCTCCATAATTATAATTCCAAAATAACTCAGCTAAACCATTTGTTATAGTAAAACCACATAAGACAGCTGCACCAGATTCTCCATTCTTGAACTTAACAACATTACTACTATTAGTTCCATCTATGACAGTTTGAGAAATATAAGAAGTATCCTGAGTTATGAAAAATAATGATCCAACAACAACATTCTTCCCTGTGTAATCGATATTTTCATAATAAATCCCGGGTTGAACTAAAACAGTATCATGTTCCAATGCTACATTTATTCCTGCCTGAATTGTTGGTTGATCATCTGGAATATTAATTATGTCAGCAAAAATTACTAAATTAGAAATCAGTAAAAAGACAATTAATAAATTTTTAATACTTCTCATGATTTTTTCCTCCTTTGAAGTTCATATTTTTGAATAATAAATTATTAAACAAATACTATAAATCATTTTTTTTTATTAAATAATAGCATGTTGTTGTAAAAAAATTTCTTAAATATGATATTCTTGATATTATGGTATACAATTTTCTTGGTTTCAAGTTAAATTTGATTTTATAATTTGGATTAATAAAATAGAATAATCTCTTTTCAATTTTGTATCTTAATAGGAAAATTATTTTTTCAAATCTTTCAATGCTGATTCCAGTCTCTTTTACTTCAAGAAGTGCTTTTATCTTGCTCTCATTTTCACCAAAAAATTTAAAAATACTTACATACAGAAAGTTCGGAAGTAAATGAATATAAGGCAATAGAGATATAAACTTACTATCACACATCTGTTGATGTCCACCAAATGGCATCTGCCAGGGTGGAAATGCTAAAAATATTCTTCCCTGAGGTTTAAGAAATACTTTTATATATTCTAATAATTTCCCCTGATTGTGAATATGTTCAAGAGTATCTTTTAGGACTATTAGGTCGAATCTAGAATTCAATTCTTTATCAACATTTATATCGTAAATATCCTTACAAATAAAATTAGCTCTCCCTTGTTTAATTTCGTTACTAAAGAATTCATTTGCTTTTTCAATTTTATTTTCTGAATTATCAATACCAGTTACAATGCATCCTTTTTTTAAAAAGAG
>SDBT01006824.1_pt1 | contig 18871 bp, 12 predicted proteins | sample 2277101 | NCBI WGS metagenome assembly SDBT01 (sample SAMN10404973, study PRJNA504765) | marine sediment metagenome | isolation source: marine sediment core GS10_PC15, 103 cmbsf | place: Arctic Ocean: Southern Knipovich Ridge | collected 2010
TCCAAAAGAGCTAGTAAATTCTCCTAAAAATGAAATAGTAAAACAATTTTTAGGAAGACATAAATTTCAGCTAAGTTTAATGACAACAACAATTAAAGAACTTTTTGATAAAACAAAAACAGAAAAAAAACTTAGCTTTTTTGAAGAAAAAAATAAATTAACATCGAGAAGTTCTATAATCGATGCTTTAGATTTTTTTAAAGAAACAAAAAAATCTAACTTGAAAGTTTTTGATAGAAAAAGTTTTGTTGGATATTTATATAAAAAAGATCTTTTAGATTTTATTTCTAATCTTTTAAAAGAAAAAGAAAAGCTATGACAAATATTTTTAATTTTTTTATCTCAGATATTTTTTATAAAACTCTTCAGCATTTGCAGCTGAGTTTATATTCGCTTTTTTTATCGATTGTAATAGCGGTTCCTTTAGGTATTTTTTTAGCAAAAAGTAAGCATCCTAAAATTGCTAGTTTTATTTTAAAAATGGCTTCTGTCTTACAGACTATTCCAGGGCTTGCTCTAATTGCTTTAACAGTATCTATTTTAGTGCTACTTAGAAAAATTGTTTTTCTGCCAGCAACGGGTTTTTTGCCAGCAATAATCGTACTTAGTTTATATGCAATACTACCTATTTTAGCTAATACCTACTATGGAATAAAAGAGGTGAATCCAACAATGGTAGATGTAGCTAAAGGAATGGGCATGACATCAAAGCAAATGCTTTTTTCAGTAGAGCTTCCTTTAGCGTTAACAGTTATTATAACCGGCATTAGAATATCGCTTGTTTGGACAATTGGTATGGCAACATTGACATCTCTTGTTGGAGCTGGAGGTCTTGGAGATCTTATCATGCAAGGACTTAGATCTATGCAAATAGATCTAATTATAGCAGGAACTTTGCCTGCCGCTATTTTAGCTATTTTTTTTGATTGGCTTTTTGCTTCTTTAGGAAAATGGCTTATATATCAACCAAAATAGGATTTTTTTTAAATGCTAGTGTTTAAAAGACGTTTTTTTATTTTGGTGGCATTTACCTTAATTTTATTAGGCTCTTCTATTGTTTTAGATTTTTATAAAAAACAATCAAATTCAAATGTTTTAATAGTAGGTTCAAAAAACTGTACAGAAAATCAAATTTTATCTGAAATCATAGCTATCCTAATCGAGAAAAATACAGATATTAAAGTGAAAAGAAAATTAAACTTAGAAGGAACTCTAATTTGCTTTGAGGCTCTAAAATCAAAAGATATCGATATATACCCAGAGTATAGCGGAAGCGCTGTTTTCGCCATCCTAAAAGAAAATATTTCAGAAAATGTTGATGTTTTTAAGTATCTTAAAAAAACCTTCTTAAGAAAGTTTGATATAAAATGGCTACAACCTTTTGGCTTTGAAAACAAATATGTTTTATGCATGCAAAATCAAAAAGCTAAAAAATTTAATATATCTAAAATAAGCGACTTAAAAAATTATCTTGAAAACCAAAATTTAAATATTGCTTTTGATCCCGAATTTTCAATAAGACAAGAGATAAATGCTATAAAAAAGAGCTATGATTTAACTCTAAAACATGAAATTGTTGATCAATCCCTTCTTTACTTTTCCATTCATTCAGATGTAGCTGATGTTGCAAATGGATTTTCAACAGATAGTAAAATTGAAAAATATGATCTCCTAATTTTAGAAGATGATAAAAATGCTTTTCCTTCATATATAGCAGCGCCTATCGTTAGAAAAGATGTTTTAAAAAAGCATCCTAAAATAAAAACTGAATTAAAAAAATTAGATGATAAAATAACAGATGAAAAAATAAAAAAACTGATTTATCTAGCAGATGAAAAAAAACAAAAGATATATAATATAGCCGATATGTTTTTGAAATCTGAAAAATTAATTTAAAATATGAAAAATTTAATTGAAATTTTTGAAAAAATAGATTTTTATCTTTGGAACGGCTTTTTAATCTATCTTCTTTTAATAGTAGGTGTTTTTTTGAGCATAAGATTAAAAGGCATGCAAATCAAATACCTTTTTACCTCGTTGAAATTTGCGTTTTTTCGCAAAGATAAAAATGCTAAAGGTGATATCTCTCAGTTTCAATCACTCATGACAGCTCTTGCTGCAACAATTGGTATAGGTAGTATAGCTGGTATGTCAACAGCTGTTATATCCGGTGGGTTTGGAGCTATTTTTTGGATGTGGGTTGTTGCTTTTATTGGAATGGTTACTAAATACGCAGAAGCTCTACTCGCTGTCAAATATAGGGTTTTAGATAAAAATAACCAAATGGCCGGCGGGCCAATGTATTATATTCATAGGGGTTTAAATTTAAAATGGCTAGGCTCTATGTTTGCTGTTTTGGGAATCTTTGCATCTTTTGCAGGTGGTAATTTAATTCAGTCTCAATCTATTTCTGATGCTCTTTTTGAGTTAGCAAAAATCCCTCATTTTATCACAGGTATCGCAATTGCTTTATTTTCTGCTGTAGTTATTTTAGGCGGTATAAAATCACTTGGAAAAGTAAATGCTTATTTAGTTCCTATAATGGCTCTAATTTATGTAATCGGTGGGCTTATCATTATAACAATAAATTACAATCAGATTTTAAATGGCCTATTTTTGATTTTTAAAAGCGCTTTTTCTTTAAAAGCTGCAAAGGGAGGTTTAATCGGTGCTGGAATTCAAGCAGCTATTCAGATGGGAATAGCAAGAGGAATCTCTTCTAATGAAGCGGGTCTAGGTTCCTCTCCCATAGCTGCCGCTGCTGCAAAAACAGATGTTCCAGGCCGGCAAGCTTTGATTTCTATGTCAGGTGTGTTTTTATCAAGTTTTATAGTTTGTACAATAACTGTTTTGGTTTTAGCTGTTACTAACGTCGTAGGCATGACAACTGAGACAGGAGATCTTTTAAATGGAGCTCCCCTTGTTATGAGGGCTTTTGCATCAGTCTTGCCGTTTGGCGGGTATATAGTAGCTATTGGGCTTATTTTATTTGGATTTTCAACGATCCTTGGATGGTCATATTATGGAGAGAAATGCTTTGAGTTTTTGTTTAAAGAAAAATATATCTTATTTTTTAGAATTGCATTTATCTTAGTTGTCTTTTTAGGCGCTATCTCTAGTATTAAACTTGTTTGGCCCTTAGCTGATATTATGAATGGCTTAATGGCCTTTCCAAATTTAATTGGTCTGTTTTTACTTACCAATGTTGTTGTGAGTGAGAGTAAGGCCTTTTTCGAGCTTTTAAAAAATGAAAAAGAGATTATAAAAAAGAGAAAATCAAAAAAATTAGAACTAAATTAAGTGATTCTAAAATTTTTTAATCTTTTAAGTCATATGCTAAATTAATTAATATGTTTTCTCATAAGCTATCGTGTATAATATAGCAAAGAGGGAAGTATTCCCAAAAAGATTAATCCAATACTAGCTCCTGCTTCTGCTCCAGCTTTTAAGTCTTTTAATGCATTTTCAGAGGGATGTTGTTGGAAACTTTTTGCAGAAATTATACTGCCAGCAAAACCTCCTATAATAACAGCTAGAGAAGATAATTTTAACATTGTCATTTCACCTCCCGAGAGATAATTTATTGCAAGTATTGAAGCATAAGCTATTGGAGCTACTTTATAAGGAACCTTTGATAGTTTTTCTGATATTGCACTAGCCATATTTTTACCTCGTTTTTGTTGTTTTTGATAAAAAAAATAAAAATATAACTCTTTTATTTGAAAGTATCTACAAATAAATTTATTAAAATTATTTTTATATAAAAATTATCTAAGTAGATTTTAGCTATACGAGCTGAGTTTTTGATCGATTTCTTTTAATTTTATTAAATCTAGATCATTCGATTTTTTTAAACTGTCTACAACCTCTTGAGGAGCTTTTTCTAAAAAGGTTTTGTTATTTAGTCTTTTATTAGAAGATTCAATTTTAGATTCAAGTTTTACTTTTTCTTTTTCTAGTCTACTCATTTCTTTTTTTATTAAATCTTTTGGAATGGGAATTAATAACTTTAAAGATTTGCAAATTGAAATAGATCCATTTGGTAAATCTTTTTGATTAGATGTATAGTTTATGTTTTCTACTTTGGCAAGAGGAGTTAAAATATGTTCATTTTCTTTTATAAGATCGATTAGATTGTGTTGTTTTTCAAAAATAACAAAAAGATCTGTTTTTTGCCCAAGGGGTATATTCATTTCAGAACGAATATTTCTTATGAGATGCAAAATCTCTTTTAAAAACTCAAAATTTTCAATAGCTTTTTCATCTATTTTAGAAATAGGTTTTGGATAGGTAGATACAATGCATGCTTTTTTGGACAAAGCTTCAATAAAATCTTTAGTGTAAAAATCTTGATTTTCTAAAAGTTTTAAGTTGGGGTATTTTTCTTTTATAATTGAAAAAATCTCTTCAGTAATAAATGGAGCAATAGGGTGCATCAATCTTATTGATGTTAAAAGAACAAAAAGTAAAATTTTTTGTTTGTTTTCTCTTAAGTCTTTTTTTGCTTTTCCAAAAAGATAGGGTTTTGTCATTTCTAAATAGTATGCACAAAAATCATCCCAGAAAAATTGATAAGGAAGTATTGCCGCTTTATCAAAGTGTTTGTTATCTAAAAAATCTATCTCACTTTTTATTGTTTGATTTAATCTAGATAAAATCCATTTATCTTCTATTGATAGTTTATCTAACTCTAAACCTTTTTCAATGGCATCTTTTGTTAATGCAGATAATTTTTTTTCTTCATTTTTTTCTAGGTTTTGAAAAATAAATCTAGTTGCATTCCAAAGTTTATTCGCAAAATTTTTGAATTCATCAAATTTTCTTCTATCTAAATCAATTTGCCTTGCATATGTAGCAGAAGATGTGAGTGCTATTCTCATAGCATCTGTACCATATTCAGCTATTATCTCTAAAGGATCTATAACGTTACCTTTAGTTTTCGACATTTTTTCCCATTTAGACAAAATATTTTTTGGGATTTTTTCGCCTAAATCATACTTTACTTTATCTTCATATGGAAGATAGGTAATTGAGCCATCTTCATCTTTTTTAAAATAGGATTTTCCATAAATTAAGCCATGAATAAAAGTTTCATAAAACGGAACATCTTTCATTACATATTCGCCCATCATAATCATTCTAGCTACCCAGAAAAATAATATGTCATGACCGGTTATTAATATTGAGGTTGGATAAAAAGTTTTTAGATCATCAGTTATTTTTGGCCAGCCAAGAGAAGAAAATGGCCAAAGCGCTGATGAAAACCAAGTATCTAATACATCTTCATCTTGGACCCATTTATCTTTTTCTTTTTCTACTTCAGGAGGAATTCCTTCTTTATCGTAGCAAATCATAACATCGGGGTCGTCTATTCTATACCAAATAGGGATTTGATGTCCCCACCAAAGTTGTCTAGATATACACCAATCTCTAAGATTTTCGATCCAATGAAAATATGTGCTTTCCCAATGTTTTGGGATTAGTTTTATTCTCTTTTCTTTAACAGCTGACATAAGTTTGTTTTTAAAGGGACTCATTTTAATAAACCACTGCTTAGATAGATATGGCTCAATTTTAGCTTTAGAACGATAAGATACCCCAACTTTTAGCTTATAGGGCTCAACTTTTTCTAAAAGATTTAGCTTTTTCATCTCTTCTACAACAGCTATTCTTGCTTTTTGCATGCTAAGACCAAAAAATTGTTTGCCGTTTTCATTAATTTTTCCATCTTTAGTCATGATATTTATTATTGGAAGAGAATGCCTAATTGCAACATCGTAATCATTAAAATCATGGGCAGGTGTTATTTTTACAGCTCCAGTTCCAAATTTAGGATCTACAAATCTATCTTCTATTATCGGAATTTCTCGGTTTACTAATGGTAGTATTACAGTATCATTTGCATAAGAGAAATATCTTGGATCTTTATTAGAAATTGCAACAGCTGTATCTCCTAGCATTGTCTCTGGCCTAGTAGTTGCAACTGTAATAAATCCTTTTTTGTTTTTTAAAGGATATTTAAAATGCCAAAGATAGGAATCTTTTTCTTCATATTCAACTTCATCATCAGCTAATGCTGTTTGAGTTATTGGATCATAATTTACTAAATAATCGCCTCTATAGATAAGTTTTTCATCAAACATCTTTTTAAAGATAGTTCTAACTGCACTATTGCTTTTTTCATCCATAGTAAAACGAAGTCTTTGCCAATCACAAGAGCAACCTAGCTTTTTTAGCTGATTTAGAATGTTTTTTTCTTTTTCTTCTTTCCATTTCCAAACGTGCGATAAAAACTCTTCTCTTGTAAAATCTTTTCTTCTTTTTTTATGTTTTGCAATTAAAAATTTTTCAACAACACTTTGTGTGGAAATTCCAGCATGATCTGTTCCAGGAACCCACAGCGCTTCAAAGCCTGACATCCTTTTATATCTAATCAATATATCTTGCAGGGTATCTACCAGAGCATGTCCCATATGTAGGACGCCTGTTATATTCGGAGGAGGGATAACTATAGAAAAAGGTTTTTTCTTCGATTTAGCATCAGCTTTAAAAAATGAATTTTTTTCCCAAAAAGAGTAGATTCTGTCTTCAACTATTTTAGGGTCGTAGCTCTTATTTAGATCTTGCATATAGATATTTTTGTAAAATTTAATATCTATAATTTAGCAAAAAATTATATGAAAGTCAAAAAAATGAAAATAAAAAAAATATTTTGTTTAGTTCTAGATTTTTTTATTTTTAATTGATTTTTTTTTTTTGATTCTATTTAATTATCCTAAGTTTTTTAAAGAAGGTAAATTTATGGTAACTACATGGAGGCTCCCATCTGAGATAATATCACTTAGCCATGCTAAAACATGGGGAGTAGCTATTAGAGAATGGGAGCTAGATTACATAGAAAAATTAGATCCAGGTGAAGAGTCTGAAACTTGTCTGTGTGGACATGCCCCTATAAGAGAGCTCTGCCATATTATAAATACACAAACCTCAGCTAGAACTATTGTTGGAAATCATTGTATTTTAAGATTTGATAGAGATGATCCTGGTCATGAGGTATTAGGGGTAGCAGCGAAGATCTTTCAAGCATGCAATAGAATACTTAAAGATCCTTTGGTTTCTGCGAATGAAGAGTTAATAGATTATGCTTTAAAAAAAAGCGTTTTTACCGAAGCCAATGCGGAGTTTTATAAAGATGTAAGGCTAAAAAGAAATCTAACTTCAGCTCAAGCAGATTATAAAGAAAATTTAAATAATCAATTGCTGTATTCAATTATTTTATCCGCAAAAGCTGCTTTTTTAAAACTTAAAGAAAACTCTAATAGAACAGCTGGTCCTAAATTAATTGAGTATGCATTTACAAAAGGTATTTTAAATGAAAAAGCTAAAGCTTTTTATCTTCAAATTTGGAATCGTTCGAATGCATCATTAACCCAATCGCAAAGAAATTATAAATATTCTTTGAATAGAAGGATTATTCAAAGAATAAGGGTTGAAGATTTTGCAATTGATAGAAGAGAAGATTCCTTTGATGCACTGCCTCCTAAAGAGCCTTCAGCGCATGAATCTTCATCTTCTGCTTTTCAACCTTATTCACAATTACCTCCAGTTGAAAAATCTTCATCATCGACATCTTTTTCACCATTTACGCAACCATCTTCATTATCTAGCGCTTCTTCTTCATCTGGATCTGGTTTTCGCAATGATGAACTTTTTGCATCATTAATATCCGTTAGAGCTTCTACTAATCCAAGTTCTACCTCTTTTTGTGATTCTATTTTGCACGCTACTCCTAGCCCATTCTTATTGGAGCCTCATCTAAGCGCTTTTTCGCATTCGCCTACACTTGAAAATTCTAGTGCTAAAAAAAGGAAAAGAGAAGAATCTATATTTTAAATTTTGTCCTTTCAAGAAATTATTGCTACTTAATTAAAATTTTTACTTGGAAAAATAATTAATTTTAATAAATTTATTTTTATTAATAGTGGATTGTATTTTTTTTATTTAAAACAATAAAAATAACAGACAAAAAAAATATAAAAACAAATATTTTTATTGAATAGTGTTCTAATCAAAAAATTAAATAAAAAAAACTTTGTTTTTTTATTGTCTATTTTGTAAAATCCGTACAATTTTAAGTTCACCGTAAGCTAGGAGTTATATATGAGTACACCAGTAGATAAAAAAAATGATAGTATAGATTTATTTTTTAACTATTTTACTGAAAAACCAAGAGATTTATTTAGAGCGTTAAATAATATTTTTTTTGGTAATAAACATTTAATTGGAAAAGAGACTAGAGCAATTAGCAAGGGACTTAAAAATTTTACAAGAGCAGCTGATATTTTTGCAATGGCTGATTTTCTTGCAAGTTTGAATGCTATTAGAAATCATTTTAATGGAAAAAAAGTCGTAACAAAGAAAATAAAGAAATTAGTATTAGCATCTGATACTGCAAATAGCGTTGCAGAGTCAACTGCATGGCTATCTACTACTGGAGTTTTATCTTTAAGTGCTTATGCATCTTCTTGGGTTATGTCGCTGAGTGGTATAACTCTTATGCTTAGCTTTGCAACTCGATCTTATAAAGATATTCAAAAGCTAAAAAAACCACACCCAAATGAACCAGAAGAATTAAAACAAAGAAAAATTACAATGTGTAATTTAGCGAAAGATATCTCATTTTTTGCTTTAGGTGTAATATTATTTACAAGTGGTTGGTTTGGGTTTGTTTTAAATATTGCAGCATTAACAATTGCTTCTTCTTCTGCTATTATCTCTTCATTTGCATCTTACTATATTAAAAATAGAAAAGAAGATGCTAAAAAAGTAGATACAGCTTCGACTCCTCTACCAGTAGTTGATCCAAACGCAGTGCCAGTTACTAGTTAATTAGGATTTTTTGAGAGATTTTTAAAATCTTTTTATCATTTAGTACTAAGCTATACAAGAGAAGGTCTTTTAAAAGCCTTCTCTTTTCAAAATAAAAAGCCTTTTTTAATAAAAAATCTTTGTTTTTGTTTGAGATGAGATGAGATGAAATGGCAAAAGAGGAAGGATGTTGAATCTCTAAAATATTTGAAAAATAAGATGAAGAGATTTCTTTGCTTTCATTTTTATAAAGCCAAAGTCCATATAAAAAATGAAGAGGGGATTTTTCATCTGAGATTTTTTCGAGTTTATATTTATTAAATATTTTAGAAGCTAGCTTTGTTTTATTTTCAATGAGATATGCTTTTGTAAGAAATGAATCTAGTAAGATTTTTAAATCATATGCTAGAGTTAGTTTTTTTATTGATTCGAATACTTTTATTACTTTTTCATATTTTTTTTCATCTAAGATTTTCTCAACTAGATATATTAATACTCTACTCTCTTTTACTGAAGGTTTTTTGTGGATTTGTTTAAATAGTTCATCTAATGCTTTTTCAAATGAATGATGAAAACATAAAAGTAAAAGTTTGTATGAGGTTTTATCTAAAATTTCTTTTTTTTGTTTAAGAAGTTCATTTGCTTTTTCAATTTCTTCTAATTCTATAAGGGAAAAAATTATATTTTCTATATTTGCTTTATCTAAATCTTGGATATTTAAAATTTCTAAAAGAGCGCTTTTGTTATTTAAAATGTAAGATAGCTTTATACTCAAATAATGAATTAAATCATCGGATTTTTCAAAAAAATAAATGTTTTCTAAATTGTTTTCAAGTCTATCTAAAAACTTTTTAGACCCGAGGTTATCTAGTAGATTTGGAATAAATCTTAATCCAATTAAAGCTATTCGAAAAGCAGCTTCTCTATTTTGATGTGAGCTTTGATGCATTCTATAGATAATATATTGAAAAAGAATTGGGCTTTGATGATGCCTTGAAAATTTTCGGATCATTAGCTCTAAACATTTTGCTTCTTCTATAAAATCTTTTTTCTCTAAGTAAACTAAAGATTTTCCAAGATATTCTAAAGGCTCAAATGTAGAAAAGTGAAGCTTTTCAAACTCTATCATTGCTAGATCTAAATATTTTTGTCTTTGATTTGATTTTAGTTTTTTAGCTTTTTCTAAATAAGATATACCAGATCTAAAAATTGCTTCTAAGCCTTCTTTTCTAGATGGAAATGAAAAAGTAATTTTTTCATATTCTTTAATTGCGGTATCATAGTCTTCTTTTGCAAAAAAAGCATCAGCAATAGCTAAACAGTTTACCATCACATTATAAGTAGATGTGTAAATTTTTAAGTCTTTAATTGAAAAAGAATTATCTTCATAAGCTAGAGCAAAATAATTGCCTCTAATTGGCAGATGATTGATATGTGAAAATATCAGTTTTTTATCTATATATACATTTAATTTATCATCGACTTTCTCTATTTCTAAATGATAAAAAACATTCGGTTTTAAATTTAATTTATCATTGAAAATTAAAACATTTGACCTTGAGATTTCCGACTCTTTTTTTTCTGGATTTAACCAGAGTTTATATCCTTCATCTAATTGAAAACTATTTTGATTTTTTAAAATGTTTAAAAATAAGCCAAGCCCTTTTGAAAATTTTTTAAAAGATATATCAGCTTCGATTTTTATATTAGATGAAAAAGATAATTTTGATACCATAAGAGTTACCCAATGAGCAAAATCTACCTTTTTTGAAATCGCTATGTTTTCTGTAAGTAAAATGTTTTCTTCAAATTGCCAATCACTTACATTTTTTAAATCTAAATTAGCCGTTAATATCCATTCCGGTTTTCCTTCTATATAATTTTTTAGATCATCAATTAATTCTTGCATATTTTGATATCTAAATTTTTCTTCAGCTAAACATTTCATAGCGATATCATTTAAACTTTTTGGGATATCTCTTTTTGGAGCTTTTTCTATAGGCTCTAATATTTTTTCTAACTTATGTGTTTTTCTAAAGATTTTTAAATCCCTTCTTTTAAATGGCATTTCTAGAGTTAAAAGATGATATAAAATTGCTCCTAATGAATAAATGTCTGTAAGATTTGTAGCCCTATAACCCAGCGCTCTTTTAGGCGCCATATAAGATAAGGTTCCTGCTACTTTTCCTGCCATTGTTAACTCTAAATCTTCAGCTTTAATATCTAAATCTTTATCAATTTCTTTTTCATCTAAAAATTTTGCAATGCCCCAATCTAAGATTAATACTTCTCCATATTTTCCAATAATAATATTGTCTGGTTTCAAATCCCTGTGTAAAATATTTTTTGAATGTATATATGCGGTAGCTTCGCAAACGTTAAGAAATATTCGAACTAAACTTTGAATAGAATTTCCAATAATGTGCTTTTCATCTAATGTAGCCTCTTTGATGATCTCTTTTAGGGTTTTACCCTCAACAAATGGCATTGTATAAAAATAAGGCTCTTTTAAATGAATATCATATATGGGAACGATAGAGGGATGAGATAAAGTAGATGCAATTTTCGCTTCTCTTAAAAATCTTTTTATAACTACATCTTTTTTAGCTAAATCTTCTCTTATCTTTTTTAAGGCGACATCTCTTTTGGCAACAGTATCATATGCCAAAAAGACCTCTCCCATTCCGCCTTTAGCTATTCTTTTTTTTATTTTGTATCTATTATCCATAAAAAACCTAAAAAAGGTTTAGGTTAAAAATCGCCATCTGTCAAGCAAATTTTTAAAAAAACCTTATTTATAATAAATTAATTAATTAAATAATATATTATTTAACATTTAAATAAAATAATAAAATAGAAAGGCTATATAAATATTTTTTTAATTATTTTACAATAAATTGCATTTGTGAAGCTATTGCTAGTGCATCGTATTTTGCCAAGTAAAAATTTTACTTTAAAATAAAATTCTTACTTTTAATTTCAATAAAGAGCATTGCTGTTTAATATTTTTTTTTTTAATATTTATTCAAAAATTTTATTTAAAGAGGTTTTTTATGATTTTAAGACTAAGGCAGATAGTTTTTTTTGGTATAATGTTAGGCGCTTTTTTCATCTCTCATGCAGAATCTTTAGAAGATGCAAAAAATCCTCAAGTAACAATCCACGGCTATGGTCCATATGTTTTTGCAACTTGGGCAAAAAATAACGGAACAAATGACATCATACAAGCAGCTTTTTCTTCTGATTTCGGAAGTAGCTGGTCTATTCCTAGCCCTTTATCCGCCTCAGGACAAACCGCTTTGAATCCTAAAATTGTAGATTGTAATAGACAAGTATATATTTACAATCTTTGGACTAGATCAAATGGAACAAATGATATTATTCAATTTGATGCTTCTAAAAACCGTTTTTCTAGTTGGCTTACTCCTGTAAACTTATCAGCTGATGGCCAAGATGCTTCAAATCCTGAATTTGCTACAGATGATTTAGGTAGATATACATATGCCATATGGTCAAGATCTAATGGTACAAATGATATCATTCAATTTACTTCTTCTCCATATTTTGGTAGTAATTTTTCAAGTCCTGTAGATCTCTCTTCTATAGGTCAAAATGCTTCAAATCCAAAAGTTTGCACAATTTCTTCATATGGATGTGTATGTGCTATATGGCAAAGAGCAAATGTTATTCAATTTAGCCATTCATCAGATCGAGGTAACACATGGGATTCAGTGGTAGATTTATCAGATGCTGCGCAAAATGCAAAAACACCTGATATTATATCAAAAGATCTTGCTATTCATGCTATTTGGGTAAGATCCAATGGCACTAATGATATAGTGCAATGTAGAAGTTCAACCGACAATGCATCAACTTGGTCAAATGTAATAGATGTATCCGCATCTGGACAAAATGCTAAAGATCCGAAAATAGTATCAGATGTCTCTGGTAGGTTTGCGTATATTGCTTGGATAAGATCAAATGGAGAAAATAATATTGCTCAAGTATCTAGAACAGATGATTCAGGAGCGACTTGGAAAACGCCAAAAGATTTATCTCTACCTGATCAAAATGCAAAAGATGTTCAAATAACTACCGATGCTTATGGTCAAAATATTTATGTTCTATGGGCAAGATCAAATGGAGAAAATGATATTATTCAACTATCTTATTCAAATGATTATGGAAAGCTTTGGAAAACGCCAATAGATTTATCCGCTTCTTTGCAAGATGCGAAAAATCCTCAAATAATAACAAGCTTTCCTGGAATGAATACTTTTGCAATTTGGGCAAGATCAGATGGCACAAAAAATGTTATAGAACTTGCTACTAGTGCTTATTATGGAGCTTCTTGGACAAGTTCAATTATAATATCAAATTAAAATGAGGAACATATAATGAATAGTTTAAATAAAACACTAAATATTTACATTAATCAAATATTAAAACTTTTTCAGATGAAAAATCTCGTCTATTTAGTTTTTATGAATTTATTATTTATGCCTCATATTTTTGCAGATTTAACGTGGCAATTACCGGCTCAAGATGTAGGAACCGGAAGTTTTAATGATAATCCGGAAATTGTAACAAGTGCAATAGGAGACAATGTACATGTCGTATGGGAAGATGGCGCTCCGTTTGTTTTTACATCTAGCTCCAATAATTTTGGAAATAATTGGAGTTCAGCTATTGCGCTTGGTTCAGTCTCGGGATTTCCTCAAATAGCAACAAATGATACTGGGCAATATGCTTATGTTGTTTATAGAAATTTTTCAAGTAATTTTATATTATTTTCACGTTCAATTGATTTTGGTGAAAATTGGACTCTGGGAGGCTCTCAAATAACTTTATCTTTAGCGACTTCAACATTACCTAATATTGCTACTGATAGTACAGGCAAATATGTTTATGCTATTTGGATTTATTCAACGGGCAATGTTGTTCAATTTTCCCGTTCAATTGATTTTGGTGAAAACTTTCCTGCAGCGGCATCTGCTACTACTTTATCTGATACAACTTCGATAGTAACAACTCTTCCTAAAATTGTTACTTCTGATAGAGGTCAGTATGTGCATGCAATATGGTCAGGATTAAAAGCTCCTGCAACGATAAATCAAGTTCAAGCATCTAGCTCGAATGATTTTGGAGTTACTTGGACTTCGTTTGTGAATATACCAGAATTGTCTCAAAGCGATTTTAACGCAAGTAATTTAGATCTTGCAACAGATGGGCAAGGAAAAAATGTTTATGCTGTATGGCAAAAATCTATCGGAGGAGGAACTACTATAGTCCAAATTTCTAGATCAAATGATTTTGGCGCTACTTGGACATTTGAAAAAACTCTTTCATCAACTACTGCTGCAGTAGTATCACAAACACCTAAAGTTGTAACAGATAAAACAGGAAAGTATGTTTATGTAATTTGGGCTCAAACAGGAGCTGAAGGAGTGTTTGTTCAAATTAGAAGGTCTATTAACAATGGAGAAACTTTTGAAAGTGCCGATTCGATTTCAGCTACTAATCCTTCTGACACAGATATTACGACTGATGATCTAGGACGGTATGTTTATGCAATTTGGAATGATGCAAGTAATTTTATACAAGAATCTAGTCGATCTTTTGATTTTGGTTTAAGCTTTACGCTAGCTCAAAGAGTTTCCCCTCAAGGAGAAAATTCTCTTGCTGCTCCATCTATAACAACTTCTGGTTCCGGAATATATGCTTATTCTGCTTTTGATAGAAATGGAGGAAGTGTTTTGGTAGCTTTAAATGGAATTGATATTCCTAGGGCTGTTAGAAGATTTAAATTTACAAAACTTTAAAAATAGGTAAATTGAGTTCAAATGAATTTAATTAAAATATAGTTTTTTCTATGATGGCTATTTAACAAAGCTTGGAAAAAAAATGACTCAAAAAAAAGTAATTCTAACAGGGGATAGACCCACTGGACCTTTACATTTAGGTCATTTTGTTGGTTCTTTAGTAAATAGAGTAAAAATGCAAGATGAATGCACTCAGTTTGTAATGATAGCAGATATGCAAGCTTTAACCGATCATGCCTCAGAGCCTGAACTTATAAAAAAAAATATTCTAGAAGTTGCTTTTGATTATTTAGCTGTTGGAATTGATCCAAAAAAAACAACTATATTTTTGCAGTCTTTAATACCAGAGATTTCAGAACTTACCATGTACTATTTAAATTTAGTTACTTGGAATAGATTGAAACATAACCCTACAGTCAAACAAGAGATAAAACAAAAAAACTTTCAAGATAGTGTTCCTGCTGGATTTATGATTTATCCGGTCTCTCAAGCTGCAGATATAACTGCCTTTAAAGCTGATTTGGTTCCAGTGGGAGATGATCAACTGCCTATGATTGAACAAACAAATGAAATAGTTAGAAAATTCAATCGTATCTATAAAGCAAATGTTTTAGTTGAAGCTAAAGGTGTAGTTCCTCAAATAGCGAGACTTCCAGGGATTGATGGAAATGCAAAAATGAGTAAAACTCTTAAAAATGCTATCTATCTAAAAGATGAAATAGATGTTTTAAAGAAAAAAGTGATGTCGATGTATACCGATCCTACACATTTAAAAATTGAAGATCCTGGAAAAGTTGAAGGTAATCCCGTTTTTACATATCTAGATGCTTTCGATCCTGATAAACAAAAAGTTCAAGAAATGAAAGATCACTATTCAAAAGGGGGGCTTGGCGATGTAGTTTGTAAAAAAAGACTACTAGAAGTTTTAGATAGCTTTTTAACTCCAATTAGAGAGAAAAGAAAAGAGTATGAAAAAGATCCAAAACATGTTTTGGATCTTATCTATAGTGGTTCTAAAGATGCTAAAATTGTTGCAGCTAAAACTTTAAAAGAAGTAAAAGATGTGATGCATATGTATTAATGCTTTTCTTTTTCTTCTTCTTCTTTTTCTTCTTCAATCTCTTTGTTTTTGTTCTCTTCAATATCTGTTTCAGTTATATCTTTTGGGCCAAAAAACTCTCTAAAAAATACATAAAGACCACCGATTGTAAATAAAACAGGTAGTACTATTTCCCATTTGATGTCGAATTGAACAGTAATAAAAGCTCCTAAAAAGACAATTAATGATATGGCCATATCAAATCTTTTGCCAATTAGATATTGCTTTAGAGCAATTGGCATACCAACAGTTAACATTATTCCTGGCCACCAATACTTAAAGTAAGTGATGATTGCTAAACCAATTAAAAATAATGCAAAAGAAAGGCTCTGTGCTTTTTTCTTGCTCATGATGGGTTGCGCCATATATAAAACTCCTAAATATTTTACTTCTCTTAACTTTAGTCTATAGAAAAAAAAATATAAAAATCAAAGAATAATTAACTAATTTTAATATTTATTGTTTTTTGCTAGGTTTTTTGTTCTTTTTTCTTTTAATTATATTAAAAACAAGATATTGCATGCTAGGCAGTAAAGGCTATTTTGAACAAATAGCTCGCGCAATCCCGCTTCTTTAGGGGAGAGTAGTTCACAAGTAAGGTTTTAAATATTTTGCGGTGTAAGAGTTTTTGTTTTTTATAATTTCACTTACAGAACCATCCGCTATAATCTCTCCTCCTTTTTCTCCTGCATCTTTTCCAATATCTAAAATGTAGTCAGCATTTTTTATTATATCTAAATTATGCTCTATAATGATGAGAGTATTTTTTTTATCTACTAGGGAGTGGAAAATTTTAAGGAGTTTTTCTATATCTACAAAATGAAGTCCTATAGTTGGTTCATCGAGTAAATAAAGAGTTTTATTGGATCTTTTTTTAGAGAGTTCTTTTGCAAGTTTAAGTCTTTGAACTTCTCCTCCAGATAAAGTGGTTAATCCTTGACCGAGCTTTAGATATCCAAGGCCTACTTCAATTAAATAATCTAACTTTTTTGTAATCTTTGAAAAAGCTTCAAAAAATTCTTTTGCTTCAAAAATTGTTAGATCTAATAAATGACCTATGTGTTTGTTTTTATATTTTACTTCTAAAGAGATCGGGTTTAGTTTAAAGCCATTGCAACTATCACAGATAGTAGTAATAGGGGGTAGAAATTGAAGTTGAACTTTTTTATAACCAAGCCCCCAACATGTTCTGCACATACCTGAGATATGGTTATAACTAAAATGACGAGGCTTTAATCCTTTGGTTTTAGCAAGTAAAAGATTTGAGTAAATTGATCTTATAAGTGGGTGGATATCAGAATACGTTAAAACATCCGATCTAGGAGATTGATGGATAGGACTTTGATCTAATGAAATCACTTTATTAAAATTTTCTAGCCCACTTACTTTTGCAAAAGGTAGAGTAATTTTATCTTTTTTTTGAAGGATTCCAAGAAAAGCTGCTTTTTTTAAGATGTCATTAATTAAAGTGGATTTTCCCGAGCCAGAGACTCCTGTAACAACACTCATTGCATTTAGAGGAAAAGATACATCGATATTTTTTAAGTTATGAAGTCTTGCCTGTTTTATTTTTAGATCCTTTTTTGCAATATCTCTTCTTTTTATAGGCAAGGGTATTTTCTTTTTATGAGATAGATACTTTCCAGTTAAAGATTTAGGATCTTTTTTTATCTCACTATATGTTCCTTTGGCAATAATTTTACCACCATGAATCCCTGCTTTTGGGCCAAAATCAAAGATATAATCTGCCTCTTTTATTATCATCTCATCGTGCTCCACTAAAATTAGTGTGTTTCCTAAATCTTTTAGCTTTTTTAGAGCATTTATTAATAAATAACTATTGTGAGGATGAAGTCCGATTGTTGGTTCATCTAATATGTAGATGCAAGAGGTTAAATATGATCCGAGCTGGGTAGCTAATCTAGTTCTTTGATATTCACCACCGCTAAGGGTTGGCGCTGATCGATCTAAAGATAAATAACCAAGCCCAATTTCTATTAAAAATTTTAAGTTTTGGTAAATAGTATTTAAGATGTCGTTTAAAATCTTTTTCTCAATGTCAGTTAGATTTATAGAGCTAATAAAAGAGTAGGCTTTTTCAATAGAAAGAGCACAAAAATCTGTGATTGATAAATTTTTAATTTTTACATTTCTTGATAATGGATTTAATCTTTTACCTTCGCACGATGTGCAAGTTGTTTTTTCCATTAGAGGAACTAAATACTCTTTTAGATTTTTTGATGAATGTTTTGCTAATTCTGCTAAGGTATTATTTAGTCCTTTCCAAATAAAGGAAGTATTTTTTTGTTTAAATTCTTTTTTTGAGCCGTTTAAAAAGATGTTTAGATCTTGATCTTTAAGATCTTTCATTTTGGTGTCTACATCGATATTTAAAAAATTAAAGTATTTTACTAAAAAATCGATCTCACTATCTTCAAAAAAGATATAGGCTATATCTAAAATACTTGCTTTTGATAATTTTTCTTCAGATAAAACATCCATGCCATATAAGTAACCGAGACCCTGACAATCTAGACACATCCCATCTTGTGAGTTAAATGAAAAACTCTTAGGTGTAATTTTTGAATAAGACTTTCCTGTTTTTTCATCTACAAAAGCGAGATTAAAAAAGAGATCTTCTTTTTCAAAAGCGATAATAATTTTATTATCAGAAATTTTAGAAGTAATATTTATTGCTTCTAAAAGTCTAAGGTGTATTTTTTTTGAAATTTTTAATCTATCTACAACTAATAAAATCTCATTTTTAAAGGTTTTATCGAATGGGATTTTTTCATCGAATGCAAAATATTTTTTATTTACCCTTACTCTTAAAAAACCTTGTTTTGAAAGCTCTTCTATAAGATCTTCAAAACTTTGGGTTGGTTTTAAATAAAGTGGGGCTAAAATTTGAATTTTATCTCCTTCTTTATATGTTAGAATTTTATTCGCTACATACTCTGTGCTTATTGTTTTTAATTCTTTATTTGTCTCAGGCGAGTATGCGATTCCTAGATGTGAATATAAAACTCTTAAATGATCATAAATTTCTGTTATAGTTCCAATCGTAGATCTTGGGTTTAAT